>Ga0194060_10000551_pt1 | contig 27172 bp, 25 predicted proteins | sample SepL225m_MetaG_FD_163427 | JGI IMG/M metagenome (GOLD analysis project Ga0194060, IMG submission 163427) | Anoxic zone freshwater microbial communities from boreal shield lake in IISD Experimental Lakes Area, Ontario, Canada - Sep2016-L222-5m | ecosystem: Environmental > Aquatic > Freshwater >... | reverse complement strand
GTACGCTGTAATCTGCTAAATATGTCACACAAAAGTTACACACCAACTAATCATCGAGCTACAACCCGCATGAATGCTAGGTTTTTTGAATACGTAACTATTGAGTGGGAATGATCTGATCGCGCTTATTTCGCACTGAAGGAGTCTTCATGATCGGATATACCTGCGTTGGCACCAACGATCTGGCACGTGCCACGGCTTTCTACGACGCGTTGTTCGCCATGCTCGGCGCTCGGCATTTCTTTGAAATGGACCGCGGCATTGGCTGGGGGACAACCCCGGGTCAACCGATGTTCTGCGTCATGAAACCTTTTGATGGACAGGCAGCAACCGTCGGCAACGGCGATATGGTTGCACTACTGGCCAAAGATGCGGACCAGGTCAGGGCGCTGCACGCCAAGGCGTTGGCATTGGGCGGCACTGACGAAGGCGCCCCAGGTCTGCGCGGTGATGATTTTTACGGCGCCTACTTCCGCGATCTTGACGGTAACAAGCTCGCCACCTACTGCATGCTTTCCATCCCCGCATAAAGCCATGTACCTACCGCCCCATTTCAAATCAGACGACCGTAACCATGCCTTGCTGCTCATGCGTGAGCATCCGTTTGCCAGCCTGATCAGCCTGGACAATGCGGGTCTGCCCTACATCACGCAGTTGCCCTTGCATCCAGAGGCCCGAGGCGATCAACTGACGCTGCTCGGCCATTGCGCCAAGGCCAACCCGCACTGGCAATTTCTAAGAGATCGCCCGCAGTCAACAGTGGTTTTCACGGGACCCCACGCCTACCTGTCGCCCAAGGTCTACCCTGACCTGGCGCGAGTGCCAACCTGGAACTATTTGACCGTGCAATGCAGTGTGCAGGCCACGCTGGTGGAAGAACCGGAGGCGAAAGACCCGCTGCTCAAGAAACTCATTGCCGACCATGAGCCCGAATACGCTGAGCAGTGGCGCGGTTTGGGCGATGAATTTGCACAGAAGATGCTGGGTGGCATCGTGGGCTTCGAGTTGCGGGTAACGGATTTGCAAAGCAAGATCAAAATCAACCAGCACCGTCCCGAATCGCACGCCACCATGCGGGCGCGTTACCGGACAGGTAACGACAATGAGCGAGCTCTGGCGCTCTGGATGGACCGACTGGGCTTGGGCGAGACCAAATGAAAGGGTTGTTTGGCATCGCGAGCCTGCTGCTGGCGCTTGCCATCACGGCCTTGTTGAGTCGGCAACAACTGACAACACTACAGCGTACGCCGTCGGTGGCGCCCGAGCGGGGCGCTGAGACTCATTCCGCCGCGATGACCCAACCCGAGCAGTACAAGCAAGCATTGGAAGCCGCTCTGCAGTCGCCACGCTCCGTGCCCGACGATAAATAGTGGAAAACGAGGCGCCCATGGCGGATGCTGACTTCATGCATATCGCGTTGGCGCAAGCGCGGGACGCTGCAGCGGCGGGTGAGGTACCCGTTGGAGCCGTGCTGGTGCGGGCAGGGCAGGTGATCGCGCTGGGCCGCAACGCGCCGATCGACCAAAATGATCCGAGCGCCCATGCTGAAATAGTCGCGCTGCGTGCGGCAGCCAAACTGATCGGCAACTACCGGTTAATCGATTGCGAATTGTTTGTGACGTTGGAGCCGTGCGCCATGTGCGCCGGCGCCATTCTGCAGGCTCGACTCAAACGTGTCGTGTTTGGCGCCAGGGATCTGAAAGCCGGTGCCGCCGGATCAGTGGTGGACCTGTTTGCCAATCGTCAGCTCAATCACCAGACGCAAGTGCAGGGCGGTTTGCAGCAGGATGCTTGCGGGGCACTGCTGCAGGATTTCTTCCTGCGTCGGCGAGCGCATCTGCACGAGGTCGCCAGTCCGCTGCGTCAGGATGCCTTGCGCACGCCAGCCGCCTGTTTTGCAGCTTTGCCGGATTATCCATGGTCAGCCCGCTATGTCAGCGACCTGCCCAGCCTCGATGGACTTCGCTTGCATTATCTGGATGAGGGTCCACGCGATGCACCGCAGTGCTACCTGTGCCTGCATGATGGAGCCACCTGGAGCTATGTCTTTCGGGAGTGCATCGCAGCCTGGCTGGCGGCAGGCAACCGCGTAGTAGCGCCAGACCTGATTGGGTTCGGCATGAGTGACAAGCCGAAAAGGGAAAGCTGGCATGAAGTTGATCGGCACTGTCGCGTTCTGAATGAATTGGTGGCTCGACTGGATTTGCCCCCGTGTCTGGTTGTTCAACAAAACACCGAGGAACTGCTGGGGCACGCCCTGACCGCCAGTGACACTATTCGTTACAGCGGCCGAATGTTGGCTGGCATAGCTGCAGACGCCAGAGACACTGCTTTTTTAGCGCCGTTCCCAGACAGTGGCCACCAAGCCGCGCCGCGCGTCTTCGCGCGCTGGTTGCTGTCGTGACAATTGACCCCAGAAACCAATCATGAAAAAACACATCTACATTTACTCGCCTTCAGGCGCTGTGCGGGACAAGGCGGCTTTCAAACGCGGCGTGGCACGACTGCAGGCGCTCGGGCATGAGGTTGAAATTGACACAGCAGCACTGACCAGCTATCTGCGCTTCGCTGGTGATGACGAGACACGCCTGGCGGCGATTCACCGTGCTGCAGCCAGCGGCGCTGATGTCGCCTTGATATCACGTGGCGGTTACGGTCTGAGCCGTATTCTGGGCGGCATTCATTACAAAAAGGTTGCCAAAGCCATTGAGCAGGGCATGCTCTTTGTTGGCATCAGCGATTTCACGGCGTTTCAAAATGCGGTCCTGGCACGCACGGGCGCCATCACCTGGGCCGGGCCAGGCTTGTGCGAGGGTTTTGGCGTGGGCGGCAAACCGGTTCTGCTCAACGGTCAAGTGCACGGTGAAGAAATGCAACCCGATGACATCATGGAAGCCTGTTTTGACGATCTCATCCGTGGCCAAGGGGAGGGCGCGGGCTGGCGCCAGCAACGCGAAAAGGCTCCCGAGACCACCAATTCAAGTCTGGTTGGGAAGGAACAGGGCCAAGTTGCGACTGGTGTTGCGCTGAAAGATGCAGTCTTGTGGGGAGGTAATCTTTCGGTGCTGGCATCCCTGTTGGGCACTCCCTATTTTCCACAAGTCAAGCGTGGCATCCTTTTCCTGGAAGACGTGGCCGAGCACCCGTACCGTATCGAGCGCATGTTGACCCAACTGTTGCACGCGGGTGTACTGGGTTGTCAAAAGGCCATTGTGCTCGGTCAGTTTACCGATATCAAACTTGTGCCACATGACAGGGGCTACAAATTGGCCACTGTGGTGCAGTGGTTGCGTCAGCAGATCAAGGCGCCCGTCATCACCAACCTACCTTACGGACATGTCGCAACCAAAGTCCTCTTGCCCGTTGGTGCGAGAACTGATTTGCTACTGGAGGGACGTGACGCATTGCTGTTTTGGGGGCATCTTTGATTGGCGCTGATTTGCCCTAAACTCTGTCCAGTACACGAAATGGAAACCCAACTCGAATGAGTGCGCACAGGACTGTTGTTTTCACCGATCTTTTCGGTAGCACGAGCGTGTTTGAGGCACTTGGCAACGCAAGGGCTACCCAGGCTGTAACCCAAGTCACAACCTGGATTGCGAAGATCATTGAGGCCCACGGTGGACGCGTCGTCAAGATGCTGGGCGATGGCGTGCTCGCCCTGTTTCCGGACAATCCTTCTGCCATCGACGCGATGGTTGAGTTGCAGCGCAGATATCAAAAGCGGATGACCCAGATTGCACCTGCCAACCGGATGCCGATCCGCGTCGGTGTCGCTAGTGGCGATGTGGAGATTGTGGCTGGCGATTGCTATGGTGATGCCGTCAACGTCGCCGCCAGACTGAGTGACCTTGCGGGTCCAAACCAGATATGGACCAATGGCGCAGCCCTTGATGGCACCACCGAGGCTGAAGGTGTCCGTTTTCGGGTGCTGGGCCCAATCAGCATTCGTGGGCGTGCCGAGCCATGTACCGTGTATCAGGTGGACTGGGAGGATGATGCTCCTTCGGCCTTGTTGACCATGCAGTCGGATATGGTGCCTCTATTTGATCCGACCCAGGTAGACACACTCGGAGGACAAATTGAACTGGTGTGGGCAGGAGAAAAGGCGACCTTCAAGTCGTTTGATTTGCCGATTCATATCGGTCGCCTTCGCCGAGCTGAGTTTCTTGTCGATGATCCGCGCGTGTCTCGCTCTCATGCGAGGATAGACTGGCGCAACGGCAGCATGATGCTGGTTGACCTCAGTTCATACGGCTGTTGGGTGCGTTTTTCTGGCAGCGGGTCTGATCTCCTTCTTAGGCGCGAGGAGTGCGTTCTTCACGGAAACGGTCAGATAGCACTGGGCTCATCCTTTGCCGACCTCAGCGCGCCGATTGTGTCGTTCTCGGTAACCTGATAAATGGGGGGTGCCAAATTTTTAGTTCGGCGTGTGTATTTGTTAACATAATATACATCGTATGAAGTAGAAATCATGGCGAGAGACCCGGGCAGTCTTGGCAGACAGGACGCTGATGCGCAGCGCGATGTCGATAGGTCTACTACCAAGATCCCTTAGGCTGATTCCGCCGAATCGTGCCCGCTATGATCTCCGCCGCTTCCGTACGGTCCGCCTGCTGTGCAAAATCCAGCGCAGACAAACCCAGGTCATTTCGGAGTGCCGGGTCGGCCCCAGCCTCCAGCAGCAAGTTGACCGCTGCCGAGGTTCCATAATGCGCAGCCATCATGAGTGGCGTTGTGCCGTTGGGTGACGTGGCGTCGATGTATGCGTGCTCGTCCAGCAGCAAGGCCATCACCGCCAAGTGTCCGTTGGTTGCGGCGTAATGCAGCGGTGCCCAGCCTGGCTTGTTTACATCAGCCCCCCGGGCGATTAGTTTCTGACAAAACTCGGTCCAACCTTTCAGCGCCGCCAGCATCAGTGGACTCTCATCCTTAAGCGTACGCACCTCGACCGTGGTTCCGGGCCATTCCAGAAGCAATGCCGCGACTTTGGCTGATGACGCCCGAATCGCCAAAAAAAGCCCGGTCTCACCTTGCCCATTTGAAGTATTGGCATCAAACCCACGCCGCAGCAAGCCGGCAACCAGTTCATGGTCGTCACGAGTAATCGCAACGAAAAAATCCTCAAATGAACCAGAAAAACAAACAGAATATCCAACAAAAACAATAAGATATAGTGCTTGTTTAAACAATAACTTGATGTTTAGAGGGGTCGAGACACTCATGCCATAACGCCTCTGAACAGCATTTCAAAGTTGTGGCTGCTGGCTTTTGCAATCTGCTCCAGCGGCAGGCCCCTGAGTTGTGCCAGTTGCGCTGCGACATGGGGTACGTAGGATGGACTATTGGTTTTGCCCCGGTAGGGCACCGGCGCCAGATAGGGGCTATCGGTTTCGATCAGCAACCGGTCCAGCGGCACAAAAGCGGCCACATCCCGCAAATCCTGCGCATTCTTGAAGGTCAGGATGCCAGAAAAGGAGATGTAAAAACCCAGGTCCAGTGCAGTCCGGGCTACAGCGGCGGATTCAGTAAAGCAGTGAAAAACACCGCCGGCACAGCCGCTTGAACCGTCCTCACCCTGCTCCCGCAAAATGGCCAAGGTGTCTTCCGACGCAGACCGGGTATGAACCACCAGTGGCAGGCCAAGCTCCTGTGCCGCCTGGATGTGGGTACGAAAGCGTTCACGTTGCCAGGCCATATCTGCAATGCTGCGCCCAGCCAGGCGGTAATAGTCAAGCCCGGTTTCGCCAATCCCGACCACACGCGGCAGTCGACCCAGACGCAACAAATCCCTTAGTTCGGGTTCCTCGACCTCTTCGTTGTCCGGATGGACGCCAACCGTAGCCCAGAAATTATCGTAAGTGGTGGCCAGGGCATGCACAGCCGGGAATTCCTCAAGCGAGGTGCAGATGCACAAGGCACGCGCCACCTGAGCCTGGGTCATTGCCTCGCGGATTGCCGGAATCTGTGCAGCCAGCTCCGGGAATGTCAAATGGCAGTGGGAATCTGTGAACATGAGAGATCCGATAAGGCAGGGTGCGGCATGGCGGTAAGTACCCTTGCTCCGCTCTGGTTAACTCAGTGCGCGTTGGGCCTGACAAACGAGCGCTTCAAGCATCAAGCCAGGATTGAAAGGGTGCTCCACGGTCCGCGTTGCTGCTGCTAGTGCTCGGTCCCAAGCTGTCAGGCTGGCAATGGAGCCGCCCGTGGGCAAGTCGGCAACGTCAAAAAAACGCGGTGCGGCGCCACTCTTGAGAGCCAAAACGTCGTGGCAGACCTTGTGCAGCGCGTTTACAGCCTGGGCCGGTGACCAGTCGTTCAATGCGCTGACATCGCCACGCGCCAGGGCTCTGGGCAGTTTGACCCAGGCCTGTACACCCGGCTCCCATTGGGAAAACTGCAGTGCGTCTTCTGGCCGGCCACCAGCAGCACGCAAAATGGTGCGTCCGGCTTGACTGGAAACGCCGCATTGCTCAAGCCATGACAGGGCCGCGTCCTCTTTTGGCCAGGCCATGGTGTGGCCCAGGCAGCGGCTTCGAATGGTGGGCAGCAACTGGTCAGCGGCCTCGCTGGCCAGCACAAATCGAGCATCGCCGGGTGGCTCTTCCAGCGTCTTGAGCAGGGCGTTGGCCGTTACATTGTTCATGCGCTCCGCCGGAAAAACCAGCACCGCCTTGCCATGCCCGCGGGCACTGGTGCGCTGCGCAAACTCCACCGCATCGCGCATTGCATCAACCCGTATCTCCTTGCTTGCCTTGCGTTTCTTGTCGTCGATTTCGCCCTGTGCTTTTTCGCTCAGAGGCCAGCCAAGTTCCAGCATCACAGTTTCCGGCATCAGTACGCACAGGTCGGCATGGGTTCGGACATCGATGGAGTGACAACTGCCGCATTGGCCACAGGCGCCCTCCTCCGATGGCTGCTCGCAAAGCCAGGCACGCACCAGTGACAACGCCAATTTGTACTGTCCAAGTCCGGACGGGCCTGCGAGTAGCCAGGCGTGACCTTGCTGCACCAGTAGCGACCGGGTCTGCGTCGCGATCCAGGGGGCCAGCACAGTTTCGGTCATGCCAGCCATCCGCGGCTCTGCAGTGCCAAAAGGACTTCACGCCAGACCGCCTCTCGCGGCTGATCGGCGTCGATCCGGAGAAATCGCGCCGGGCTGGCCAGCATGCGCTGGTGATAGCCGTCGGCAACCCGTCTGAAGAACGCCAACGGCTGAGCCTCAAATTTGTCGGGTACGCGTGTACCTGCCAGGCGTTGCGCTGCGATTTCTGCCGGCAGGTCGAACCAGACCGTGACATCGGGTTGCCGGATGCGTACAGTACCGTCCACTGAATGTTTCTGTACCATATGCTCCAAAACCGATAGCAAATCAAGGTCGAACCCCCGACCGCCGCCCTGGTAGGCAAAAGTGGCATCGGTAAACCGGTCGCACAGAACAACGTCGCCTCGTGCCAGCGCCGGCTCGATGACTTGGCGCAGATGATCGCGCCGCGCCGCAAAAACCAGCAAGGCTTCGGTCATTGCGTCCATCGCATCATTGAGCACAATAGCACGCAGCTTCTCGGCCAATGTGGTCCCGCCGGGCTCACGCGTCAGAGTCACCTGCCGACCCTGGGCGCGAAACGTGTATGCCAACGCGTCGATGTGGCTGGATTTGCCAGCACCATCGATACCTTCAAAGCTGATAAAAAGACCCTGCAAGTGACCCGCTGTTGGCATAATTTGCTACCTTCCGCGCTGGTATTTGTTCACAGCTCGATTGTGCGCTTCCAGGTTGGCGCTGAACTCGCTGCTGCCATCTCCCCGCGCCACAAAGTACAGGGCGGGCGTGGCCGCTGGCTGCACGGCGGCCAACAAGGCGGATTTACCCGGCATCGCGATCGGTGTTGGTGGCAGACCAACACGGGTGTAGGTATTCCACGGAGTGTCTTTTTGTAGATCTTGACGCCGCAAGTTGCCGTCATACGTGTCACCCATGCCGAAGATGACTGTCGGATCGGTTTGCAGCAACATGCCCAGGCGCAGCCGGTTAGAAAAGACGCCTGCAATCATGCCTCGATCACTGGCGCGCCCGGTTTCTTTCTCAATGATGCTGGCCAGAATCAGCGCCTGATCCGGCGTTGTGAGAGGTGTGTCGGATCGACGTTGGCGCCAAGCGAATGAGAGTTGCTTGTCCATCGCACGCATGGCACGCTTGAGCACGGCCAGATCACTGCTGCCTTTGGCATAGGTATAGGTGTCCGGAAAAAATCGGCCTTCGGGCGCAACACCAGGCTTTCCCAGCACCTTCATGATCAGATAGTCTGGCAAGCCTTTTGATTCCGGCGTGAGTTGTTCAGCGTTCATGAGCGCAGCGCGAACCTGGGTGAAGTTCCAGCCTTCCAACAGCGTCACAGCGCGCAGCGCCTCTTCGCCGCGCACAAGCTTTCGCAACAGACTGCGTGGCGTACTTGCAGCCTCCACTTCATAGCTTCCCGCCTTGATCTGGCGCGCTTCTCCGGACAGGCGAAACCACCAGTACAGCAGGAATGGATTAACCTGAACCCCGGCGTCACGGACCGCTTGCGCAACACCGCGTACCGGCGTGCCGGCCTCCACCGACAGATCGACTGTGTCGGCGCTCAACGCCAGATCGTGATTCAGCCACCAGGCGGCACTGCCAACCAGCAGTGTCAAAAATAGAATGGAGATGGTAAAGAAGCGACGCACAGCCTTGTAGCCTTTAATGGAATCGAGGGGGGATGATAATTCAGTCCATGCATACCAAATTCAATGGCGTAGTGCGACTCGGACACCTGGGCGTCATCCGAGTCGATGGCACCGATGCCGCCAGCTTTCTTCACGGCCAGTTGACGCAGGATTTTTCAGCGCTGGGTCTGTCCGAAGCCAGGCTGGCCGCTTATTGCTCAGCCCAAGGCCGGATGCTGGCCAGCTTCTACGGCCTCAAACGCAGCCAAACCGAGGTATTGCTGATTTGTAGCGGCGACCTGTTGACACAAACAGTTCAACGTTTGTCGCGTTTCGTCTTGCGTGCCAAAGTCAAACTGACCGACGCCAGCACAGACTTTAACGTGGTTGGCCTGGCTGGCGATGCCCTGGAAGCCTTCGCAAACGGCAACCAAGCGACCTGGTCCAAACAGGATAGGGGTGACGCCAGCCTTGTATTTCTCTACCCGGCGGACGGCGTGCGACGGGCCCTGTGGCTGGCGCCGGTGACGCAAGCCATGCCCGCCGGCGCATGCCTGAGTGCCGACGACTGGGCCTTGAGTGAAGTTCGCAGCGGCGTCGCCATGATCAGTGCCGCGACGGCAGAGGCCTTTGTGCCGCAAATGCTCAACTACGAGTCGGTTGGTGGTGTCAATTTCAAGAAGGGGTGTTACCCGGGGCAAGAAGTGATTGCGCGCAGCCAGTTTCGCGGCACCCTCAAGCGCCGCGCCTTTGCAGCGCATTGCGAAGCCGCCGTAAGAGCGGGTGACGAAGTATTTCAAGACGCAGACCCGCAGCAGCCCTGTGGCATGGTGGCGCAGGCGGCGGTTGCAGCAAACGGTGGGTTCGACGCGATCGTCTCGCTGCAGATCGCTGCAGCACAAGTCGGTGGCCTGCATCTCGGATCGGCGGCTGGACCGGCTTTGACTGTGGCAGCAGTACCCTACCCTTTGCTCGCGGATATTTGAACAATCTGCTCAGGCAGGTCCGCAGCATCGGGATACGCTATGTCGGAGAGCGATTTCAGCGCATTTGGCAGGGTCAAGGTGGGCCCAGCGCAACCCGATGCCAAGTTTCTCATTGAAGGGCGTGCACCATCTCAATGTGCACGATGCCCGCTTCTTCAAACGGTTCGCCACGCTGAACAAACCCAAGCCTTGCGTAAAAGCCTTCAGCTGTGCGTTGCGCGTGCAACAGCACTTCTTGGTCGCCCCGGTCACGTGCTGCCTGCATCAAGGCGCTCAGCACGTCGCGGCCCAAATTAGAGCCGCGCAGAACCCGGCTAACGGCCATGCGGCCAATTCGCCCAACACCGGGCGCATGCTGTAGCAAACGCCCAGTGGCCACCGGCACGCCCAGCCAATTGCGCGCCAATGCGTGAACCGCTGTCGCATCGGCCGCGTCCCATTCGAGTTCAGCAGGTATGCGCTGCTCGTCAACAAAAACCGCCGTTCGCAGCGTGCGCGCCGCTGGACCGAGGTCTTGCCAGTTGCCGATTTCTACCCGTGCCATCGGCTGCCACGCCTCATAGCCCAGCATGATCTGGCGCAAGGCATCTGGCAAAGGCTTCGATGTCTGCGTTGCAGGGTCGGCAAACACATAGATAAGTTCGCAACTGATCAGGTGCTGTTCACCGCGAAAGATCGCACCCGTGAATGTAAAGGACGAATTGCCGATGCGGCTGCATTTGATGGCGACATCGATCTGATCGTCCAGTGCGGCAGAGCCATGGTATTCGATGGTGGCCTTCTTGACGTAAGAATCGCCACCCAGCGCCAGCATCGTGCTCTCGTAGGGCAGAGCCAAAGCGCGCCAATAGTCTGCGATAGCGGTGTCAAAGTACATCAGGTAATGCGCGTTGAACACGATTTTCTGCAGGTCAACCTCGACCCAGCGCACCCGCAGGCGGTGAAAGAAGCGAAAATCCTCACGTTTGTTGTCATTCATAGTGCTCATATTCTGGATTCAAGTGCGTGCGTTCATCCTACCCCGGAATATCCGATGGCACCAACATTGCTAGTATTCGTTCAAGGCAACACCCTGCCCCCTCTACAAAAAAAGCCAGACCATGTCCATCCACGCCGCGCTGAATCACGTTACCCACTACACCTACGACCGACTGGTCAATCTGGGGCCGCAGGTGATCCGCTTGCGCCCGGCGCCGCATTGCCGCAGCAAAATTATTTCCTACTCACTCAAGATTGAACCGGTCGGACATTTCGTCAATTGGCAGCAGGATCCGTTTGCCAATTACCAGGCGCGATTGGTCTTTGAGAAGAAGACGCGAGAGTTCAAGATCACGGTTGACCTTGTGGTGGAAATGGCGGTCTACAACCCCTTTGATTTTTTCCTGGAGCCGACCGCTGAAAAGTATCCTTTCAATTACGAAAGCTTGCTCAAGCAGGAACTTGCGCCCTATCTTGCAACCGAGCACTTGACCAAGCGGCTCAAGGCTTGCTTGGCACGAATTGATCGTCGCAAGCGTCGCACCATCGACTTTCTGGTCGACGTCAACACCATGGTGCACAAAGACATCAGCTACCTGATTCGCATGGAGCCCGGCGTGCAAACGCCCGACGAGACCCTTAAGCTCGGGTCCGGCTCCTGCCGCGATTCGGCCTGGTTGCTGGTGCAATTGCTGCGCCATTGTGGTCTGGCTGCGCGTTTCGTCTCGGGCTACTTGATCCAGTTGAAGCCGGACGTGAAATCGCTGGACGGCCCCAGTGGCACGGAAGTCGACTTCACCGACCTGCATGCCTGGTGCGAAGTCTACCTGCCAGGTGCCGGCTGGGTAGGCTTGGACGCCACCTCCGGATTGCTGGCGGGTGAGGGCCACATTCCACTGGCCTGTACGCCACAACCATCGGGCGCAGCACCAATTGAAGGCAGCATGGACAAGTGCGAAGTCGAGTTCACGCATCATATGGCTGTCACACGCATCTACGAATCCCCCCGCGTGACCAAGCCCTACAGCGAAGAGCAATGGGCCGACGTCATGAAGCTCGGCGCCGCAGTAGACAAGGAACTGCTGGCCGGCGATGTGCGCCTGACGATGGGTGGCGAGCCCACTTTTGTGGCGGTTGATGACCGCGACGCACCGGAATGGAACACAGAGGCACTGGGTCCGACCAAGCGAGGCTTTGCCACCGAAATGGTGCAGAAACTGCGCGCCGAATATGGTGCGGGTGGTTTTCTGCACTTTGGCCAAGGCAAATGGTACCCAGGCGAGCAGTTGCCACGCTGGGCGCTGAACATCTACTGGCGAGCCGACGGCCAGCCGGTCTGGCGCGACCCTGGGCTTTTTACGGACGAGCGCGCGCCGACGCACTACACCAGCGAGGACGCGCGGCGTTTTACACAGACACTCGCGGCCAAACTCGGCGTTACTGACAAATTCATGCAAAGCGCTTACGAAGACGTCTGGTACTACCTTTGGCGGGAGCGCCGCCTGCCTATCAACGTCGATCCGTTCAACTCCAAGCTGGATGACGAGATGGAAAGGGCCCGTCTGCGCCGCGTCTTCGAGCAAAGGCTCGACACGGTAGTCGGCTATGTATTACCGGTAAAAGTGGTTGAAAAGCCGAGTGCGACGAGCGGCAGTTGGAGCACAGGCTCCTGGTTCCTGCGCGAGGAGCGCATGTACCTGATGCCGGGCGATTCGCCCATGGGTTTGCGCCTGCCGCTGGACTCCTTGCCCTGGGTCAGCAAGAGTGACTATCCCTATCTGCTGGAGCAGGATCCCAGCGCGCCACGCGCGGAGTTACCGCAGCATGACGCCATGGCGGCGCGTTACGCGAGCGTGGGCAGGGATGGCAGCGCAGTGAGTGTTACGCCTTATCTCACGGGTAGTGGACCCGCCACTGAAGCGGCCCACAAATTTCAAAGCAATTCCGCAACGGGCACCAAATCCGTAGCGGCAAGCGCGCAAAGCACATTGCAGACTGAGCCCGACGAGTTTGCCCGCGTCCCCCAAACAAAGGAGTCTGCGCATTGGATCACGCGCACCGCTTTGTGCGTGGAAGTGCGAGACCCGCGCCGAGCCAGTGGCCCCAAGGCCGAAGCAGTCGGAGAAAAGTCCGGTGTTCTCTACATCTTTATGCCGCCGCTGGAGCGGCTGGAAGACTACCTAGACTTGCTCAGCGCGGTAGAGGCCACGGCGAGTGAACTGGGCGTGCAGATGGTGCTTGAAGGTTACCCGCCGCCGCGCGATCCGCGTCTGAAACTGCTACAGGTCACACCTGATCCAGGTGTCATCGAGGTCAATATCCACCCGGTGACAAACTGGACTGATCTGGTTCGGAACACCGAATTCCTTTACAACGTGGCATTCGAGTCACGCCTGTCAGCCGAGAAATTCATGAAGGACGGCCGTCACACCGGAACCGGTGGCGGTAACCACTTTGTAATGGGCGGTGCCACGCCGGCTGACAGCCCGTTTCTACGCAAACCCGAGTTGCTCGCCAGCCTGCTGCTGTTCTGGCATAACCACCCGAGCCTGAGCTACCTCTTCAGCGGTATGTTCGTCGGCCCCACCAGCCAGGCGCCGCGCGTTGACGAGGCGCGCAATGATCAGCTCTACGAGCTTGAAATTGCCATTGATCAAATCTACAAAAACCGGGAATTGCATGGCCAGAGCATGCCGCCCTGGATGGTGGACCGTACTCTGCGCAACATCCTGATCGACGCCACCGGCAACACGCACCGCAGCGAATTCTCGATTGACAAGATGTACTCGCCTGACTCCGCCACCGGACGTCTGGGCCTGCTAGAACTGCGCGCCTTCGAGATGCCGCCACACCCGCGCATGAGCGTGGTGCAGCAGCTCCTGTTGCGTGCCCTGGTGGCGCTTTTCTGGAAGAAGCCGTACCAGGCGCCTGCGACACGCTGGGGTACCGAATTGCATGACCGCTTCCTCCTGCCAACTTTCATCAAGATGGATTTTGAAGACGTGATGGCTGAGATGCGAAGTGCCGGTTACGCATTTGATTCCAGTTGGTTTGCGCCGCACTATGAATTCCGTTTCCCCGTCGTGGGCTCGGTTCAGGCTGCCAGCATTGAACTTACCTTGCGTAATGCGCTGGAGCCCTGGCACGTGATGGGAGAAGAAGGTGCGCCCGGCGGTACCGCACGCTATGTAGACTCGTCATTGGAGCGCATCGAAGTCCATGTGACGGGTATGAACGAAAGCCGCTACGTGGTCACCTGCAATGGCCGCGCCCTGCCCTTGCAATCGACCGGCACCATCGGCGAATACGCCGCCGGCGTGCGCTACAAAGCATGGAACCCACCCTCGGCGCTACACCCCGGCATTGGCATCCATACACCGTTGACCTTTGACATTGTCGATACCTGGATGAAGCGCTCGCTTGGCGGCTGTCAGTACTATGTGGCGCACCCCGGCGGCCTGAATCCGGACACCTTTCCGGTCAATGCCTACGAGGCGGAGAGCCGGCGTATGTCACGCTTTGCAGCCATGGGCCACACGCCAGGCGCCCTGATCGTGCCGCCGGCCACCATCAAGGTGGCAGCCAGTCGCGAGTTCCCGTTCACGCTGGATTTGCGTCGCGGCTAAGCGTATCGTTCTGGGAACCGGGCCGGCGACGTACTTGCTGGCCCGGCTATTTTTTGTTGCCACGCAGAGGCTTGAGTAGATCCGTCAGACCGTTATGGTCAATCTCGTGCATCAGACCGAGCAAGCGCCCGATCTCCCCCTTGGGCAAGCCTTCACGCGCAAACCAAGTCAAATAATTGCCGGGAAGGTCAGCAATGCAACGCCCCTTGTACTTGCCAAAGGGCATGGTGCGGGTCAGCAGCAGTGGCAGGTCTTGCGGATTCAAACTTCAAGGCCTCTAGAGCAATGGGACAAATTGAACGCAAACGAACGCATGAAAAGACAAAGGGGTTAGCAAAATTCAATCTGCTAACCCCTGTCAATTTGTGGTCGGTGTGAAAGGATTCGAACCTTCGACCCCTTGCACCCCATGCAAGTGCGCTACCAGGCTGCGCCACACACCGATCTGGGCTCGATTATAGACGGTAGACCGCCTGCTCTTCAGAGGCTCAGCGAGAGCAGGTCGCGAATTTCAAATAGTTCACGACGAACCAGCAACAAACGATCTGCAACATGCTCTGCATCTTCATCGTTCTGCGTATCGTCTGCGTCGTTCAGGTCGGAATCGCCCATTTCGAGGACATCGACGCCATCGAGCATGACTTCGCCGTTTTTCTTCTTGTCCCGTTCTGTCTGCAGAATCTCCTGCATCTTGTTGCGCGCGCCGCTGATGGTGAAACCCTGGTCATAAAGCAGATCGCGGATGCGCCGGATCATCAGCACCTCATGGTGCTGGTAGTAGCGGCGATTGCCGCGCCGCTTCATCGGGCGTAGTTGCGTGAATTCCTGCTCCCAATACCGTAGCACATGGGGTTTGACGCCACAAAGATCACCGACTTCACCGATCGTAAAGTAGCGCTTAGCAGGAATAGCGGGGAGAGTTTTCTCCATTTAAATCAATACCGTAGGAGAGAAAGCTGCAAGATTACTCTAAGTAACCGCAGCGTGTAAAGCTGCGAATGCAGGCAATCGGTCAAATGGTAAAAGAAATGCGCATCAGGTGAATCAGGTGGAACGATCCTGTTCCTGAATTTGTTCTTTGAGTTTGTGGCTGGCGTGAAAGGTTACAACGCGGCGTGCTTCTATTGGTATGGCTTCGCCAGTTCTTGGGTTGCGTCCAGGGCGAGGTGCCTTGGTGCGGATCTGAAAATTGCCAAAGCCAGAGATCTTGACGTCTTTGCCTTCAACCAGACTGTCCGAAACCAGGGTAAAAAATGCGTCAATCATGTCCTTGGACTCACGTTTATTGAGTCCAATTTGCTCAAACAAAAGCTCTGCCAGTTGGGCTTTGGTCAGCGCCGGTGTTTCCAGACTCTCTACCGAGATGTTCATTGCGTTCTCACTTCACATAGTTCCGAGCAGGATGCATGGTAGCGCTTCAGGCTCGCTGCCGCGCACCCAGCGTCGCTGTCAATGACGCAAGCACCGCCTGCACCGTGGCGTCGATCTGCTCATCAGCCAAGGTGAATTCTTCGCTGTTGAGCGTCAGGCGCAACGCCATGCTTTTCTCGGGACTTGAACCAGACTGCGACATTGGATCTGTTGGTGCCTTTGGGCGATAAATGTCAAATACGCTGGCATCGCGCAGCAAACCCGCCGTGGGTGTGGCCCACACTGCCGCCAACAGGACGGCATGGCTGACTTTTTCGTCAACCAGCACGGCAATGTCGCGCTCCACAGCCTGCTGCTTGGATACAGGCTTGAACACAGGCACGTCACGCTGCAATACGGCGTCAAGTTCCAGTTCAAACATCACCGGCGTCTGCGCCAAATCATAGGTCTGGCACCATCTGGGGTGAAGTTCTCCAACGAACCCTATCGCCACGCCAGCCAATAGCACGCGGGCACAGCGCCCTGGATGCATAGCCGGGTGTTCTGCAGCCTCGAAGACGGGCTTGCGTGGCGCCAGCAGTGCCTCCATATCGCCCTTGATGTCGAAGAAATCAACACCTGTCTCGTTGCTACCCCATTGCAGCGCGTTGGCACTGCCGCATGCCATGCCGGCCACACGCATGGGTTGATGGAAGCCAGCGACCGTGGTATCAGAGTTCTGCACATCAGGGGCACGCAGAAAGACACGACCCAGTTCAAAAACACGCACACGCCGTGCCTTGCGGTCCAGATTGAACTTCTGCACCTGGAGCAAGGAGCCCAGCAAACTCGATCGCATCACACTCATCTGACTGGCGATCGGGTTTAGTAGTTTAATTGGGGCCGGGTTGCCACTCAGTTCCGTCTCCCAGCGCTCGTCCACAAAACTGAAGTTGATGGTTTCCTGGTAGCCTCGCGCGGCAAGTGAGCGGCGCAATGCAAACGGACTTAGTTGCGCTTCGGCTCGAATATTGGCCGTCACTGGCGCCAGAGGCGGTGTCTGCGGCAATTCGTTGTAGCCAATGATGCGCGCCACTTCTTCAATCAAGTCTTCTTCAATCTGCAAATCAAAACGGTAGGAAGGTGGCGTTACAGTAACCAAGCCGTCGGTCTGCGTCAGCGGTAACTGTAGGCGCTGCAGGGCATCAACACACTGAGCCTGTGTCAGAGGCATACCAATGACCTTGCTGGCACGCGCCACGCGCAGGTTAACCGTCGTTGCCACCGGCATATTCACCTGCAAATCATCGATCGGACCACAAACTGTGCTGTCCGTGCCGCAGATATCAATGATCAATTGTGTGATGCGTTCGATGTGCTCCACCGTCTGACCAGGGTCCACACCACGCTCGAAGCGGTGACCCGCGTCAGTCGAGAAGTTGAAGCGGCGCGAGCGTCCGGCAATGGCTTTGGGCCACCAAAAAGCGGCTTCGACATAAACATGCTGCGTGTCATCACCCACTGCCGTGGCGTCACCACCCATGATGCCCGCCAGTGACTCCACCTGTTGCGCGTCCGCAATGACACCGACCTTCTCGTCAACAGTAACCGTGTTGCCATTGAGCAATTTGAGTTGTTCGCCGGCCTTGCCCCAACGAACTTCAAGGCCTCCGTGAATCTTGTCAAGGTCAAAGATATGCGAGGGACGACCGTACTCGAACATGACATAGTTGGAGATATCCACCAGCGCCGTCACACTGCGCTGGCCACACCGCGCGAGTCGATCGACCATCCACGGTGGTGTGCTGGCACGGGTGTTGACGTGGCGGACGATGCGACCCGAAAAACGACCACACAAATCAGGCGCTTCAACTTTCACCGGCAACTTTTCGGTGTTACCAACCGGAACTGGCGCAAAGGTGCTGTATTTCAGCGGTGTGCCTGTCAATGCGGCGAGTTCGCGCGCGACGCCAAACACGCTTAGGCAATGGGCTAGATTGGGCGTAAGTTTGAGCGTGAACAATGTGTCGTCGAGATTGAGATGCTTTCGAATGTCCTGCCCCAAGGTTGCAGCAGCGGGGAGTTCAAGCAGGCCGGCATGGTCGGTGGAGAGTTGCAATTCACGCGCCGAGCAGAGCATTCCCTGACTTTCGACGCCACGCAATTTGCCAACCTTGATAACGAAGGGTTTCCCGTCCTCACCGGGCGGCAACTCGGCACCAACAAGGGCAACTGGCACCCTGATGCCAACTCGCGCATTGGGCGCGCCACACACAATGTTAAGCAACTCCGCCTGGCCCACGTCCACCTGACAGACACGCAGACGATCCGCGTTGGGGTGTTGTACCGCCTCTTTGATTTCCCCCACCACAATCCCGGAGAACGGCGGCGCTACGGGGCTGAGTTGTTCCACTTCCAGCCCTGCCATGGTAAGGGTGTCAGCCAGTTGCTGGGTTGATAACGGAGGGTTGCAGAATTCGCGCAGCCAGGATTCGGGGAATTGCATAGTCTTTCAATCAGTTGGAATTAGCTTTTGCAGCGGCTATTCTCCGCGCTGTCTCGACAGGTCCTTTATTGGAATTGCGAGAGAAAGCGGATGTCGCCGTCAAAAAACAGGCGCAGGTCGCTTACGCCATAACGCAGCATGGTGAGTCGATCCGGTCCCATACCGAAGGCAAAGCCAATGAATTTTTCAGGGTCCAGTCCCATGTTGCGAACCACATTCGGATGCACCTGCCCTGAGCCGGCCACTTCCAGCCAGCGACCCGCCAGTGGACCGCTCTGAAACTGAATATCGATTTCAGCGCTTGGCTCCGTAAAAGGGAAAAAACTGGGCCGAAAACGCAGCATCAAGTCGCTTGACTCAAAAAAGATACGACAAAAATCCGTGAAGACAAATTTGAGATCTTTGAAGCTGACATTCTCGCCAACCCACAGACCTTCACACTGATGGAACATCGGCGAGTGGGTCGCATCGCTGTCAACGCGATAGGTGCGTCCCGGGGCGATGACACGAATCTCGGGCATGGCGCCGGAGAATAGGCCATCGCTGTCGACACCCAGCGCCGCGCGATGTTTCTTGACATGCTGCACCGCGTGGCGAATCTGCATTGGACTGGTATGGGTACGCAGTAAATTGGGGGCGGTGGCACTGCCACCTTCGACATAAAAAGTGTCATGCATGGAGCGCGCCGGATGATCTTCGGGCGTGTTCAACGCCGTAAAGTTGAACCAATCGGTCTCAATCTCGGGGCCTTGTGCCACCTCGAAACCCATGGAACCGAAAATGGCTTCTATACGTTCCAGCGTAATTGAAACCGGGTGCAAACCGCCCGGCCCACGTTGACGCCCAGGCAGGGTCACATCCAGCGCCTCAGCTTCAAGTTGAGCCTGCAATTTAGCGTCCGCCAATGCCTGACGGCGTGCATTCAAAGCGGCTTCGATGGCCTGCTTAGCCAGGTTAATGGCAGCGCCTTGCGGCTTCTTTAGCTCAACCGGCAAGGTCGCCAAGCCCTTCATCAGTTCCGTGATATGGCCCGACTTGCCGAGAAACAAGGCTTTCGCGTTCTCCAGGTCAGCAGGCGTCGCAGCCTGCTTGAAGGCAGCCTGGGCACTTGCAACAACGGTGTTCAACTCGTTCATAGGATCTCTTGTCATTTCGAGACTAATTTAATGCAGCCAAATCGCAACTCAACAGTATTCATTTATTGAAAAAGGGCTAGCGCTCTTTCAAGCTCTAGCCCTCTATTTCATTGCATCATCGCGCTTTGGTCAATTGGAACCACAGCCCGCCGCGTTGCGGCCGGTGGTGGTCCCGCAGAGATTCGGAGGACGAATCAGCGTGAACTCAAGCGGCCAGCTTGGCCTTGACTTGTTCCACGATGCCGGCAAATGCAGCCATGTCATGGACTGCGATATCAGACAAAACCTTGCGATCGATCTCGATGTTCGCCTTCTTCAGGCCATTGGCGAATTGGCTGTAGGTCATGCCGCACTGACGGGCTGCAGCGTTGATACGTGCAATCCACAATTGACGGAAAACACGCTTCTTGGTGCGGCGGTCACGGTAGGCATATTGCCCGGCCTTCATCACCGCTTCTTTGGCGATCCGGAAGACATTGCCGCGGCGACCACGGAAACCTTTTGCAAGGGCTAAAACTTTTTTGTGGCGGGCGCGAGCCGTTACACCACGTTTGACGCGAGGCATTGAAGTACTCCTTGTTCGTCGTTAATTAAATACCACGGCCTGGCAGCATCTGTGACATGCGACCCATATCGGTCTCATGAACTGATGTTGAACCACGCAAGTGACGTTTATTTTTGGTGGTCTTCTTGGTCAGAATGTGACGCTTGAAGGCTTGACCGCGTTTGACGGTGCCACCTGGACGAACGCGGAAGCGTTTCTTCGCTGCGCTCTTGGTCTTCATTTTGGGCATATTCATGCTCCTTCTTCATTGTGCTCGTGAGGCGTCTGCAAACGGTTTGCAGCCTTGTTGGCCCCGAGCCACTTTTTGGCGAACGGTACGAACCAGTCACCTTTCCTGCGTTACAGCGGGTTATCAAACCCACGCAACGCAAAACCTTTACGACACGGCAGTTGACGATGTGTCGAGCACCGGCTTAGCCGCAATTTTCTTCTTCCCCGGCGCGATCATCATGATCATCTGGCGCCCTTCAAGCTTTGGAAATTGCTCGATCAGAATCAAGTCACCCAGTTCAGCCCGGATGCGATTTAGCAGAGCCATGCCGATTTCCTGGTGCGTTATCTCGCGCCCTCTGAACCGGAGCGTAATTTTACACTTATCTCCCTCAGCCAAAAAGCGCCGGATGTTGCGCATCTTGATGTTGTAGTCGCCGTCATCAGTACCCGGGCGGAACTTGATTTCCTTGATCTCGATGACCGTCTGCTTGGCCTTGGCTTCCGCCGCCTTCTTTTGTTCCTGGTACTTGAACTTGCCGTAATCCATCAAACGACAGACCGGCGGGACCGCCGTGGCAGAGATTTCAACCAAATCAACGTCGAGTTCACCGGCCATTCGCAGCGCCTCCATCAGGCTGACCACGCCGAGCGGTTCATTTTCAACTCCCGAGAGTCGGACGTCCGGGGCCATGATTTCCCGGTTTAAACGATGTTTGCGTTCTTCGCGGTGACGGCGGTCACGAAATTCAGTAGCGATGGCTTATTCCTTCACAAGTATTGCTACCGCAAGGTAGCGACAACCGCTTTGCACACGCAGGCAAACTGCAATCTCGCTTGGTATCAGCTCAGACGACAGACTTGTCAGTGATGTCAGCTGCGAGTTTCTGCACGAACGCATCGAGGGACATCACGCCGAGGTCTAGACCACCTCGGGCGCGCACTGCAACGGTACCAGCAGCTTTCTCTTTGTCGCCTGCGACGAGGAGATAGGGCAGCTTCTGCATTGAATGCTCGCGTATTTTATACGTAATTTTCTCGTTCCGAAGGTCTGTCACTATCCTAAGCTCTTGATTTGGCAGTGATTTCTTGAGCTTTTCGACAATTTCACGACAGTAATCGGCTTGTGCGTCGGTGATATTGAGAACCGCGAGTTGCACTGGCGCCAGCCAGGTTGGCAGAGCGCCGGCACTTTCCTCAATCAAAATTCCGATAAAACGTTCCAGACTGCCGACGATGGCACGGTGCAGCATCACAGGCCGATGCCGCGCTCCATCTTCACCTACATATTCGGCGTCAAGGCGCTCCGTCATGAAGAAGTCCACCTGCATGGTGCCGCACTGCCATTGGCGACCAATGGCGTCTTTGAGCGTGTATTCAATCTTGGGACCATAGAAGGCGCCCTCGCCGGCCGTGATCTCAAACTCGCAGCCCGACGCGCGCAGGCTTTCCATCAATGCGTGCTCAGCCTTGTCCCAACTCTCTTCAGAACCGATGCGTTTTTCAGGCCGTGTGGCAATCTTGTAAATAATGTTCTTGAAGCCGAAGTCTTTGTAGACCTTTTGCAGCAAGGTCGTGTAATCGACACACTCCTGAAGAATCTGGTCTTCTGTGCAAAAAATGTGACCATCGTCCTGCGTGAAGCCGCGAACCCGCATGATGCCGTGCAGCCCGCCGGACGGCTCGTTGCGATGACATTGACCAAACTCACCATAGCGCAACGGCAGGTCACGGTAACTCTTAATGCCCTGCTTGAAGATCAGGATGTGACCCGGACAGTTCATCGGCTTGAGCGCGTATTCACGTTTTTCCGATTCGGTCGTGAACATGTTCTCCCGGTACTTGTCCCAGTGCCCCGTCTTCTCCCACAAGGATTTGTCGATGATCTGCGGTCCTTTGACTTCGAGATAACCGTTATCGCGATAGACCCGGCGCATATACTTTTCGACTTCCTGCCATAGCGACCAACCTTTGGGATGCCAGAACACGAGCCCTGGCGCATGGTCATCAATATGGAAAAGATCGAGATCACGTCCAAGTTTGCGGTGATCGCGCTTCTCCGCCTCTTCTAGCATGGTCAGGTGTTGCTGCAACTCGTCTTTAGTAGCCCAAGCCGTGCCATAGATGCGTTGCAACATTTCATTGCGATGGTCGCCACGCCAGTAGGCGCCAGCGAGTTTCATCAATTTGAAAAATTTCAGCTTGCCTGTGCTGGGTACGTGGGGTCCGCGGCAAAGGTCTTCAAACTTGCCTTCGCGGTAGAGCGAGACATCTTCGTTGGCCGGAATGCTGGCAATGATTTCGGCTTTGTAATGCTCGCCCAGTCCCTTGAAATAGTTCACAGCCTCATCACGCGGCATCAGGCGTCGGGTGACTGCCTCGTCCTTTAAAGCGAGCTCGGTCATCTTGCGCTCGATCGCAGTCAGATCTTCTGGCGTAAAGGGACGCTTATAGGAAAAGTCGTAGAAAAACCCATGCTCGATGACCGGACCAATCGTCACCTGTGCGTCCGGGAAGAGTTCCTTGACGGCATAGGCTAGCAAGTGGGCAGTGGAATGGCGGATGACTTCAAGACCAGTCGCATCTTTTGCTGTCACGATCGACAGATTGCTATCGGCTGCAATAGTGTGGCTGGTATCGACTACCTTGCCATCGATTTTGCCGGCCAGCGCTGCCTTGGCCAGACCCGTGCCAATCGAAGCCGCCACCTCGGCCACGGTGACCGGCCCCGGATAGTCGCGTTTCGAGCCGTCAGGAAGTGTGATTTGAATCATGGTTTGCAAATGAAAAAGCGCGGTCACGCCGCGCTTTGAGATAACGGTAAGCCGGAACAGCGTGATTTTACGCTGCCCAACTTTAACCAAAAGATCAGTGGAACTGCTCTTCTTCAGTGGAACCTGTGAGCGCCGTGACACTCGACTTGCCGCCCTGAATGGAGGTGGTGACTTCATCAAAGTAACCAGTGCCGACTTCCTGTTGATGGGAAACGAAGGTGTAACCACGGTCGCGTGCGGCGAATTCTGGCTCTTGCACCTTCTCGACATAGGCTGTCATGCCGCGTTTGACGTAGTCCTGCGCCAGGTCAAACATGTTGAACCACATCGAGTGGATGCCGGCCAGCGTGATGAACTGGTACTTGTAGCCCATGGCCCCGAGTTCCTTCTGGAACTTCGCAATCGTGGCGTCGTCCAGATTCTTCTTCCAGTTGAAGGAAGGCGAGCAGTTGTAAGCGAGCAGTTTGCCCGGGTGCTTGGCACGCACTGCCTCGGCAAATTTACGCGCAAATTCCAGATCTGGCGTACCGGTCTCGCACCAAACCAGATCGGCGTAGTCGGCATAAGCGACGGCGCGGCTGATCGCTTGCTCCAGCCCCTTGTTGGTCTTGTAGAAACCTTCGGCCGTACGTTCGCCCGTCAGGAAGGGTTTGTCGTTTTCGTCGTAGTCGCTGGTCAGCAGATCGGCTGCTTCAGCATCGGTACGGGCGATCACCAGTGTCGGCACGCCACAGACGTCGGCCGCCATGCGAGCAGCGATGAGTTTCTGGCACGCCTCAGCTGTGGGCACCAGAACCTTGCCGCCCATGTGGCCGCACTTCTTCACCGCAGCCAGTTGATCTTCCCAGTGCACGCCTGCTGCGCCGTTCTTGATCATGTTCTTCATCAGCTCAAACGCGTTGAGAACGCCGCCAAAACCGGCTTCGGCATCCGCCACGATGGGCGCGAAGTTGTCGATATAGCCGGCGTCACCTGCGTCAATACCCTTGGAATGCTGAATCTCGTCGGCGCGGCGGAAGGTGTTGTTGATGCGCTCCACCATCTTCGGCACCGAATCTACCGCGTACAGCGATTGATCCGGGTACATCGAAGCCGATGTGTTGTTGTCGGCAGCGACTTGCCAGCCCGATAGGTAAATCGCCTTCACGCCAGCCTTGACCTGCTGCATGGCCTGACCGCCGGTCAGGGCTCCCAGACAATTGACATAGTCTTCGGTATTGACCAGATCCCACAGCTTTTCAGCGCCACGGCGGGCCAGGGTGTACTCGATCGGAAACGATCCGCGCAACCGTACCACGTCAGCGGCACTGTAGCCTCGTTTGATACCTTTCCAACGGGGATTGGTAGCCCAATCTTTTTCCAACGCGGCGATTTGCTGTTCGCGGCTCAATTGCTCGGTGATGGTTTGCGGCATGAAATCACTCCTAGGGTTGATTGAAACTGACGACACCATTTGCTTAGCAACCAGGTGTCGATGGGCTAAATTCTAAGTCTTCTATAAGACTTAATCGCATGTCTTATGTCTTATAGAAGACTTAATTTATCCGAATGAAATCAACGCTTTACAAGCGGAGTACCATAATATGAAACTCAATCTTTCAGCCTGAGAAAATATGACGCAGCGCAGCAAAGTATTTTTCTATCGAATGAATCACACTTCCGCATAATGAAACGCTAAAAACCGTCAGCGTAGCGGCGCATCTCCCAGTCGCTTACGTGTTGGCTGTACTCATCCCATTCCATCTGCTTGAGCCTGATGAACTCAGCACAGAAAGACTCACCCAGCGCAGAGCGCAGACCATGATCGAGCGCTAAAGCCTCGACAGCAGCACACAAATCGCGCGGCAAGCGTGCCGGCATGGGCGAACCGGCAGCCTGCAACTGGTAGAGGTCCAGATCGCATGCGACAGGTGGCGGCAGACTGCGCTCAATGCCATCCAGACCCGCGGCCAGTGTGGCGGCAATTGCTGCGTACACGTTGCACGAAGGGTCAGGCAGGCGCCATTCGATCCGTCCAGCCACGGTGCGCACAACGCAGGTCCGGTTGTTATCCCCGTAGGTCTTCCAGACGGGCGACCAGGTTGTGCCAGATGCGCTGTGGCTGCAAGCCAGTCGCTTGTAACTATTGACCGTTGGTGCACAAATAGCACTCAGAGCGTCAGCGTGTTCCAACAGGCCAGCCACGAAATGGTAGGCCGCCGCACTCAAATGAAGCGGGTCTCTTGCATCCGTAAACACGGCTTGTCCCTGCGCATCGGTGATGCTCAAATGAAAATGCAAACCGCTGCCGGGAGCGGCGGCAAGGGGCTTGGGCATGCAACTGAACGTCATTCTGTGTTTGCGCGCAATGGCATCAGCCGTCATTTTGAAGAGCATGTAGCGATCCGCTGCTGCCAATGCGTCGTCAAACTTGTAGTTGATCTCGTATTGACCACACGCGTCCTCGTGATCGATCTGCTGCAATTCAAAACCCAAATCGGTCAGTGTTTGCCGCATGTCTTCCAGAAAGCCGCTGTTGCGATGAATCGTCTTGAGGTCATACGACGGTTTGTCAAGGCGGTCCTGCGAATCTGCCCCTTGCCAGCGCCCTTGTTCACCCTGAGTCAACAAAAAGAACTCTGGCTCAATGCCAACCCACAGCGTCCATCCGCGTTCAGTCAGGCGTGCCAACTGAAGTTTGAGCAACTGACGCGAGCAGGTCTCCAGCGCTTCTCCACCCGCGAAGCCATCGCACACCGCGTGTGCCACGCCGGGCATGAAGGGCAAGGGGCGAAGCGATGCCAGTTGCACACGTGCGTAGTATTCGCTGCGCTTGCCGTGCCGTGGCAATCCCGTACCCCAGATGCTCGGGCCGGCAAATCCAGCCCCGGTCTCAACCCATTCACGCAGATTTAGCAGCGGCACTAACTTGCCTTTTGCCACGCCGTGCATATCGGCAAACTGCGTCAAGACACTGTGAATACCTAGTGCGCTCAGGCGCTCGATGGTGGCTTCGATCGTCATATGTTTTCTCTTAAGAGTGGTCCAGTCGCCCGCGTCGGGCGGCAGTCAGATGGCGATTAAACCGGACTGTCAATTCGAATCCACGTGGTTTTGGTTTCCATGTACTTGTCAAAAGCATGCAGCGACTTGTCGCGGCCGACCCCGCTCTGCTTGAAGCCGCCAAATGGTACGGTGATGTCGTCCTCATCGTACTGATTCACGTGCACGGTGCCAGCACGCAGGGCGCGCGCAACGCCGTGCGCCTTGTTGATGTCGCGTGTCCATACCGCTGCATGCAGGCCGTAAACAGACGCATTGGCTTGGCGCACCACGTCCGCCGCATCGGTGAAGGACAGCACCGACAACACCGGGCCGAAGATCTCTTCGCGCGCAATTTTCATGTCGTTGTGCACGCCGTCAAAAATGGTCGGCTGCACGTAGCAGCCCCCGCTTTCGATCCGCGCCCGCTCGCCGCCAGCCAGCAGTTGGGCCCCTTCGCTCTTGCCGCTTTCGATGTAGCGCAGCACCGAGTTCATCTGCGTTTGATCGACGATGGCGCCCATCACCGTGGCCGGATCCAGCGGGTCGCCAGGGGCATAACCCGGCACCAGGGCCAGCGCCTTTTCCAGAAATTTTTCCTTGATACTGGCCTCGACAAACAAGCGGGATGGTGCGTTGCAACTCTCACCCTGGTTGAAGAAGATGCTACCCACCGCAGCCTCCACGGCGCGGTCCAGGTCCGGACAATCGGCAAACACAATATTGGGCGATTTGCCACCGAGCTCAGTCCAGGCCCGCTTGAGATTGCTTTGGCCAGCCATGACATGGATTTGCTTGCCAATCCGGGTCGATCCCGTGAACGCAATGCAATCAACGTCCATGTGGAGTGCCAGCGGTGAGCCCGCTTCTGGGCCAAAGCCAGTCACCACGTTGAAGACACCCGCCGGGATACCCGCTTCGAGCGCCAGATCGGCCATGCGCAAGGCGGTCAAGGGTGACTTTTCGCTGGGTTTGAGAACGACAGAATTGCCGGCTGCCAGCGCCGGCGCGATCTTCCAGGCCGCCATGATCATCGGGTAATTCCAGGGCACGATGACGCCGACGACGCCGACCGGTTCGCGTGTGATCAAGGCCAGCGCGGTGCTGGGCGTGGGCGCGATTTCGTCATAGATCTTGTCCACGGCCTCGCCATACCAGCGGATACAGTTGGCGGCACTGTTGACATCCAGGCCGCGTGCGTACTTGATCGGTTTGCCCATATCGAGCGTTTCGGTCAACGCCAGTTCATCGCCATGCGCCTGCAGCAGATCAGCAAAACGGATCATGATGCGCTTGCGTTGTGCTGGCGGCAAGCCGCGCCAGCGCTTG
>Ga0194060_10000550_pt1 | contig 27250 bp, 17 predicted proteins | sample SepL225m_MetaG_FD_163427 | JGI IMG/M metagenome (GOLD analysis project Ga0194060, IMG submission 163427) | Anoxic zone freshwater microbial communities from boreal shield lake in IISD Experimental Lakes Area, Ontario, Canada - Sep2016-L222-5m | ecosystem: Environmental > Aquatic > Freshwater >... | reverse complement strand
TCTGCATACCGATCCAACCGGCGAGCGCCGAAAGAATGGCGCCAACAGCGAATCCGATTGCGAGAGTCCAACCGTTTTTCAGAAAAATACCGAGGAGTAAAAAGACGATTGCGCCGATCATGGAAATGACGCGGTACTCACGACGAAGATAGGCGTTTGCACCTTCTTCAATGGCGAGTGCGATTCCCTTCATTTTTCCGTCCCCAGACGGAAGAGCTAACAACCAACGAATTAAATAGGCGCCGTATGCGATTGCCACTGCTGCGGAGATTAGCGAAATCCAAATGATTGGAGACATAGATAAATTAGGATTAAGAATGGTCGAAATATTATGGCTAAATTGGCTTTATGTCAATTTATAAGCCCGTCGCCATTTAAGCTTCTTGATCAAAATGACAGATTTCGAGCAAAATCGACGGCTACAAATTTTTATGTTTAGCCTTAGCTAAGCTGCCCGTACCCGACTTATTAAGTCTAAGTAGAAGGGTAAAAAATTTTTGCGACTGAGTTTGCCGAAAGCTGTCTTTTTGGGCTGGAGCTTAAATGGTGACAGGCTTTATAAACCGCAGAAAATATTCAGGCTTGAATAACGTATAATACTTAAGTTGGATAATTATTATAATTTCCAGCAATTTTTTGAGCTTCGCATATTCTTTAAAATGCGCTCAATAAAGCCTTTAGAAGTAAAAAACTATTTCGCTGTATTAAGCCGAAAAGGCTTAATAAAGGATTGACAAAACGGTCTAAATGCGGTATGTTGTTGCACCATGCCAAAAGCATTTAAATACTTTTTCGTGAAGCTTCTCGCAAACCTCCTACGAGGTCTGGGTTTCATGCGCTCATTAATTACAGGTTTTTTCCATATTTTGCTCTTCCCTATTATCGCGCTGGGAAAATTTCTTTTTGACTGGGTAATCATGCCGAGTTTTCGCGTCTTCCTGGTTTTGAAGGGTTATATTTTGAAAGCTTTGATCCCTGCAAAAAACAGCATTCTTTCCCTTTCGGCTCATCGCTACGTAGTACACGCTTTGGTGGTGATCATCGTAATGTTCGTGAGCGTCTATAATGTTCGATCATATACTGCGCACTCCGAAACTTTCGGAGAAGCTTCAGTCTTTTCTAAATTGATTCACGGAGATATCGCGAACACTGATGAAACAACCGAAGAGGTTGTGGATTTTAGTGTAAACGATAAGTTGATTAGTTTGGGTTCTAATGATGGAGCGCTTTCAGTTTTATCTTCACTGAGTCCGATTGGTGATGAAGTCAATGCTCATGAAAGCGGTGAAGTTATTTCGGTACAGACTTCGGATATTTCTTCAAAGCCCACGATTATCGCGATGCCAACTACTATTCGCGGAAAAATTGAAATCTACACCGTGGAAGATGGAGATACTCTTTGGGATATTTCAAAAAAATTCGGAATTGATGTTCCTACCCTTCTCGCGACCAATGATTTGGGTCCGCGCGGAATCATTCGTCCGCGAGATGTGATTCGCATTCTCCCGGTTTCGGGCGTATTGCACACGGTTAAGAAGGGCGAAAACATTGCGGTAATCGCAAAAAAATATGCGGTCGAAACTTCTGATGTTTTGAAAATTAACCAGCTCACGGAGTCGTCTACCATAAACGCTGGTGATGAGTTGATCGTTCCTGGCGGTTCAGTGCAGGAGGTGGCTCCAGTTGTGAAACCGAAGCCGGTCGTAAAACCGACCGTGGTTGCGACAACGGTGAAGCCGAAAGCGCCCGTCGAGGTTGCGGTTAAGAGTGATGCGAAGCCGGTTGATAAAGCTATTGCTGGAGAATGGGCTTGGCCTTCGGCGGGTCACGTTATTACGCAGTATTTTAAGGGTAAAGCGCATACCGGTATCGATGTTGATGGAGTCATTGGTTCGCCGAATTATGCGGCTCATGACGGCGTGGTTGAATTTGCTGGTTGGTCAGTGGGCTATGGCATGTGCATCGTCATCAACCACAATAACGGCCTCTGGACTCGTTATGGTCACAACTCACAGCTCTTCGTGAAGATTGGTGATACGGTCAAGGCCGGACAGAATATTTCGCTCATGGGCACAACCGGAACTTCGACCGGATCACATTTGCACTTCGAAGTTTTGACTGGTCCGGGAAAGTATCTAAATCCACTTAAATACGTGAAATAAAAAAGACTCCCGTAAGAATTTGGGAGTCTTTTTTATTATTCTACAATCACCGTAATTGGATTTGAGTAGTGATAAACTTCGCCTTCTTCCCTGCCACGCATTTGAATCACATAGGTGCCTTTTTCAGGAGCGGTTTGCCAGGTTACTGTTGCAGTTCCAGTTGGATTCGGAGTCGTTGCGTAGAATTGTTGGGCGGCGCCATCACGCGCAAACATCATATCAAGCGTCTGAATCCCCGGGCCGACTGAGACTGAAAAATTTAGTGGGAACTTGCTCGCTTTGATTCTTAATCCGTCGATCGGCTTAAGGATTGAAACAATGATCGGGATTATCGGCGCCGTAATATTCACCTGAACGCTCGTCTCCGAGCTATTGTCGACGTCGTCGTAGGCAACGGCACGAATTTGATGAAGTCCGGGGGCGATTTGGTTTGGAATATTTCCGGACCAGGCAAACGGCAGGAATCGTGATTCGCCAAGCTTCACTTTGTCGGCGAAATAATCTATACGCGAGATACCGCGAGGAGCCGAGGCCTGGGCTGTGAGACTCACGAAGCGCGAAACAATCATGTCGTTCACCTGCGGAAAAAGAAGACTTACGATTGGTTTAAGTTCCGGTCGGTGCATGTAATCGCTTTCGGTTGGCGGAGCCGCGACTACTATTTTGCGATCAGTGAGCCACTTTGTGAGTGAGTCTTCAAATGGTTGGTACATCGGATCTTGCTTCGGGTCTTCAGGTGGCGGGCCCTGCGGATCATCCTTATTTAAGTATTGAAGAATCTCATGAATCTCACAGAAGTACTTATTTTCTTTGGATGTTTCCGGTGTGTACTCGGTTGCAAGCAGGCCGGAGTTTTTATCAACGAGTGCCGCGGTACATAGGCCGTAGTTCGAAATCGTCGTTCCGTCTTCGAGTGTGAGAGATGGCTGTGGTCCGGGCGTGCCATCGGGATTATTCGGAACATCAACTCTATACCCGGTGAGGACTGGTTTATTAGCTAAAAGCGGTTCCGGTTTCACGAATTGTTCAATTGCGGTTCCTTTGAGCGCGCGCTTCATGAAAGCGTTCCAGATTGGTGCGGCCGCGAGTGAACCGCCAGCCTTATTCATCGGCTTATTGTCATTGTTTCCTGCCCAGACTCCGGCGGAGAGTGATGGTGTATAGCCGAGAGTCCAAGCATCAACGTAATCGTTCGTGGTTCCGGTTTTGGCAGCCACTGGTCTATCGCCCAAAGTTAGAGCGCTATTTGCGCCGAAAACGTAGGCGCGGGCATTGTTGTCGGAAAGAACATCGCTTGTGGTGCGCGCAATATTTTCATCAAACACTTTAAACGGCTGGTCCGTCCATTCATAGAGTGATTCCCCTGTTGGGCGTTTCACGGAGAGGATTGCCGAAGTCGGATGGCGCGTGCCTTCGTTTGCGAGAGTCGCATAGGCATTCACGTGTTCAAGAAGCGGCACCGAACCACCACCAAGCACGAGTGACAAGCCAACATTCGCGGCGTTCGGAAGTGTGGTGTATCCAAGGTCTTTGGCGAGTTCGAGCGCACGATCAAGTCCGACCAAATAAAGAAGTTTAACCGCTGGAATATTGAGCGAACCTTGAAGCGAGTTTCGGAGCGTTACCGGTCCGCGTTCTTTTAAGTCGTAATCTTTTGGGCTGTAGGGTTTTGGCGTTGAAGGAAAATCTGTGCCGACATCCCAGAGTACGGTTTCCGGCGTGTAGCCTTTCATCCAGGCTGCGGTGTAAACGATAGGTTTAAAGGATGAACCAGGTTGGCGTGAAGGCGATGTCGCGACGTTGAACTGACCATCAATGTCTTTTGCGGCAAAGTCTTTGGAGCCAACCATCGCAAGAAGCTGCCCGGTTTTCGGATCGATTGCCACGAGAGCTGCGTTTGTGAACTTATATTGTGGGCCGCTCTTCTCGACTCCCTTCTTTACTTCTTCTTCCGCAATAAGTTGCTTGTCGTAGTCGAGTGATGTGATAACCGCAAGGCCACCCTGTTCAACCTCTTTTACGCCGAATTGTTTTTCCAAAATTTCGCGAACATAGTCAACGAAGTGCGGTGCCGTGCGAAGGCCGCCACTTGTGCTGATGACAATTTTTTCCTCAAGCGCTTTGCTATATTCCTCGGCGGTTATTTTTCCGCCGTCTTTCATGAGTGAAAGAGCGTAATCTCGGCGAGCCTTGAGCTTCTCGATATTGTTTAAATAAGCTGATGGTGCGCGTGGAAGAGCAGCGAGGGTGGCTGATTCGGAAATGCTCAGGTCTTTTGCGTGCTTGCCGAAATAGCTAGTCGCCGCTGACTCTAGGCCATAATTCATCGAGCCGTATGGAATTTCATTGAAGTACATCTGCAGAATCTGATCCTTACTGAAGCGACGCTCGATTTCGAGCGTTAAAAGAATTTCTTTAAGTTTACGCGAGACGGTTCTTTCATTAGAAAGAATCGCGTTCTTTACGAGTTGCTGAGTGATAGTTGAACCGCCCGAAGAGCAGAAACGATTGATGTTGATATGGCAAAGCACCGGGTTTACGGCGATACGAATAATACCGCGCAGAGAAAGCCCGCCGTGTTCGTAAAAAGTTTTATCTTCAAGAAGAATCACGGCATCCTTTGCCGACTGTGGGATCTCCTCAGCTTTTAAGAGAGTCCGTTTTTCATCGCCGTGAACTTCATATAGTAGATGCTCGCCGGTGCGATCAAAGATTTTTGTTGATTGTGGGCTTGGATGCGTCATGAGTTCATCCGGGCTTGGAAGATCTCGTGAATACCAGGCGATTAAACCAAAGAGTGTCAGCGAACCAAATAAACCGAGAGTTACGATTAAAAAAATTCCAATTCGGAAAAGATTTCCGAGAAGTTTTCGGCGCTTGCTTTGATTGAGACGGCGCTCAGTACTCGAGACTTGAGGCTTCTTGGGCGACCCGGGGATTGTTTTGGTAGTAAAGGGCATGTCGTTGATTTATTGATTTCTTGATTTTTTGCATCCTGTCACGCATATCATACCACCCACAGCCAGTCCACAGGCAGAGATAGAAGTTATGTGATACAACATGGGCTCCGAGAGCACAAGCCGTAATGTCATTAAGTATTGACAAAATGGTCAAAAAGTGCTATAGTATGTCCATTCCATAGCCTGGAATCACATATGAAAACTATCAACGAAAACAAGCAAAAACAGGAGGTTTCGCACAATATCTCTGCACATAGCAAGATTTTGTTAGCGCTCATTGTCATAGCTGTTATCTTCGGTAGTTCTCCGTTGGTTCCTAAGGCCGATGCTGCCTGGTTCAATTTTAGCGGAAACAGCTCTGATGAGCCGATTTCGCTCGTTCAGCAAGCTACCCTCTTTGCTCCGGACCGCTATACCCTCACAATCGAGAAACGCGTTGTGACTTCATATAACTCTGAAGTTGGTCAGTGTGACTCGACTCCGTTTGAAACCGCCATCGGTTCGACGACTCGCCATGGTGTTGTAGCTGCTAATTGGTTGCCTATCGGTACCATGGTTCGCTTCATCGATTATGATCCGGAAACCTGGTATGTGGTAGAAGATCGTATGAACGAACGCTTCTCTGACCGTACCGATATTTGGATGGCTAACAAAGCTGATTCGAAGAAGTTCGGTAAGCGTACGCTCGCGATGGAAATCGCCCGACCGGTTAGGAAGTAAAAAATCAAGAAATCAATAAATCAAAAACAATGCACCAAAAGCGCCCCTTCACGGGGCGTTTTTGAATTTAAGTTATCCATTTTCTAAACTCCGTCTCAACTTCTTTTAGCGTGGAAAGTCCAGTCGCATCTAAAATTGCTTGCTTAAAGCACTCTCCCTCCCACTCGCGCGCATTTGCGAGCGTGACTTCTTTTTGGTTTCTGTCCAAGTAATTTTTAAAGTCGGGGTTCAATTCGGTGTTTGAGCCCTCTTGAGTCATTAATATCTTAGAGGGTGTTTGTTTAAGCATCTCGGTCATCGTTCGGCTGCCTTTTATTTCATGTATCCAAAGCAAAAAAGTTCGCCCTAAAACATACTCGGCGGCATTCGTGTTCGGAGCCTCTTCGCCGGTATCTGGTGTTTTTTCGGGATCTAAAAACATCGTTAAAATTTCTGAATCTGTATTTAAAGTAGCCCGAGCTTCGTTCTTTGATTCAAGAACTAATTTTTCGAGTGTGCTTTCAGCGATACCTGTGTGCTCAATAAGAGACGCGAAGCCCTCGTCTAATAGCCTTTTTGAACTCGGACTACGTTCAGAGCCCATGATTGACCAGATACCGATATGGCCGATTTCATGCACTAATGTTTGGGCGACGCCGGGATAGGTTTCGCCTTTTTTTCTCATTTCTCTCACCCGTAGCGCCTCTTCTTCGGGCTCGAGTAGTCTTTTATCAAACGGAATAGTGACGCCGTGAGATGCTATTTCAGTGCGACCGCGCTGTTTTATCTCGACATCGTTTTTATATTCTCGAAAGTCAACAGTAATCTTTGGGAATTTCGGGAGTGAGAGTCCAAGAACTTCATAAGCTCGCTTTACGGCGCGAAGTGCCTGTTCGGCTGTTTCGATTCTTGATTCAGGTATTTCAAGATAACCGGAATTTATTCTTCTTTCCGTGGAAGTATCAATCATATGGATCTATTCTCTCAAACAAAAAACCGCGTTACAAGCGCGGGGTTCTTGGCGGATTAACTTTATTCGGGCGTGAGTGGGATTCGAACCCACGCCGTGCGCGGCCGAGTCGAGGCGTCTCGGCATCGGGGCGCGCACACAGCAGAACGAATCGGCTCCGCCGATGTTATTCGATTTTTGTGCTGGAAGGGTTTTGCAGACCCTTGCCTTGCAACATAGAAAATCAATATCATCGCCGGCGGGCGATTCATCTTGTTGAATCGCGCCCGGTGCCGACAAAACTGGGTTTAAATTTTTTGTCTCAGGCGTGAGTGGGATTTGAACCCACGCATAAGGGTTTTGCAGACCCTTGCCTTACCACTTGGCTATCACGCCAGAGATAAAAAATTTAATGCTGTGTTTTGTCGGCCGCGATACCACTTGGCGATCACGCCTGGATGAAATCAATCCTGAGCCACAAAATAGTATCCTATTTCGCGAATCAGAGGAAGCCCCTGTGAACCCTTGAAGTTTTTGGCTAAATAAGGTAGTTTATTTGTGGCTCGAACGGAGGTGTCATGAAATTATCAGGGAATGCGAGTCGGTTGCGAGCGCAGCGCAATATCGAGCTCTCGGTTCAAGCTCAGGCTGGTTCAAAGGAGGCGCTTGATTTGCTTTTCATTGAGAACAAAGGACTTTTTTGCAATATAGCAAGGCGTCTTTTGCAGATTGATTCCAGGGCGGCAAGCCTTTCGCTCGAGGACTTGATTCACGAGTCTTGGCCGGCTTTCTGCAAAGGCGTCATGCGTTACGATCCGAACCGCGAGCCGAGGGTTAATTTCTCGACCTATATCTGCTTCTGGATCAGGTCCGGGATGCAGGACGCTTTTGCACGCTGGAGCGGCGTTGCACATGTGCCGGAGTATCTTTTGGAAATCAAGAAAAAAGTTTCTCGCGGTGACGATCCTGAAAAAATTCGCATGTCGCCTTTCATTGCGAAGCAAATCGAGAGGGATTTGACGCATAGTGTTTCGCTCGACGAGCTTTCACCGGAGGCGCTAAACGGAATGCAATCAGATGAGTCTCGATCGGGTTCGGAATCAACCGAGGATGCTGTCTTTCGGGCGGAATGCGGGCGGGTTCTTATGAGCGCCATGAGCCGGCTCACGAAACGCGAACGCAAGGTGCTCGAGCTGCGCTACTTTGAAGACATGAAGCTCGTGGAAACAAATGACGCCCTGCTCAAGCTTGGGCTCATCAAGAGAAAGCTCTCTCGCGAGCGGATTAGGCAATATCAATTGATGGCGCTCGACAAGTTGAAAATGATGCTTATAGTGGCCGGCTTCGATGGTTGAAGCGGCCTTTTTTAATTTATGATATTCTGCCCCTGTATGAAAAGAAAAACTCTACTTTTGCTTGATACGAACGCGCTTTTGCATCGCGCCTGGCATGCTCTTCCCCCAACCATGACCTCGCCAGACGGCGTCGTCGTGAACGCCGTTTATGGTGTCTCTTCGATGCTCATGAAACTGCTTGAAGCTCAAAAACCGGATTATGCCGCGGCTTGTTTTGATATGAAGGGCCCGACCTTCCGCCACAAGCTTTCCGATATATATAAAGCGACCCGTGAAAAGAAACCGGACGAATTATATGCGCAGATTCCGCTCATCAAAGAAGTTTTGGATTCTTTCGGAATTCCGGTTTATGAGAAAGAGGGTTTTGAGGCTGATGATGTGCTCGGTACGATTTCAAAGCTCGCCGAAGACAAGGTTCTGACCCATATCGTGACCGGCGATCAGGATTCGATGCAGCTTGTTGATGATAATGTTCATGTTTTATATTTGCGCACCGGTATCAACGACTTGGTTGAATTCGACCCGAAGATGGTGCTCGAAAAATACGGTTTCAAGCCGACGCTGCTTATCGATTACAAAGCTCTGCGGGGCGATTCTTCGGATAATATTAAAGGCGTGAATGGGATTGGCGAAAAAACCGCACTCGCTTTGATTCAGAACTTCGGTACCGTCGAAGAAATTTACGATGCGCTTGAGCATAATCCGAAACGCGTTACGGAAGTCGCGAAAACACGTGGTATGACGGCACTTACCGGCTCAAAGCAGTCGGCGCTTGATGCCAAAGTTTTGACTACGATTGTGCGCGACGTGCCGCTTAAATGGTCGCTTTCGGAAGCCGAAATGAAGCCGCTCGATTACGAAAAAATCAAAGATATCTTTCTTCGCTTCGGTTTCCGTTCGCTTATGCGGCGTTTGGAACTCGCGGCGCCTAAAGTACCAACAGCGAGGGGACAGTCCCCTGCGGCTTTGGGGACAGTCCCCGTCGCGAAAACTGACGTCTTAATTACGGAGGCGAAAAATCTTCCAGCTTGGCTTAAGAAAACAGAATCTCTCGCGATTTTGGTTCGCGCGAGCGATGGTACGCTTTTTTCAACCGGAAAAGTTGTTCTACTCGCTTCCGAAAATGAAGCTGTTTCGATTGCCGAATCTTTGATTCCAGAACTCAGGGATATTTTTGGTTCAGCGAAGGTTGCGAAAACTGCTTATGAAGCCAAAGACCTGATGCATCTGCTTGATGCTCACAAAATCAGTTTCGATGGGCTTAAAGATGATGTTGCGATTGGCGCATATCTGATTGAAGCCGGCACGCAGAACTATGATTTGGATACTTTGGCACGAAAATATTTGGGTCGCGCGCTTTCACAGGGTTCTGCGGCGGCTCAGGATTTATTTGTGCTTGCCAAGCGTTTTCGTGAGGAGCTCTCAGCGCAAAACGGCATGGAAAAACTCTATGAAGAAATCGAGCTCCCGACAGTCGCGGCGCTTTTCAAGATGGAGCGCGCCGGTATCAAATTAAACTCGGAATATCTGCAGTCGCTCTCGAAAAATATCACGAAGCGCGTCGAAAAACTGGAGCGTGAGATTATCGAAATCGCGGGCGGCGAATTTAATGTGAATTCCCCTTCGCAGCTCGCCGAAGTCTTATTTGATAAGTTGAATTTGCCGTCCGCCGGCTTGAAAAGAACAAAAACCGGAGTCTCGACAGCCGAGCCGGAACTTGAAAAAATCGAAGGCGACTTCCCTATCATCGCGAAAATTTTCGAGCAACGAGAACTTCGAAAATTGCTTTCGACTTATATCGAAACACTGCCAAAGCTTGTGGCGCGCGACGGTCGAATTCACACAACCTATCAGCAAACCGTGACATCAACCGGGCGTCTTTCAAGCTCGAATCCAAATCTGCAAAACATTCCGATTCAGACCGACTTGGGCAACGAAATCCGCAAAGCTTTCGTGGCCGAGGAAGGCAATGTTTTGATTGCCGCGGATTATTCGCAGATCCAGCTTCGTATCGCGGCTCATCTTTCGCGCGATAAAAATATGATGGACGCGTTTCGGTCCGGCGCCGATATTCATACTTCGACCGCGGCGAAAATTTTCGACGTACCGCTTGAAAAAGTTACATCTGAGCAGCGTCGCCAGGCCAAAACCATCAACTTCGGCATTTTGTACGGCATGGGTGCGCAGGCTTTGGCTCGCGGAACCGGCATGACGGTCGGCGAAGCGCGCCAGTTCATCGCGAAATATTTTGAAGTTCATCCCGGGATTCGTTCTTATATGGAAGAGATTAAATTGCTTGCGAGAACGCAGGGATATGTTGAGACTCCGTTCGGTCGTCGAAGATATTTCCCGGATATCAATTCCGGTATTCCGCAGCTCGTGGCTTCAGCCGAACGCATGGCGATGAATATGCCGATTCAGGGCATGGAAGCTGATATTATGAAGCTCGCGACGCTCAAAGTGATTGACGGACTTGGCGAAGTTTCATCAAAAGCAAGATTACTTCTCCAGGTTCACGACGAATTGGTGCTTGAAGCGCCAAAGTCTGATGCGGAAAAAGTTGCCAAATTTTTGGAAGAAGTTATGACGGAAGTCGCAAAGCTTGAAGTGCCCGTTAAAGTGAATGTCGAAATCGGATTGAATTGGGGCGAGATGGAAGAATAAAACAAAACCGTGGAGTCGAAAGACTTCGCGGTTTTTGGTTTGATAGTTACTTCGAATTTTTCCAACGCGGCGCGAAGCGAATCATCCAAGTAAATAATTTTGCTTTGAGTTTATTCATGCCGTGGCCAACCATACCTTCGTAGCACTTCTGTTGAAAGAGTTTTAGGTCGCTTCCCTCGTAACAGAGCCTTCCGTTACTGAAACAGTAGCTGCAATATTTGTCTGATTCACGTTTGCCGGGATCCTGATCAAGGGGCATGAGGCAGCTTTCGCACATTTTGTTTGACATAGGATTCGTTATGAATTTTAAAACACAATAGCATGTACGTAGGTGGAATGCGAAGATTTACACCGCCAGTTTTGAGTATGTATTGATTGACAATTTGTGTCTATTGGGGCAGAATCAGTCAACCAGCGAAAGGAGTTGACCTTGAAAAACATCCAGCTTTTCACGCTCGATTTTGATGGCGTGGTTTGGGGCAGTGAGCTTGCAATTTACGAAGGAGTTGTTGAGTTTCATCGGCATCATGGCCGCGAACCACCGAGCTTCAAAGAAGTTTGGCAGACGATGTCGGCACCCTATGTGGTCTGGTGGCGCGAACGTGAATTCATGCAGCCGGAAGAGGAAATCTTCGCCTTTGTGAACAGGGTTGCAAAAAGTTTCCCGACCGGGCCGAAGCCGGACGCAATTCATTTGCTTGAAGCGGCCTATCGGCGAAAGATACCGTGCTACATCGTGAGTGCGACAAGTACGGACGCCATCAATGAAAAGCTCGAACGGTCGGATCTTGTGGACTTTGTGGCCGGCGTCTTCGGACACGCGGAACACAACAAGGCTGAAATGATTCGTTCGGCGTGCTGGACTCATAATGTCGCGCTTGAAGATACTGTCTTTATCGGCGACAGGCCAAGCGATGTTCGTGACGGCAAGGAAGCCGGGGTCTATACCGTCGCCTATACCGGCGGGCACGAGACGCATGACTTTCTTACGCGTGCCGGACCCGATCATGTGACCGACGATTTGCGTAAGCTGATCCCGCTGTTCTTTGGCAGTTAACATCGCGGTTCGCGGTGTTTTTTAATCTCTTTTACGTTTTTAAAGCTCATGATAAGGTCTTCCGCGGCGCAGTTCCTTTTTGAGGGAGGCTAATCATGATAAGGCTCGCAAATAACGTCGAAACCAAGTATTTCGTGGCTTCCGGCGCGCTGGCTTTTGATGGACGCGGCTGGTGGTGGGAGCGGATGATGTGCTCGCTCGGGATGATTTCTAAAGTCTCGGACAAAGTCGTCGTGATTCTGAAAACGCTCACAAGAAAACCAAGAGTCGGCAATCTGAGGATGCTCTCGCCGTGGAACTCGGTGCGCAGACTGAACTGCTATGGCGCCGACGTAACTTTTTCACCGCGCAGGTGGAAAGACAGCGATGGTTTTTTGAACGCTATTGAGTTCACAAATCCTGGTCTTGATGATTGGATGCGAGAGTCGCTTGCCGTGATTGAGGGTAGCAAGGTGAAGGTTGTTGTGAGTATCATGCCGGACGATGCAAACGACAGCCACTTCATGGTCGATGTCCTGAATAGCCTCGGAGCGAAGAACGTCTGCGGTATCGAAGTGAAGATTGGATGCCAGGACTACGGCAGCGACACTGGACGTGATATTTCGAAGGCTGTTGAAATTGCCAGGTCAGCCATACGAAATTCGAAACTGCCGATAATCCTGAAGCTCGGATACGACAATGATTACCTTGAGATTCTGGAGAGGCTTCGGGGTGAACCGCTCATTGTCGACATCATCGACGCGGTACGCTATCGAACGATGTATCCGCAGTGTCATTCGCCTTTTGTGTTCTTTGGCGGCGGTGGGGTTTCGGGTCCAGCGATCGAGCCTTACCGTAATGAGGTGTATAGCAAGATTCGAAACGTCGCGCTCAACTTCCCCATCATCCTGGGCGGCGGAATTCATGATGCTGATTCGGTTCTTCGTGCATGGGCCCAGAAGCCGGATGCGATTTCCATCGGCTCAGTGCTCATTACTGACCCGAATTTTCTTTCGACGCTCGAGTGAATTCGGTTCGACTGTTTCACGACACCCGCGCCGGGTGTCTTTTTTGATTGTCTTACGTGCTTCGGGTAAGCTTATGAAATAAGTCGATTGCCATTTAACTCTTTGCCCAAGACGCGACTCTTGGCAAACTCTAGGCAAAAAATATTTTGCTTAGAGTGGCTAAACAAAATATTTTGTCGCCGTCGATTTTGCTCAAAAGTCGCGTCTTGGATCAGAAAAGTTAAATGGCAACGAACTTATTCACTTATGGTGATTTTGATTTACGGCGAAGATGGTTATCGTGCCGACGCCAAGCTTCATCAGCTTGCGGAACATTTTCATGCCAAATTTGATAAAGGTGGCATGAATAAGGATAGTTTTGATGCTTCGGAAGTCGTTCTTGTGAAAGCGCGCGATGTGATTGTGGCGCCGCCTTTTTTGGCTGAAAAAAGATTCGTGATTGTTCGTAGATTTTCTTCTTGGACGGAGGATGAAGCTTTTGCGGCTATGCTCAAAGCGATTCCAGCTTCGACGGTTGCTGTGTTTGTTGATGAGATTAGCGAAAAAGATTTTGCCGCTCTCAAATTAAAGAAAAACGAGAAAGATTGGTTTGAATATCCGTTTCCGTCGCTGGTTCCGGGAGCGCTCGCAACTTTTGCGGTTGAAGAAGCAAAGCGTTTAGGCGCGACACTTGCGCCGGCAGTCGCGAACGCTTTGATTTCGCGAGTTGCGCTCGATACCTGGTCGGTCGCAACCGAAGTCGCAAAGCTCGCAGCAATGTCTTCGAATGGCATAATCACACGCGAACACGTTGCGGAGCATCTGCCGGAGCGGGCCGATGATAAAATTTTTGACTTGGTTGATGCGATTGCCGGCGGCTCGTCAAAAACCGCACTCACGCTGCTTGAAAATCAGCTTCAATTTGGCTCGCACCCGTTTCAACTGCTCACGATGATTGAACGCCAGGTTAGATTGTTGCTTTCAGCGCGCTCGGCGTATGAAAGCGGCATCACAACTCCGGACGCGCTAGCTTCGACGCTCGCGGTGCACCCGTTTGTAGCGCGAAAGTTGCTGGCGTCTGTGCAACGCCCCAATCCTCGTCTCTCTTCCCTGCTTATCAAAATTGCCGAGCTTGATTCACGCATGAAAACTGGTCAGGTTGAGGCGAATGTTGGAATTACGATGTTGCTTGCGGTTTAGTGAGTGTGTTTTAGTAGGCTCTAAATGTTGAGAAAGTGTAAGGAGCCTATTCGTCGCCGAGCAATAAGCCGTACCTTTGCTCGGCGAGCGAAGAGGTCCTCACTTTCTGTAGCGTTGAAAGGTATTAAAAAATCCGGCCGAAGCCGGAAATTTTTATTTTGCTGCCTTGTTGACGATGGCCATGAGACGAGATTTCATGCGTCCACCAGAGCTTTTCTTGAGAAGTCCGGTCTTAATCCCCTTGTCGGCGCGAGCCTGGAAGGTGACAAAGAGTTCTTTGGCTTTCTTCGCGTCCTTGCCTTCAATAGCTTTCTTGATGGCAGACTTGAGCTTACCAAGTTCAGCTGTGGCTTTGGCATTGATAGCGGTGTGCTTGCGAGTCTGACGAAGGGCCTTTTCGGCCGCTGGCATGTTTGGCATAGTGGGGACAGAGATAAGTGGTAAGTGAGTAAGTGGTAAGTGCTTCACTTACAACTTATTTACTTATTACTTATCACTTTGTTATTACTCCATTAACTTCACCCGATCGATTTGACTCGAAAGCCGGTTGAAATCAGTATTTAATGAATCCATCGCATTTTTTGCATTCGTGACATGGCGGGAAGCGACGCTCAGTTGATCTGCGAACTTCACGGTTTCCGTTTGTACGGCTTTTAGAAGCTCCCAGATCTTTTTAGCGCCCTCTTGAAGCTTATTGCGCTCAATTCCCATAAGGATTACGCGCAGAAAGTGTGTCAAGGAGTTCGGGCTCACGACGAGCACGCGCTTTTCGCGGGCTAAAGTCATGAGTTCTTCGCTCTCGGTGACGATTTCGTAGTAGATATGTTCAGACGGAACATACATTACTGCGAAGTCAAGGGTTCCTTCCGATGTCAAGATGTACTTCTTTGCGATGTCGTTGATGTGCTTTTTAACAGATTGAGAGAAATCTCGCAAGTGTTGCTTGGATTCGTCCTCGGTCTCCGAATCCTTCATGCGTCTGAAGGCTTCCATCGGGAACTTCGAGTCGATAGGGATTAATCCGTCCCCTGTTCTGACGACGGCATCAACCGTGTTACCGTCTTTGAATTTGTACTGGATTTCGTACATTTCATCAGGAAAGTTCTGTTTCAGAGACTCGTTTAGTACCTGTTCGCCTAGGTTTCCACGTAACTTTGGAGAGTTTAGGAACTCCTGGAAGCTCTTAATCCCCTGCCCGATCGACTGGATTGAGCCGATCTCTTTATTTACACTCGCGATGACCCTAGCGGCGTTATCAAGGCGTTCATTCAGTGATTTTGTGGTCATGTCCAGACGATCTTGAACCCCGATAATGCTTTGATTCATGACTGTAAGCAGCGGATCATTGTTTTTTGACTCAATGATAGCGATTTTTTCTCTAAGCTTAAGAAGAATTGAGGCTAAATAGCCGATTCCGGCTAGAAGTACCAGAGTAGTTGCGATTAAAAGAATTTCCATACACAAGTAAAATTGACTCAAAGCTAAGAAAGAGAATACCATGTTTGAACGCCTAGCGGTTTTTTGGCGTCTGTCCACACGCTGTGGATACTTGACAGGGTGTTTCAAGAGTCTGGATTTCATGTGTGAAACATCTTCATAACATGTGGATAACCTGTTGGAGAATTGGATGTAAAGAGCTATAATTTGGCTCAATGAAGCCAAATGCACCACAAGATGTTTCATGTGAAACAATTCTGGCGCAGGAATGTTTCACGGGAAACAATTGGGGTAGGTAGAAAGTTACGGGCCCTTAGCTCATCTGGTAAGCTTGTCGGCCGTGCTCGGCCGAATCAGGGCAAGCTTGCTGCCAGATGAATCGGCTCCGCCGATAATATTCCAAGTGGCCGAAATAAATTTCGGCCTTTGGCAGTAGCTCGCGGCATTCGCACAACTTTTGGGCCCTTAGCTCATCTGGTAGAGCGCGGCATTCGCATTGCCGAGGTGACCGGTTCGATCCCGGTAGGGTCCAAAGAAAGACGCCCTTTTTGGGCGTTTTTCGTTTTGGTTAGCTCATCTGGTACGCTTGTCGGCCGTGCTCGGCCGAATCAGGGCAAGCGTTCTGCTAGCTGAATCGTCTCCGCCGATATTATTACCAGTGGCTCGAATGAATTCGAGCCTTAGCAGGAGAGCACGGCATTCGCATTGCCGAGGTGACCGGTTCGATCCCGGTAAGCTCGCCCGCGTACTCGCGTGACCTGGCGAGCTTTCTGCTAGATGAATCGCCCACCGGCGATTGTATTCCAAGTGGCCGAAATGAATTTCGGCCTTTAGCAGTAGGGTCCAAGAAAGACGCCCTTTTTGGGCGTTTTTCGTCATCTTATTGATTTTTTTGAGTTTGTTTCACGTGAAACTTATATAGACAGAAATAGTGTTTTTGGATGCGAAGACTAATATACGGGTTATTGATTGTGTGGAACATGTGTTTTACGTACGTGCCTGAAAAGCTGGTCGTGAACTGCTATGTGTAAATTCTTGTGTGAGCCATAAGTTTTCAGCTATTGGACATTCACACATAGTCAGTTTAGGTGTGTTTTGATCCGTTCGTATGAAGAAAGAATAAAGTGCGTTTCATATGGAGTATGGCGATAGAATAGTCTGACATGGTTAAAGAGCTATGATGAAAGAAAGAAGATGAACTAAGCAGTGCAGTAATTTTGAAATAAATACTTTATCAACAACCTGTGTATAAAATGTTCATAATTAAATATTTTAAAAGTAGCAGCGTAATTTTGGGTTTAAGAAACCATATATATATAATGTGCGACGCTCGACTTCGTACAAGTTGGTACGTCGATTACATTCTTACATTGACTATGGTACAATTGAACTATCTAACATCATTAGTAGAGAACTAAAAAGTTCTAAACTATGAGAAGACTTGCCGTTGAAAAAATTCTTCGTATAAAAGACTTGCGCAGACAAGGCTCTAGTATTGGCGAAATCGTGAAGGAACTAGGGCTTTACAAAACCACGGTTTGGTATCATTCGAAGGATATTGTCTTGAACGCTGATCAAGTGCGAAGAAATAGCGGAAAGAAAGGAGGAAAAGCCGAACATTCTCGAAGAGAGTGGGTAGATGCAGAAGAACATGCCAAGGAAATACTAGGAGGTTCGGCACGCGAAATTAGTATGACGGCCGCAATGCTTTATTGGGCCGAAGGCAGCAAGAGAGCCTGTGAATTCATTAATTCAGACGGCGCGATGATCGTTCAGTATGTGTCCTTCTTAAGAAAAGTTTTAGGAATCACCTCAGAACAACTTCAGGGAACAATCAGATACTTTACCGGAATGGAAAAAGAGGAATGTTTGCTCTATTGGTCTAATCTTACAGGTTTTCCTCGAGAGGAATTCATCGTGCGTTTTAATGACGGTGGAACGAGAAGTAATACAAAGCATGGTATGTGCAGGATAACTGTTAAAAGAGGCGGAAAAGTATTAAAGTTATTAAAATGTCTATGGATGGAATCTTCTGAACAAATGACAAGGGCTACGAATGAAGGTATATTTAAAAGCGAGCCCCTATAGCTCAACGGATAGAGCACCGCACTCCTAACGCGGTGATAGCGGTTCGATTCCTCTTGGGGGCAGAAAGAAAAACCTCGTATCGTCGGGGGTTTTTCTTTTTCTGATATAATGTAGATATATGAATCGCAGAGGAGCGATCTTTATTGCCGTACTCGTTTTTCTAGTCGTTTTACCTTTGCGCGATTCGCTCGCGCAAATGTCTTCGACTAATTTTGAAATCCCGGCGGCGAGCATCAATGACGCCGGCGGAAAATCGACTTCGGCTTCATATATTTTGAATGATACGTTTGGCGAAATAGCCACCGACGTAAGCGAGACGAGTCCGAGTTTCAATCTTCAAAGCGGCTTTCAAGCAATGAAAGCTATGCCTGTTTTTTCTTTTACTATTTCAACCGGAACTCTTTCGCTTACTCCAGAGGTTGGATCGATTGTTCAGGCTAGTGTGATTTTAACTACCACTAATACTGAGTCTCTGGGTTATACGACGACTATCGTTGATGACGGCGCTCTTAGATCGGGAACTGATTCGATCGCGGATGTGAGTGATGGCGCTGTGGGGCCGGCTGGTACGGCTGAGTATGGAATTCTTCTGACTGGTGCGGATAAAACTTTTTCTGATGAGCGCGCAACCGTCGCGCTGCCAAGGACTAGCCCGGCAAATCCAAGGATTATAGCTTCATCAAGTAGTCTTGGTTCCGGAAGGGCTACGACGGTAACCTTTAAGCTCGGTATCGCTCCTGCGACTCCGAACGGTGTCTATTCGCATTCAGTGACATTTACGAGTTCGCCGAATTATTAGGTTTGAAATCTTTGCGGGATAGATTAATCATAAGGAAAGTATGCGTAAAAAGTTAGTAGTCATGATAGCTATAATTCTGACTACCATTTTGACGCCATTCTCGGCGCTGGCTTTTTCTTTTTCGCCGCCGCGAATGTTTATCACTCTCGCCCCGGGTCAGGAAAAATCATTTTCATTTCAGGCGGTGAATGAAACACCTGGAGAGGCGCAGGTTCATGTGCAGACAAGGTCATTTATTGCCTCAGCGGAGGCAGGGAAGCCGCTGTTTGTGAATGAAACACCTAGTTCAAGTTTGGCGCCTTTCGTGATTCTGTCGGCGACCGACTTTAAAATGAAACCAGATGAAAAAAGAAATTATAGCTTTACAGTAAAGCTCCCAAATGAAGTAAAGCCAGGAAGTTATTATGGCGCTATTCATTTCTCTTTCAGCTCGGAAGACAACGGTCGAACCGTAATCGCGATCACCGGACCTTTGGTGTTTTTAACGGTCTTAGGTGAGACTGAGCCTAGTCGTTTGGCAATAGCGTCTTTTAAATCACCGACGATTGAATCATCCCTGCCGACTTCTTTAAGTCTCTCACTTAGGAATGATGGTAACAATGTCGAGGTTCCAAGCGGCGAGGTTGTTATCACAAACATATTTAAGAAGGCAGTCCGTAGTTTTAAAATAAATCCCGACGGTTTGGTGATGCTGCCGTCGGACGAAAGAAATTTTATATTAGAGGAAGGCGCGCGGAACGAATCAATATTTGATGAATTTACAAATTTCGGAATAGGAAAATATAATATTTCCGTGAACGTTACCGGAAGTCAGACTCGGGGTGTGTCTATGAATAATATTTCGTTTTGGATATTGCCATGGAAGGCTACTTCCGTGGTTGTTGTGTTTTCAGCAATACTTGCGGCGCTGCTTGGCTACGCTACCGCACGAAAGCGCAAAAGCATATGATGAGAAAATATTTTGAAAAGGCATCGCGGTTTATATCCGGATTTATAGGCATCGCGATGCTTGCGATGTTGCTTATCGCCCCGATTCCAGCGACTGCCGGTATCGCTTCTTCGTTTTCCGATGTTATCTCAACAAATAGCGTTTCTGTCGGTGCAAATCACACGATTCGCTTTGTGACTTCAACCGGAGTTGATTCCTCAACTGATACGATTAGACTTACTTTTGCGAGCGGCTTTAATCTTGCTTCGCTTTCAGCTCCGAATGATTTTGATTTAGCCGTCGGTTCGACGAGCGTTTGTTCTTCTGCGGTTTTTATTGACAAGACTTTAGCGGCTGGAGCGGCGGCTGGAGTTTGGCAAGTGGGTGTTTCGGGCCAGACCGTTATTTTTACCGCTCCGACTGATGCTGCGCCCGGAGAAATAATCGCGGGGCGCTGTGTGATGGTTGAAGTAGGTACGAATGCCACGAGCGGTGTTGCCGGAACTAATAAAATAGTTAATCCAGCTTCGGCGGGCTCAAAAACAGTCTGGCTTTCGGGAACTTTTGGGGACTCTGCCGATGCCGGTATTGCAGTTTCAAGTCCCGGGCAAGTCATAGTAAATGCGACCGTAACCGGCAGCAGCGGTGGTGGAAATAACAATAACAACAACAATCCTCCTCTGCCTGATACGATTCCGCCGGCCCTAACTATTCCGAGCGTGCCAGTTATCGGCCCAACTAATGTAGAAATACGTTGGGAGACTAATGAGGTGGCAAATTCGGCGATTGATTATGGGCTAACGGCTGCTTACGAGATAGGTTCAGTAACTGCTGATACCTATGCGTTTTCGCGGCAGCTTCCGATTGGTGGTTTGAGTTCCAGTACGCTTTATCATTTCAGAGTTCGCTCAAGCGATTCGAGTAGCAATCAGACCTCATCGGCTGATTATACTTTTACGACTCTTGCGGTTGCAGATGTTACGCCTCCTGTGATTTCCGGAATCGATATTACTGATAATGCGGGAATATCTGTGGCCGTTGGTTGGATCACGGATGAAGATTCTGACTCGAAAGTAGAATATGGTTTGACTACGGAATATGGTTCATCGGTTACTAGTGCGGTCGCGGTGAAGGCCCACTATTTGAATTTAACGGGTTTGACATCGATGGCAACTTACCACTTCCGGGTTACATCCAAGGACGCCGCAAATAATTCAACTTCTTCGGCGGATGGCGTGTTCGAAACAAATGATGTGGTGTCGCCGGTCGTGACCGGTCCCACCGTATCTGAAATCACAAAAGACTCCGCAAAGATAGGATGGTCTACTGATGAAGCTTCGGTGGTTGACCTTGACTACGGAACAACTATTGAATATGGCCAAAGTTTAGTCGCTCCGATTGGTTTAGGCGGGTCTCTTTCCATGCCGAGTCTCGTTCAGAATACGGAATATTTTTATCGCCTGAAGGCGACCGACGCTTTCATGAATTTCACCGTTAAAACCGGTACTTTCAAAACTCTTCGTGATCTAGTTCCGCCTGGAAGAGTCACCGGACTTGCAATTGCGACAGATGATTCAAGGCTAACGCTTTCGTGGGTAAATCCTGCGGATGCTGATTTTGTTGGTGTGGTCATTAGAAGAAAGCTTACCGGTGCGCCAGCTTCGTATGATGATGGAGCTTTAATCTATACCGGTCCTGGCTCATCATTCACGGAGTCAGATTTGTTGAATGGCCGAGAATATTTTTACGGAGTTTTCGCCTTCGATACGCTTAACAATTATTCGGTCGGTACTTTTGCAAATGCAACTCCGGTTTTGCCGATTGTGCCGCCACGATGCGGAGATGATATCTGTAACGGTAGGGAAACTGTATTTAGCTGCCCAACAGATTGTCGTGCTCCGCAAGAAGTTCTACCGGTCTGCGGAGATGGGGTATGCAATGGGGCGGAAACAAACGATATCTGTCCGGTGGACTGCCATTTGGCTGCCGTTTGTGGAAATGGAAGTTGTGAAGTTGGTGAAAATAATGCTATTTGTCCCGCTGATTGTGCTTCGCAAGTTGTGCCGTTGCCAGGCGAGCCGCCAGTTACCGAAGTTCCACCGCCAGGAACAGTTCCGGTGCCTCCGGTTGAGCCGGTTACGGACCTCGGTCCGCATGACTTAGGCATCATAAAGAGCGGCGACATAAAAGTCTTCATCAAAAAGAGCGGTATTGTTGTGAGCCAGGGCGTGGACGGATCGTTTCGAGTCCCGAAAGGAGTCGAATTGATTATTGCTGTGCCGGATCAGGTTTTGAGTGGCGAAGTGCGGGCGGCCACCGTCACTTTCGATGGAAAAATAATTCCGATGTATAGAGGTGGATCCTATGACGCTCTTCTTGAGATGCCTGAAAATGCCGGTAAGCTCACGGCCAATATCCACATTGGATATGTCGATGGAAATTTTGATAATGAGGATATAATTTTTGACGTAGCTTCTCCGGGTTATGTTTACGAGAAGCTTGAATCAAAGCAGGCTTCGCTTGACGGGATAACAGTGAAATTATATGAGCATACCGGAGGCAAGCATGAAATAGTTAGCGCGGTCACGGACTCGAATGGAAACTTCGCCTTTGTGGTACCGCCCGGCAGATATTCAGTCAGAGCCTTTAAAGATGGTTATGGTGATTCAGAAAGCTCAGTTGCATATGAAGCGTCTTATGTGACCCCGGTTATAGAACTTACAAAGATAGTTTCATTGCAGGAAATCTTGCAATCATCAGCGCCGGTCGCAGAAAAGGCTTCTCAGATTGCGGCACAGGCTGCGATTCAGGTTCAAATCATTCGAGACAATCCAGTGGTTCAGCGACAAGCTGAAGTTACTATTGCGCCAGCCGCGACTACGGTTGCAGTCGTAAATGCGGTTACGATTGCAACAGCAAGCACAGTTGTGAACACCGGCGCTTGGTTTCAATATTTATTTTTCCAACCAATTCTTTGGTTTTCAAGAAGGAAGCGCAAGAATTGGGGTTCGGTTTACGACTCGCTTACAAAAATGCCGGTTGCTTTAGCGGTTGTGAGGTTACTGGATGCTGCTACCGGACGACTGCTTCAAAGCCGCGTGACCGATAAGCAGGGGCGTTATTTCTTTATTGCGGATACTGGTCGATATAAGATTACCGTTACAAAGCCGGGATATAATTTCCCCTCTGCTTTTATGAAGAAGGCGAAGGAGGATTTGAAATTCACTGAGCTTTACTACTCTGAGGAAATCGAAGTCGCGGATGCGGGCTCTACTTTAGCGGCCAATATCCCATTGGATCCGGTTGGAAAACCAATGGTGCCGGCGGCCCAGGTTATTTTCAAGTCAGGACTCAGAAAATTACAGCAAGCATTTTCAGTTGTTGGCGTTTTGGCTGGTATTTTGGCGGCTTATCTTAACCCTACGACTCTGACTATTTCGCTCCTTGTCATGCAGGTGGTGCTGTTTGTGATATTCCGCGTTATCGCAAAGGGGAAGAAGCCAAAAGGCTGGGGAATTGTTTATGATAAGAACACGAACGCGCCTCTTCGCAATGCCATCGTGCGCATCTTCGAGCCAAAATATAACAAATTACTCGACACTTACGTGACTGACGCACAGGGCCGATATGCGTTCATCGTTGGGCCGAGCGTCTATTACACAACCTATGAGCGTTCAGGCTATTTGCCGAATAGGCTAGATGATTTGGACTATACTAAGTCGCAAGAAAATGCACTTATCAATAATAACGTTCCTCTAGAACCGGGAACTGTTCTTCCGGTATCTCGAAGTGCTGATGAAGCTCAGGGGAATAGTTGAGGCAACGGGTGAGTGGGGATGGCTTGATTTATTTCCAAGCAACTGGTGCTGATGTGTTATAATTCGATTATCGCGTTTATTATTCATCCCAGAGAATAATAAGCCTGTTGTCATTTAAGCTTCAGCTCGAAACGATAGCTTTCGGCAAAATCTAGACAAAAATTTTTTAGCTTAGCTATGGCTAAACGAAAAAAATTTATAGCCGTCGATTTTGCTCGAAATCAATCATTTCGATCAAGAAGCTTAAATGGAAACAGGCTTAATCTTAATTAACTATGCAATCACAGAGTGTTTCGACTTCATCTATTCCGAAGTTGGGAAGTATCGCTTCGGCGATCTCATCCGGCTGTCTATATTTACTGGTATTTTTACTGCCGATTTTTTATTTTCCTTGGACTTCAAATCTACTCGAGGTAAATAAAAATTTGGTTTTAGTGGTTCTCTCTGTAATCGGTGGACTTTCTTGGCTTGGGTCGATGATGGCGGAAAAGGAATTAGCTATTAGACGGAGCCCGTTAAATGTAGTGGTCTTGTGTTTTGTGGCGGTCACCGCGCTATCAACCTGGTTCTCAAAAAACACGACGCTTTCGTTCTTTGGTTACGAGGGCAATCAATATACATCGATGATAGGCCTTTTGGCATTCGTTGTGATGTACTTTTTGGTCGCAAATAGTGCGAGAACGATTAAGAGCGCCAGGCTTCTTTTCGGGTCATTCCTGGTTTCTGGTTTTTTCGCGATGCTTGTTGGATTGCTCAACATGTATGGCGTTTCGATGCCTGGTACGAGTGGAAACTTCAATACAATCGGATCAGCTTTTTCCTTAGGAATCTACTCAGCCGCGCTTTTGTTGTTAGCATCAGGCTTCATACTTATTGAAAGCCGAGAACATGCCGGCCTCATGCCGCAGGGAAAAGCAGGAACCGCAACCAGAGTGATACTTTGGTTGATTGCTATCACGGCTTTGATTGTGACCGTGAGTCTTGATTATTGGGTGGTCTGGACGATGCTTATCGTCGGAGAATTAGTTCTTCTTGTTTTCGCTCTGGTGTATCCGAAAGACTTCCCGGACATGTCTAAATTCGTGCTCCCTCTTTCCTCATTAGTTATAGCGTTGTTATTTATCTGGGCTCCATCGCCACTCGCGGTGAATCTTCCAACAGAGGTTTCTCCGTCTCTCAAGGGCTCCTGGACTATCGCAAAACAAGCTTTGCGTGACAATCCTTTGCTCGGCTCGGGTCCAGCTACTTATATTTACGACTACGCCAAATATCATGATAGTTCAGTGAACGACACGATCTTCTGGAATGTGCGTTTCGATCGCGCGAACTCTCACGCGATGACCTTGCTCGCGACGACCGGAATCTTCGGAATTACACTTTATCTGCTCCTCATCATCTTGGTATTCATTCGCGGTTTGCAATTCATCCTGAAGACTCATGAGCGCGAGCCTCGGCACATGGCGCTTATCCTTCTCGCTACTTTCGCGGGAGTAATCGCATCTAAATTAGTCTACGCTTCCAGCTTGACTCTTGAATTCTTGTTCTGGTTATTGCTTGGATTAATCGCAGTTGCTATTTCTGATGCGACCGTGAAGAAGACTTTCCCGGAAGCTCCACGAATGTCTCTGCTTTTATCTTTCTGTTTTGTTCTCTTGCTCGTAGTCGGTGTCGGACTTACCTATGTGACGGCTCAGCACTACGCTGCAGATGTTGTCTTCACGAGAGCTCTGGCTTCTGATCAGGGCAGCGATATCGAAGGCACGATGAAAAATTTGGGAAGCGCGGTGCAACTCAATAACGCCAATGATGCCTATTTCCGAAATCTTTCGCAGGCTAACCTGCTCATGATTTCTAATGTCGCCTCAAAACCAGCCAAAGATGATCTTGAAAAACAAGCAGCTGCTGGAAAGATCGTCGAACTTGCTAAGTTGTCAGTCAACTCTGCTTTAATCGCAAAGCAAATCGGACCAAATAACGTGGCCAACTGGTCGCAGCTTGCCTATATCTATCAGAATATTTCTCCTTTCACGGAAGGTGCGCTTGATGAGGCGCTAAAGGCATACGAAGAAGCTTCGGTGCTCGAGCCGTCGAATCCGGTATATCCGACTCAGGTCGGACGTATTTATTTGGCCCAGTCTGACGATGCTAGAAATAAATCTGCTTCAAAAGATGAAAAAGAAGCCGCTACCGCCAAGGCTCTGGTCACTGAGTTGCTTAAGAAGGCAGAGAACCGATTCAGCGCCGCAATTGAATTGAAGAAGGATTATGCGCCGGCGCATTACAATCTTTCGCTCACCTATGATCGTGAAGGATTATTGAAGGAAGCGATTGCGAAGATGGAAGCGGTGCGAAACATCTCGCCTCGGGATGTCGGCGTCTACTTCCAGCTCGGTCTTCTGTACTACCGAGATGGTCAGAAGAGCTCGGCCGAACAGCAGTTCCAGAACGCTGTCGCACTTTCCCCGGACTATTCTAATGCTCTCTGGTATCTTGCGACTTTAGCTGAGGAAAAAGGAGATACGGCTAAGGCCCTCGAAATTATCAAGAAAGTTCAGACCTTGAATCCGGATGATTCACTCGTCAAAGCTCGTCTTGAAAAATTACTTGGTGGAAAGATCGAAAAGCCAAAAGAAATTCCGCAGCCTTTGGACAACCCGAAGGGTAGCGCGGAAATCGGCGGCGGCGAAGCTCCAGTGGTTCCGGCTCCGAAACGATAATCAAACAAAACAAAGACGGGGATTGAACCCCGTCTTTAGTTTTGAAGAAATTTCGCTTAAAATGCCCGGGACTGTCCCCAGCATATTAAGCGAAAAAAACTTTACGCTTGTCGGTTAATTATTTTTGTGTTTTAATTGTGGTCGCCCGAAATTCAGATATGGGCTCATAGTATAATGGTAATACGCGTGCATGGCATGCACGAGTCCAGGGTCCGATTCCCTGTGGGTCCAAAAAAGATACTCCAAACGTGGTTTGGGGTGTTTTTTTATACATTATTAAGCCTATTGCTATTTTACTCTTTGCCCAAAACGGTAGCTTCCGGCAAATTCTAGCCAAAATATTTTCAGCTTAGCTTAGGCTAAACATAAAATATTTTGACGTCGAATTTTCTCGAAATCTACCGTCTTGGATCAGAATAGTTAAATAGCAATATGCTTAATCCCTTTAAAAGTGTACATGAAAATTATCTTAATATAGCCAAAAACGCAGAGTCTAGCTAAGAATATGTGTCATCAACACTTGACAGAAATCTGATTATGTGCTAAAGTACTGCTTGTCAATCAGGGTTCCGCGCCAATTCAGGCGCCCTCTTTACAAGGAGGAACCATGAACGACAAGCGGGTGGCGACCGACGCCAAGCAGGACCTCTCCGAAGGGCGCACCGTGCGCACATCAATCATTAGCCCGGCGTTCATCGCCGAGCGTGGCCGTGCCCTCGGGGCGCGGTTGCAGATGCAGGACCAGTTCGGAATGGTCCTGTCGCACGCCGAGGTTGCGGACAGGCTCAACGCCTGGCGCAACAAGTAGGCGGCTCTGTACTTCACCTGAAAACTACGGGCGCCACGGTCGAGTTGAAACATACTCGGCCCTGGCTCTATCCCTAAAGTCGGCGATGCATAACCGATTTCAGGGATGGAATAGGGCGCAAGTCTTAACCCATCTTAAAAATTACGCGGGGCTGTTCCTCCCAAGGTTACGGCTCCGCTCTCACGAAGATGTTGACGCATCTTCATGGGAGCGGGGTCTGAGCAACCAAGGAACTCAACCCCGCATTGCGGTTTATTGAATAGCGCACGTCAGAACATCGATGTGCGCCTCCTCTCAAAACGAATCAGGCTTCTGGTTTGCTGTGAGAGGGGCACTGTTTTTCCACCCGCCCCCAGGAGAAAAAGATGACCATGTCGACGGTGGTGTTGGCGAAGGCGACGTGCAAGGCGCAAGGGTGCGCGACGGAAGTCCTCGCAGAGCGTGGCTATTGTGGCTTCCACGGCGGCCACGCCCGCCTGATCAAGGAGAAGCGCATCGCGTCCCTCGCCGCCGAGAAGGCCGACCGCGCCGCACACGCCGTCCGGCGCCGCGAGGAGAAGGAGGCGATCGCGAAGGTCGTCCCCCAGGAGCCCCGCGTGCAGAACCGCGAGGAGGCGATGGAA
>Ga0194060_10000549_pt1 | contig 27264 bp, 23 predicted proteins | sample SepL225m_MetaG_FD_163427 | JGI IMG/M metagenome (GOLD analysis project Ga0194060, IMG submission 163427) | Anoxic zone freshwater microbial communities from boreal shield lake in IISD Experimental Lakes Area, Ontario, Canada - Sep2016-L222-5m | ecosystem: Environmental > Aquatic > Freshwater >... | reverse complement strand
GTGCGAATATTTTTGTTAAAATACTTTGTTTAATTATTGTAGGAGGAATTGGATGGTATTTATTTACTAATTTCACAAATAAAACATCGTCTGCACCACAATATCAAACTTCTGTAGCTGAACGGGGAAATCTCATTGTGGCAATAACATCTTCAGGTACTGTTTCATCAGCGAACAGTAGTCCCATTTCAACGCAAGCTACAGGTGTAGTTTCAAAAGTATATGTAAAAGATGGAGATGTTGTAAAAGCAGGAGATAAGATAGCTGAAATAGATCTAGATATGATCGGAAAACAAAAATCTGCTCAAGCATATGCGAGTTATCAAAGTGCATCAAATTCAGTAAATTCAGCGCAAGCAAATATGTATTCACTTCAGGCGTCTATGTTTACCAAATGGCAATCATTTTACAACCTTTCAACAAATGATACTTACAAGGATTCAAGTTCTCCTAATCGCGCATTGTCCGAGTTTCATATTTCTGAAAAAGAATGGCTTGCCTCAGAAGCACAGTATAAAAATCAACAAAATATAGTATATCAGGCACAGACATCACTCAATTCAGCATGGTTATCATATCTTCAATCATCCCCAACAGTGTATGCACCAATTTCTGGAACGGTTTCAGGACTGTCATTGCAGGTTGGATCAGTGATTTCATTATCATCGAGTTCTACTACAAGCACTACAACACAAAGTAGCACCGATATTGCTGTTGTAAAAACACAAGCAATGCCTGTAATAAAAATAAATTTGACAGAGATTGATATTCCAAAAATAAAAGCAGGAAATAAAGCGACTATAACAATGGATGCATTTCCTGATAAAACATTCACAGGAAAAGTAATAAGCATAGATACGAATGGTGTTGTGAGTTCGGGTGTTACCACCTATCCTGTTACGATACAACTTGATGTGCCTAATCAAAATATTCTTGCAAATATGTCTGTATCTGCGAATGTGATTACTGATACGAAAAATGATGTTATTCTAGTTCCATCTGGTTCTGTGATAACTCAAAATGGAGAATCTTATGTGCGATTATTAGATAAAGGGAAAATGACACAGTCAGTAGTTATAACAGGATTATCTTCAGATACCCAAACAGAAATAGTTTCAGGAGTTACAGAAGGTCAAACTATTGTTACTAGTATTACTCAAACAAACTCAACTACAAAAGCAACTACATCACTTTTTAGTGGAGGAATGGGTGGAAATAGAAACGCTGGAGGAAATGTTATGCGAAACATGACAAGATAATATTTTATGATTACTATTTCTCATATCTCAAAGATATATAAAACAGAGGTGCTTCAGACAGTTGCTTTGGAGGATGTTTCATTTAAGATAAAAGAAGGAGAATTTGTTGCCATTATGGGTCCCTCAGGTTCAGGCAAGTCTACACTTATGCATATATTAGGTGCTTTAGATCTTCCAACAAGTGGTGAATATATCTTAGATGGTGAATCTGTTTCTAAGTTATCTGATGATGAATTAGCAGATATACGGAACCGTAAGATTGGATTTATTTTTCAGGCATTTAATTTACTACCCCGTACGTCGGCTCTAAAAAATGTGATGTTACCAATGGTATATGCAGGAATACCAAAGCAAGAGAGAGAAGAGAGAGCTCGCAAATATTTAGAAATGGTTGGTTTAGCAAATCGCATGCAACATACATCTTCACAACTTTCTGGAGGACAACAACAACGTGTTGCAATTGCGCGTGGTTTAGCAATGAAGCCTGCAATACTTCTTGCAGATGAGCCTACAGGGAATATCGCATCAGCTCAAGCAGAAGAGGTTATGGGATTATTTCAAAAAATAAATGATGAAGGAAAAACAATAGTGATGATCACACATGAACCAGATATTGCTCAACATGCCAGCAGGATTATTGTCGTTAAAGATGGAAAAGTAATAGAAGATAAAAAAAATACGAAACAAAAAAGAGCAAAATATGTATAAGTAGAAAGAGAAGAGTTATAAAGTTTATAAAGTTATAAAGGAAGTCGAAGGTGCAAAGTGGAAAGACACTAACATGTTAAGATCGTAACAATTTTGACAGTTTTTTAATTTTTAAGATATGGATTTTATCGAACTTATAAAAGAAGCATTAACATCACTAACACAAAATAAGATGAGAACAGGACTTGCGGTTCTTGGCATCATCATTGGTATTGGGAGTGTGATTGCGCTAATTTCTTTGGGTCAAGGAAGTCAAAAATCTATAGAAAATCAGATACAATCTCTTGGTGCAAATTTATTAACAGTATCTCCCGGAGGACAAAATACGGGACCTGTACAAGGAGCAGGTGGAAGTGGAACAACTCTTACATTAGATGATGCAAAAGCCATTCGATTATCTTCACAAATAACTACAGTAAAAAGCGTATCTCCAGAATATACAAAAAGAAGTCAGGTTATTGCAGGAAGAAATAATTCAAATACCCAGATCATTGGTGTATATCCACAATATCTAGAGATTCGTAAAATTTCAATATCATCAGGAACATTTATTACACAGATACAAGTTGATGGAATAGCAAAAGTTGCAGTGTTGGGTCCACAGACAGCTATAGATTTATTTGGAGAAAATGTCGACCCCATAGGACAAAAAATAAGAGTAAATGGTCAGATATTACAAGTAATTGGAACAACAGTAGCAAAAGGTGGAACTGGATTTAATAATGCAGATGACGCAGTATATGTTCCATTATCAACTGCAATGAAACAACTTTTTGGAGTTGATTATCTGAGTACCATAGCAGTTGAAGCAAAAAATCAAGATGTGATGACTGATGCTCAAAATGAAATAGGGTATTTATTATTAGCACGACATAAATTGAGTGATCCAACAGTTGCTGATTTTCGAATATTTTCTCAAAACGATATTCTCAATACCGCATCACAAGTTACTGGAACATTTACAACACTTCTTGGAGGAATTGCTGGCATTTCACTTCTCGTTGGAGGAATTGGGATAATGAATATTATGTTGGTTACTGTTACTGAGCGTACGAGAGAGATTGGATTACGTAAGGCATTGGGAGCAAAGCGAAAAATAATTATTACACAATTTCTCATAGAAGCTATTATGCTTACGGTGCTTGGTGGAGCAATAGGTACGGTTATTGGAATTGGAGTTTCTTATGGAATATCTAGCATGATGAGTATTCCTTTTACCATCTCATTATCTTCAATAGCTTTGGCTTTTGGCGTATCTGGTGGGATAGGAATTTTGTTTGGTTGGTATCCAGCAAGAAAAGCAGCGCATCTCCAACCAATAGAAGCATTGAGATATGAATAATATATTACTATTTTATTTTTGAGGGGGTGAAAAATATATGAAACAAAATCAAATGGTTATGATAGGAGGTATAGTAGTTGTAGTTGGTATGGTTTCTTTTTTTGGAGGAATGCAATATCAAAAAGGACAGATTGTTAATACAGGATATCAGAATGGAAATTTTCAAATGATGGGAGGAAATGGCATACAAGGTCAACGACAAACAACTACTGGCGGAAGAACTGGAATGATGGGAAACCGTGCAAACAGACCTGTGTCAGGAGAGATTATTAGTGCTGATGATACATCAATAACCGTTAAGTTAAATGATGGAAGTAGTAAGATTGTGATGATATCAAACACAACACAAATAAATAAAGCTTCTGTAGCTACAAAAGTAGATCTCAAAACAGGAGAGAAAGTATCTGTGTTTGGTCAAACAAATACAGATGGAAGTGTGAGTGCACAAAGTATTCAACTTAATCCAATTATGATGCAGATTTCAGGTAGACCACTTCAACCAACTCAATAATTATGATGTATGGTTTCAGTGCTTTTTCAGATAGTTGAGATATGATCATAGGTATGGAAGGAGGAAAAATAAATGAATACAAAACAAATAATAATGTCAATTGTAGCTTTTGGAATAATAGGATTTGGGTTGTTAAATGTACAGGGAGTACAAGCACAAACAACCTCTCAAACAAATAATCTTAATCCATTTCAACTAATGATTGAGAGAATTTCATCTGTATTTCATCTTGATAAAGCGAAGGTTCAAGAAGTGGTACAACAAGTACACACGGAACAACAAGCTACAAGAGAAAAGCAAATGGAGCAAAGACAAACAGATCGTCTTTCACAATTAGTTAAAGATGGGAAAATTACAGAAGCTCAAAAATCGGCTATTATTGCAAAATTAACTGAAATAAAAAAAACGTTTAATCCTGAAATTAGTAAAACATTGTCTCAGGCTGAACGAAAAACAGTTATGGATAAACACCAAGCCGAACTCAAAGCATGGGCGGTATCTCAGGGTATCGATCCGTCATATGTGATGAGAGGTTTTGGAGGTCGTCAGGGTATACGTGGTATTGGTGAACGAAAAATGAAATTAACACCAACTCCATAACAATATTTTCTCTAAACGCTTCGGGTGGTACCATCCGAAGCGTTTTTTGTATACTGTAGTATGAGGAGAAGAAAACAAAATATTATATATAGAAAGCAAAGAAAATTGTTTTTTGCAATCTTTATATTTGTATGTATATTGTCGATTATTGTAAATAAACAAGCAATATTTTTGTACTTTACAAACACACACAAATCATTTATATCTACAATTTGTGCCAAATATCCACAATATAAAAAGTATAACAATCCCTCCCTTTCAATGATCCTTTCAAAATCATTAAAAGACGTGAAGGGCTTATATGGAATAGCAGTAAAACATTTTATCACGGGTGAAACATATTATTACAATCAAGATAAAGTTTTTAGCACTGCCAGTTTATATAAAGTCTGGATCATGGCAATGACCTATGAGCGAATAAAAAATGGCACATTGCAACTTAGTACATCATTATCAGGAGATCTGACAGAATTATTGGAAGAGATGGGTGTGTCTCCAGAACTCGCACAACAACAAGAAGGAACAATTACCTATTCAGTTGAAGAAGCAATCAATAAAATGATTACAATTTCAGATAATAATTCTGCATTATTATTAACACATGTACTTAAACAATCAGCAGTTCCGGAGTTCCTTAAAAGATATAATTATTTGAAATCTATGGGAGGTAATGGTTTTCCTACCTCAACTCCAGATGATATGCTGATGTTTTTTGAGGATTTGTATAGAGAAAAATTAATTGATAAAAAATATTCTAAGATGATGGTTGATATACTTAAGGAGCAAGAATTAAACTATTTTCTACCTGCTCGATTACCAAAGGATGTAACAATTGCACATAAAACAGGGGAGTTAAATACAGTTTCAAATGATGCAGGTATTGTTTTTGCAGAAGGTGGCCCCTATGGCATTGTTATTTTTACTGATAGTGGAGATCCATCTGGTGCGGTGAATAGAGGAGCACAAATTTCTAAAATTGTTTATGATTATTTTCAAAATGATTATGTACGTCGTGTAGAAAACAAGAAAATTGAACAGCAAGCAGAGTTTATTTCAAAAATAGTATATGTCGGTATGGTTATACTAATAATAGTAACTATTGTAGTGTTGATACGTTTTGTATATGTAATCATATCAAAATATAAGTAGAAATATCTTTGATTTGCCTTAGGAGTAAATATTTAGTAAAATGAGTCTATATGAATAACGAAACAACCCCAGAGATGTGCCCAAAATGTGGATCTGCTCTCTCTGAAATAACAACAACTCCTTCAGGAAAAAAATTACAACGATGTTCTACAGGTAGTTGGAATTCTGAAACAAGAAAGACCGAAGGATGTGATTTTGTAAAATGGATCGAAGAAGCTCCAGAAAAACTTGACGAAGCATGTCCAAAGTGCGGATCGCCATTGTTATTAGCAAAAACAAGAACAGGTAAAAAACTAAAAAAATGTTCTACTTCAGGATGGGATCGTGAAAATAAAAAAGCAACTGGTTGCGAATATGTTCAGTGGATAGGGAGTTCAAAAGAAGAATTAGAAGAAGAATGTCCTTTGTGTAAAGAAAAACTTGTTATGATGACTACCTCAAGTGGTAAAAAAATGAAAAAATGCTCAACAAGCGGTTGGGATCCAAAAAAAAGACAAGCAACGGGTTGTACATTTATTGAATGGCAGAATTCAAATAAAAATGATTCAAATGGAGATGAAAACTTTCCAGATCATGAATAATTGTTTTTTATCTAAATCCTAACACAGTAAAGAGTAGTTTTTTTTGTTTAAGGTTATTGGTAGTAAACATGTTTTCTAATACATCAGGAATTTGAAAATCGTCAAAACATAGATCAAGAATTTTATGATCAATAATCTCTGTTTGTTCTTTACAATCTTTCAAATCTGTTTCTATTGATATAATTTTTTTTGCAGATAGTATCATATCCATCTCATTATATTCCCACTCTTTACGATAATGATGTGTCAAAATATAATACCGAATTGCATTTGCTGAATATAGTTTTGCTAAGTCTTGTACGTATATCAAGTTTCCAAGGGATTTGCTCATTTTTTCACCATTAAGATAAACCATAGCACAATGCATCCAAGTTTTTACAAAAGGTGATTTTCCAGAATAGGCCTCGGCTTGAGCTATCTCTGACTCATGATGGGGGAATAATAAATCTGCTCCGCCTCCATGAATATCTATTTGTTCTCCGAGATATTTTGTACTCATTGCCGTACATTCGATATGCCATCCGGGTCTACCTTCGCTCCATGGGCTCGACCATTTTGGTTCAGTATCTTTCGATTTTTTCCAAAGCAAAAAATCAAGAGGATTTTTTTTGTTCGGATCCTTTATATCATTTCCTCTTTCAACAGAGATTCGTAAACTTTCTGAATGATCAAGTTTTGAAAGTTTCATGTAGTTTGGAAATGTTTGTGTCGAAAAGTAGACATTCCCATTCATAATATATGCGTATTTTTTTTCAATTAGCGATGTGATTATTTGAATCATTGTGTCAAGTTCTTGACTAGCCTTCACATAGTGATCAGGTAATGCAATATTCAAAAAATTAAAATCATTTAATAAATATGTTGTCCATTTGTCTGCAAGCGCTTCTGACGTTGTGTGAAGCTTTTCAGCTCGTTCTATCAAAGGATCATCGATATCTGTAACGTTTTGAACGTATGTAACGTCATATCCTGCATATGTTAAAAGTCGTTTGACTACATCAAAAAATGTAAAAACAAAAGCGTGTCCAAGATGGCTCGTATCATAAGGAGTTACACCACATACATACATCTTGACTTTATTTGAATTTAGGGGAATAAATTGTTCTTTATTATTTGAAAAAGAATTGTAGATTTGAATTTTTTGCATACAGTTAGTATATCATGTCAATAGTTCATACCCATATTACATATAGCACTCTTCTTCTTTATAAATCTTTGCAACGCGTTCTGCGATTTTTTTTGGAACAGTTTTATCAAGAGGGGAAGGTAATATATTATCTCTTGTTGGATTTTTTACAGATTCTGCAAGGGCAAAGGCCGCTCCAATTTTCATACTATTTGTGATGGTTTTTGCATGGGCATCAATTGCTCCACGAAAAACTCCCGGGAATGCAAGAACATTATTTACTTGATTTGGAAAGTCAGAACGACCAGTCCCGACTATATAAGCTCCAGCTGAAAGTGCTTCATCAGGCATAATTTCAGGAGTAGGATTTGCCATAGCAAAAATAATAGGCTTTTCATTCATTGACTGAATCACCTCAGGTTTGAGAAGGTTGCCCTTACTAACTCCAATAAACACATCAGCTCCTTTCATAGCATCGGTGAGAGTTCCCTGTATATTTTGATGATTACTTATTGAAGCCAGTCGCAATTTATATTGGTCATTTATAATATCATGACGGTCTACAGATATAATTCCTTTTGAATCGCAAACAATGATATTTTTTACCGGTTCGCAGATTCGTTTATCCTGACCAACACAACGTAAGAGATTTGCGATTGCAGTTCCAGCTGCACCTGCTCCATTTATCACAACATTCAATTGTCTTAAATCTTTTCCAGCAACTTTTGCTGCATTCATCAAGGCTGCTAATAAAACGATTGCGGTCCCATGTTGATCATCATGAAATACTGGAATGCCAATTTGTTGAAGTGCTTGTTCTATTTCAAAACAACGAGGCGCGGATATATCTTCAAGATTAACTCCTGCAAAAACAGGTGCTATATTTTTTACTAAACTAATGATTTCATACGTGTTTTGTGTTTGAACACAGATAGGAAAGGCATCGATATTTGCATATTCCTTAAAAAGGATTGCTTTTCCTTCCATAACAGGAATAGCACCATAGGGACCAATATTTCCTAATCCCAATACTGCAGATCCATCTGAGACGATAGCGATAGTATTGTGTTTGATTGTGAGACTATACGCCTTTCGTTCATCTTCAGCAATTTCTTTACAAACTCCAGCTACTCCCGGTGTATATGCAAGTGCAAGATCATGTTTATTTTCAAGTTTGATCTTTGATGTGATTTCAAGCTTTCCCTTTAATTTTTTATGTAATGTAACTGATTCTTCATAGATATCATTGTGTGTCATAATTTTTTGAAATATATTAAGGGTATATAATGTTTCGCACTATTATATAAGATTTGGAGTTAAAAGTATTTGGTAAATATGTTCAAAATATGATATTAAATACTTAACGTTTGAATTGAATGAGGGAGAAGATGATGAGATTCACTTTGTTTACAAATGATGCCATGAAGATAAGAAGAGGTAAAAATCAATTACTAAATGTCATCAATGATTCTATCCCAACACTTTCTTTTATCTGTGCAACAAATGCGACTAATGGCACAATAAACGAGAGTAAAAAGGACACTTTATTTGGTTTGACTACTCCCTTTATAACATCGATGATATAAGCAAAACAACCAACAAACGTGAATATTGTTCCAAGTATGACGAAATTCTGATGCATCATTGCTGCCCAGCAGGGATTTGAACCCCGATAAATAGATTCAGAGTCTATTGTCCTACCATTAGACGACCGGGCATGAACTATATTATACCTCAGAAAAGAACGTATTTCGACCGTATAGAGACTCTGTAGGGGTGCACCTATGTGTGTGCCCTGTCTCTTGATGTTATATTAATATTTTTTTGCTATTCCAAATAATATTGTTATTATCAGCATATTTTGTTGCAAAGTATACCAATAGTGATCAAAAAAACCAGAAATCAATACCACAAGGATAAGGTATAAATGGGGAGATTTAGTCATTACAAAAAGTTTTTCTTTCATCGCAAACAATATCCAACCAAGAATAACTATTCCTAATATTCCAGCATCTGAGATCCATAATAAAATAATATTGTGTACGGGTTGACCAAAAAAATTTGGATGAATAGAATCAAACTTGCTAAGAGCTAACACATTTGTTCCAAGCCCTGATCCAACGAGGGGATGAGAGGTGATAACTGTTATAGTATGTTTGGCAAGTTCTACTCGTTTATTTATCGTAGCTCGATCACCTTGGGCAGAAGTAAATACAAGTGCCATGGTAATAAGAATTAAAAAACGTGAAGTGATGCATACTTTGCATGGAATTTCTTTTCGTGTTTTCCAGAGAGCAACTACATTTAATACTACAAATGTTCCAATAGCAATTTTAGAGAATGATAAAAAAATTAATAACATGCATATCAACATTGTTCCATATTTGAGAAAGAGGAAAATGATATGATCTTTAGATGTCTGTTTTACAAATTGAGAAAAATAGTGAAAAGGATTTACGAATAATTGTTGTTCTATGTGATCTAATTTTTTATTTGAAAATTGTATAATCATCAAAAAGAAATATAAAAAGAGATAAAACCCTGCTAACGAATTGGGGTGTGAAAAAGTACCATAGGGACGCAAAATATTAACTCCTTGAAGAGTTACTGTCGCAATTCCTGGTGTTGAAATTGAGTGGTATCGTTCACCAAACCAATAAAAAATTCCTTGCAATGATTGTTGTTCTTTCATTTGAAATATTGCAATGACTAATTGAGTAAAAGAACTAGTAAAAAAAAGAAACAAAGTAAAAATAGGTGAAATTCGTAATTCTTTAATAATCAAATAAAAAAATAACATTTCTATGATTTTTAGACTACGATACAAAGAAATAAACGGAGCAATTGAAAAAGTGATGTTTAGTATGAGGAATATAAGAATGAACAAATAAGGTTTTATCCTTATTTTTTTGAGTATTAGTTTGAAATTTAATATTATTAAAGTAGTGATAAGAAGATCAGTTAAATAAAGACATGGGGCGAGGTAATCTGTTCTCACACCTGAAAGATATGAAAATTGAAAGAAGAAAAAATATCCAAGCTGAGTTGGCAACAAAAAAATGATGCAATATAACAGTGTAATAGATAATTTTTTGAACATAGACGATTGATTAAAGATGTTTTTAGACTTTATACTCTATACATCATACTATATACTATCATTATGATTCTTTCACCAAAAAAAAGATATTTACAAATAGCCATAAATTCCTCATTGAATGACGGATTGCATATAATATCTCGACTTCCAGTGAGTGATAGAATTTTAATTGAAGCTGGAACTCCTTTTATTAAGCAGTATGGAATGTCAGGAGTTACTCTACTTTATAACTCATGGTATCGTCGTCTTTGGGGAAGTGGATTATACCCTTATTTGGTAGCAGATCTTAAAACGATAGATCGTGCAGAAATGGAGGTTAAGATGGCAAAAGAAGCGGGAGCATCAGGCGTGATTTGCATGGGTTTGGCACCTCCAGAAACTGTAAATGTTTTTATTTCAGCATGTGAAAAATATCAGATGGACAGTATGATCGATATGATGAATGTCGAATTTCCGATACAAGTATTACGAAATATAAAGAAAAAACCTGATGTAGTTTTGTTACATAGAGGTGTTGATGAAGAAACATATAATAAGGATAAATCTATTCCTTATGTTCAGATAAATAAAGTTCTTTCCTTATATAATGTCATGATTTCAATTGCAGGAGGGGATACTCCTCGAGAGGTTCAACGCGCTATTTTTAATAACGCAAGTATTGTTGTTGTATGGAAGGATTTTTATAGTGCTACGAATAATGTTGACGAACTCGCGAATAATTTTTTAAAAGAAATAAAATAAAATCTTCTTATATATTTCTTATCAAAAGTATATTATGATGAGAATTATATGTTGTACTATTCTCAACAGCGAAACAAACAAATTTATTCTGATACTAATACAAAAATTGGTGAATTAAGCGACCTCGTTTTTCTCACTTCAGGATATCCAAATATCACTAAAATTGTAATGAAAAATAATAGGAATAAGATGCAGATTATTCCTACGAAATACATCAAGAAATTTAATCAAGATGTTGTGGTAGATCACGATTTTCACACATCTACAATTGCAAATGATGAGGTTGAAATTGGAGCTAATTTACTTGATAAACAAATAATTGATCTAGGGAAAAATAAAGTTGTTCGAGTGAATGATGTTATTATTCAGGAAAAGATAGTTGATAATGCGATAGCTCCATATATAATCGGTGTTGATATAGGGATAGCTGGACTATTACGAAGACTTAAACTAGAGGATTCTATAGCAAAATTTTTACATGTATTTGATATTCATTTTTCTTCAAGTTTCTTATCTTGGGCAGATCTTCAACCTATTGATCTTGCTGATGGACGAGTTCATCTCAAAACAGAACAAGAAAAGTTGAAGACAATTCATCCAGAAGATTTAGCAGATTATCTTGAGAAAACGAGTATAGAAAATGTAAAAGGATTTATCTCACAAATGGATAAAAAACATGCTACAAAAGTTATTAAGAATTTGAATATTACTTATAAACGAGAGATATTTCAACAATGGACACCTCAAGAAGCAGTTCAATTTATCGATTTATTTGATGATGATGATATTGTTGATATTTTGATGACTTTAACAAAAATTCGTCGTGAAGAGATTCTTAACCTATTATCAGCAAAAAAGCAAAAGGAAGTTAAAAAACTATTAGAATATACCAAAACGTCTGTTGGAAGACGTATGACTACGGAATGTCTATGCGTTTCTTCGGTTATTACTGCAAAAGAAGCATTAGATAATTATATTATTCATAAAAAAGAAGGAAATATAATTTCAATACTTTATGCTCTAAATCAAGAAGAGCAACTTGTAGGTGTAGTACACTTATCAGAAGTAGTGGCGCAACAAAAAGATACCCCTATCTATAAGTTTATGAATCAAAATGTTATAGAGATTCGTTTGACTACACCAATCGATATTGCAATTAAACAGATGTTAAAATATAATTTGAACGCATTGCCCGTATTAGATAAAAGTAAAAAAGTATTAGGTGTGGTTACTATTGATGATGTGTCGGATATTATATTGAGGGAATTATATGAATAACATTTCACAATTATTTGTAAAATATCGTACAAAAATTCTTATATTTTTGACAATTTTTGGACCAGCCACTATTACAGCGATGGCTGATAATGATGCTTCAGGTGTTGCAACCTATGCAATATCAGGAGCTAAATTAGGATATCCAATTTTATTTGTATTACCTATTGTTACAATTCTTCTTGGTGTAACTCAAGAAATGGGTATGCGCTTGAGTCTAGTTAGTCGAAGAGGGCTTGCAGATTTGATACGTGAATACCATGGCATTGGAGCCTCATTATTTATTTTTGTATGTTTATTGGTAGCTAATTTGGCTACAATAGTTGTTGATGTAGCTGCATTTAAGATTACTGCGACGATGTTAAATTTACCCGCACTTCCTCTTGTTATTTTTATGATTGTTTTCACATTTATTTTTGTAACAAAGGGAAATTACAAACTAACTCAGAATATTATGCTCGTATCTAGTTTATTTTATTTGGCTTATATATTCTCGGCCTTTAAATCAAATCCAGATTGGGGTTTGGCAACAAAAAATCTCGTTTGGCCCCAAGGCTTTACTTTTACGGGTTCGTATATGAAAGACTATATTATTATTGGTCTTGGTGTTCTTGGAACTACCATTACCCCATGGGGACAGTTTTTTATAAGTAGTTTTGGATTGGATAAAAAAATAGATACAGCAAAATTACGATTTTCTCAATTTGAAATCTATTTTAGTGCATTTTTAACTGATTTTTTCTCATTTTTTATGATTGTTGCAACAGCTGCAACACTTTACATAAACAATATTTCATTAGATTCAGGTGAAAAAGCAGCAATGGCAATAGAGCCATTTGCAGGGAAACTTGCAGCGATGTTGTTTGCATTTGGTATCATGAATGCAGGATTCATGGGTATTGTGATTGTGAGTTTATCAACTACATATGCGTTCTCAGAATTTTTTGGACTAAGTGGTAGCCTTGATACGTCTTACAAAAATAGTAAGCCATTTTATTTGATGTTTTTATTTCAGTTGATAATTGCTTTTTTTATTGTATTACTTCCTTCAGTAAATTTGTTTCAGATTGCAGTAGCATCCCAGATATTAAATGCTATGGCGTTACCTCCTATATTTTATTTTTTGATAAAGTTTACAAATAATAAAAACATCATGGGTAAGTTTACTAACAATTCTTTTCAAAAATGGTTTGCAATCGGAGGCACAGTAGTAATAGGTTTAGCATCTATCTTCACAGTAATATCGAGTATATTTTTTAAATAAATATAAGCACCATAAGGGCTTTTAGGTGCATAGCTTTCTAGCTTGTAGTTGTGTGGCTTATAAAATAATCTAAGCAAATCTTTGACATCATTAACACTATTTTATATCCTTTACTACCAACTACCAACTTAATTATTTTCCTGATATTTTTCTAAATCCTTCTATAATTTCAATTGGAAGCGCAAAGATAGTTGTTGTTGATGGATTAGCTGTTGTTGATTCAATAGTCTGAAGTGTGCGTAAAGAAATTGCTCCACTTTGGGAAAGCAAACTCATTGCTTTATTTAAGTTTTCAGCTGCTGTCAGTTCTCCTTGAGCACGAATGATTGTTGCGCGTCGTTCACGTTCTGCCTCAGCTTGTTTTGCCATAACACGTTTCATATCTGCTGGTACTTCAATATCTTGAATTTTGATTGCTGATACATCAACTCCCCATTCTGAAGTTTCAAGATCAACGATCTTTTTTATTTCATCAGCAATTTTTTGACGCTCAGTGAGAAGTCCATCTAATTCAACTCCACCAATCACATCACGAAGTGCAGTTTGAGCATATTGAGCAACTGCATATGTGTAGTCCTGAATTTTGAGTATAGCATCTTCAGGTTTTATGACTGAAAAGTAAACAACTGCATTTATTCCAACAGGGACGTTATCCTTTGTTATTACTTCTTGTTGAGGAATATCTGTTGTGCGAATGCGCATATCAACCTTGATCACTCGTTGAATAATTGGAATGAGAATTTTTAGTCCGGGTTGAAGTGTGTAGGAGTATGTTCCGAGTGTAAGTACGATTCCGCGTTCGTATTGATCTACGATAACAAGTATCCTCAGTATAAAAGGAATGATTACAACCAAAGCTATGACCAAAAAAATTAATATTTCCATATAAAAATTTGAATATTATAAAATACATATTGTAGTCAATGCCTTACTTGACTATCTCTATATAGATTATACAATTGAATATGACGGATATCAAAGAAATCGAATCATCTCCAAAAAAACCATTTGCTCTCAATAAATTTTTGTATAGTTTAATTACCATATTTGTGATTGTTGTCATTTTTTCAGGATTTTATGTTTTTTTTAATAAAAATGCTGTTTACAAGTTTGAACAGTTAGTAAAAGAAACATTGAGTCCAAAAGATATTGGAACATTTGAATTAACAGATCTTTCTCCGCGGTGGTATCAGAATGATTTTTCAGTTAATGGTATTCCAACATTTGTATTCTCTCAAAAAATAAACGCTTCTAATGATGAAATAAATAATATTTTTTCAATAAAACCTTTAGTAAATGGAAAGTGGATAATAGAACCCAATGGATATGCTGTTTCTTTTGTACCTTCATCTCAATCCAATTCAGAAGGACTATATAAGCCGTTTGTGTATGATACAAATTATACTATTACAATTGCAAAACAGATTCGGTCTACGGTTGGAAATACTTTTAAGGATGATGAAGTTATTCATTTCAAAACATTGAAAGATCCTCGGTTCACTCTCGAATTAGAGAAGAAACTTATCAGTGTTTCACCCGGAAAAAAAGCTAGGGTGAATTTATATTCTTCAAAAATAAATGTTTCAGAAGTATATAAATTATCTGTTTCAAAAGCTACAGTAGATAATGTTCTTGCATATTTTACATATGGACTATCAAATTCATTTCTTTACGATACAAGTTTAATAAATACAAATAATGCACAGACATATGATATAAATGTTCAATACACAAACCAACAACCGCAAATCGAGATGCCTGCTTTTGATAAGCCGGGTATCTATTATTTAACAGTAGGAAATAAGTATGGAAAAGATGAATTTTTTGTGAGTGTTTCAAATCATATTTCGGTTGCGCAAATAGATAATCAGGAAATATACGTATGGAATACCGATTCAGAGACAGGCAAACGAATACCAAATGCAAATGTTGCATTGTATTCATTACAAAATGTTTCAACGAAAGTTGATGAAGGTGTTACTAATCAAGATGGTTTATATCATCTGAAAAATGGATCACAGGTTGATCTGATCGTTTCCCAACAAGGAGAGGAGACATCAATAGTGTATACACCAAATTATATTACTCGTGTTTCAGAAATTCCTATTATTTATTCCTACACTGATAGACCAATTTATAGACCTGGGGATAAAGTAAATTACAAAGCGATACTTCGCACACGAAATAACGGGAAATATGAGGTATATAAAAATCCATTATATATAGCTTTTTTTACGGGAAGTGGCAGTATACCAGATTCTAAATACCAACTAACTACTCCAGATGAGAATGGCACAATTACTCAAACAGTGCAATTACCAAAAAATATGATAGGTGCTTATCCACAAATTGTCATTGCCTCAAAAAATGATAAAGGCACATTTGATCAGATTCACTATTATGGAATAAATGTTCAAGCATATAAAAAACCTGATCTTGAAGTTAAAGTAACAGCAGATAAAATTGAATATATTAGTAAAGATACTGCCGAACTCAAGGTCTCAGCGACATCTCTTTATGGACAACCTCTTGTAAATACGCCATTTAATTTTCGAATTATTTCAAATGAATTTTCTGAAGAACAAGATAGATCAATTGAATCCCTGACAGATATATATGTAAATTATTATGGCGGAGGTACAGAGCTAATATCGGGAAGTGGCGCGTTTGATGGGGATGGCAAGGCAATTCTGTCATTTTCTACCGATCTCAAAAAATATGAGAAAAGTCAGGTTTTACTTGTTGAAATAACTCCTAAAATTGGAGCTTCTCCCTCATTTGGAAAAATTGCCTTATTAGTACATAAAGGAACAATTGGACTTTTTTTTGAAGGTATTTCTGCTGATACAGAAAAAGGAATTTCTGGCGATATCTTGAGTCTCGATCATCATAATCCTCGAAACCCAATTTCGAATAAAACAATCGAGTTGGCATTGGAAAAATTAACAAATGACACTACTCGTGAGAAAGTTGCATCTCAATCTGTTACAACAAATGATTTAGGTTCTGCCCATTTTAATTATGAAAAAGTTGAGAAAGGACGATACGAATTAACAGCTCAATCTATTGATGAGCGTGAAAATATTGTTCTTATAAGACAACAGATAATAGTAGGGGATATTGTTCAGTCAACTATTCCAAATGTTCAACGGATTAATTTGTCATTAGATAAAGAAATTTATAAACCGGGTGAAACTGCAAGAATTCAAATGAACTCATCATTTCTGATGAGTGATGGATTTGTTACGCTTTCGACAACAAGTAGTAATAGAGGGATGTTTACTTCTCCAAAAATTTTACAAGCAACGATTGAGAATATTGGGCAAAACTCATATACTTTTTCAGTTCCAATTGCTAAAGATCAAGGACTACCATTAGGATTTCATATTTCAAGTGTTTTTGATGGGCAAGTGGTGCGCGAATTAATACAAATTCCAATTTATTTTAAGGATAAACAAATCTCTACATCAATATCTTTTGATAAAGGAATGGTTAAACCGGGGGATACGGTCAATGCTACTATAAAAACACTGACAAAAGATAATAAACCAATTTCTGCCGATGTATCTTTGTCTCTTATTGATTCAGCTGTATTGCAGATAGGAAAGATTTCGACAAATATTTATGATACATTTTATCCGATTTATGCAAGTTTATATGTTTCAGAAATTGATTCGACAACGGGAATATTTAGGGACAGCGCTGGAGGAGGAGGTGGATGTTTTCTTGAAGGAACTCCAATTAAAATGAACAATGGCGCAGACAAAATAATTGAAAATATAAATGTTGGTGATGTTGTCTTATCAAGGATTTCTCCATCCGTAAATATTTTAATACCAGATGTTGTAACTCGTACATTTAGACACATAGTTTCTGAATATTTGACGATAAATGAAACGATTAAGGTTACTCCAATTCATAGAATCTATGTAAATAAAGAATGGAAACAAGCAAGTGAGATTCAAGTCGGAGATGAAGTAGTAGGTGTTGATGGAAATATAATTCGCGTTACAAAAATTTCTCATCACACTGGTCGGTTTGTTGTCTATAACTTTACAACTGAAAAGACACATACTTATTTTGCATCTGGAATATATGTACATAATGAAAAAGGTCCTTCTCCTCGTCAAAATTTTGCTGACTCTGCCTATTGGAATCCTCACATTCAAACTGATGAAAATGGAGTTGCGACTGTATCGATTAAATTACCAGATAATGCGACGACATTCACCGCATATGCTGTTGCAAATACTAAAGATTCCTTAGTTGGTCAAGGATTTGCTGAAGTTATAGCAAAAAAGGATATTGTAATTATTCCATCTGTTCCACAATTTATTTTTGAAGGAGATAAACCACAATTATCAGCATTGATACAAAATACAAAGGATAGGCCAGTATTACTTGATGTTTCTTTACAAATAAAATCATCAAACTATAATAGTTCACAAAATATACAGATTCCAGCAGGGGAATACAAAAATGTTTTTTTTGACTACGATGTAAAAGATACAAAAAATATTGAATTAAAATTTGATGTATTTGAAAATGGAACTTCGGTTGATTCTGTATTAACAAAGATATTGGTGTTACCAAAAGGTTCAGTACAAGGTGGATGGACAGCTGTTGAATCAAATACCTCAATTGATCTGCAAAGTAAGTATCCTCAATTGGATGCTAATATGATTCATATATCAGCCAATACTCATCCTGCACATATACTATTAGGAAAGGAAGAATACCAACTTGATAATAAGTATCAACGATCAAGAACGAGTCAAACTGGCGTGAGTCGAGGGTTATATATTTGGTCATATGGATATGCGGTGGGTCAAGGATATATCGGTAACATTGATCCTCGATATTTCCCGTATGCAAGTTATAAAAATGATATACGTGAAATGTATGCTCAACTATTAACTGAAAAAGTTGATGTAAATAATGGTCTATATTGGATGAAGAGTCCATATGATCCAGATGAATCTGATGCTATAACTACATACTTGACAACTCTTGGATTGCAAGAATTAAAGTCGTATCAAGTTTTTAAAGATTTTGTAGGAATATCTTCGCTAATAGAGCGAGCAAAAATTGGTGTGATAGATGCTAAGATATCACGAAATAACTCAAATGATGAGATTGTTCTCCAGTCATTTTTTGATGCAAATCTGCCTTGTGAAAAAGTCGCAGAAACTACAATAAATTGTACTGCAATAAAGATACGAAAAGGATTGGTATCTGGTACCCAACAATTACGATCAATGGCAGTTAGAAGCGCTGATGATAGATACGTCTGGAACAATGAAAATTCAGTATTCCTTAAAATTTTGCCAGCACTAACTGTAGTAGAAAAAGGAACTGAAGCAGAGGCTGATAAAGTCATACGCGGATTAGTATCTGATGATAATAGTTCTAATTTGTATTCTTCTGAAAATATAACCATGTTAACAGGTCTCAAACATATAGTGAGAAAAAAATATTCCTTTTCACAACCCGATTATGAGTTATTATTCAATGATAAGAGCATATTTAATTCCAAAGATAGTTCATATTATCTATACTCAAAATTTGATCAGATAATGCCCACAACCTCTACAGATGGAAATATCCATATCAAGGTAGTTTCAAATTCAGATATTCCTGTATATTTAGCTGTTTCCCAACTTGATTATCGAATTGATCAATTACCACTTAACAGAGCTATAATGTTTGATGATAAAATTTCTCGAACCTATCGTTCATTAGAAGGAAAAAATATTTCTAATATTAATCCGGGAGAAACAGGAGTCATTGAAATTAAAGCATCATCACCAATTACGTTAAAAAAAGATTCAAGCGGTTTGCGCAGTAGCTTCTTGAATGTTAATTTTATTCCTTCCAATATGATGTATTTGAATCAATCTGATATGAATAGCCCCCAATATGATAGTATTCTAAAAAATATATATCCATCTGGTGTAAATTATGTGTCAGGTTATACGACGCCTACGGAATATTCAGATGAGTTTGTATATTTTTATTCAAATTCTCAGACAGATACAATAATTTTACCTTCAGTCATGTATGGTATCTCAAAGGGCTTATATTATCAACCTAAAACAAGTATTGTCTTTCCGAATCTAGGTATAATATATCAAGAACAATAATGAAGATTCTTATTCAGAATGTGTTGATCCGTTGCATATTATTTGAAAATCTGTCGCTGTTATTTGATGGTCTCCATCAACATCAAGATTAACATTAAAGTTTTTTTTGCCTTGAGTTGTTCCCATTGCTATTTTAAAATCAGCGAGAGGACATTCATTTGATGCGCGTGATATAGGTCCGTATGCTGGTGTAGTTATTATCGCGGTAGCCATGCCAAGTCCTAAGACTGTTGCAATACCCAACGCAAAGAATTTTATCCAAAAAGTTCTGTGATTAAATTTTCTTGCCATGTAAATAATGTACTCTATTCATATCTAATCTGCAAGAGGTGAGAAAGTATTGTGATCGTGATGAGATATTGTTTGATATATTTCCCTTTATATGAATTACGATCAGTATGTGTCCTCGTAAGCTCAAAGTGTACATATTAGTATTCATCATCATTTCTTGCGAATAGATGTATTTTGAGCCACGATGGGTATATAATATTCACTATGAAGGTGGAAAATCGCAACTATTATCGTGATTATGAAGAAATCGAATCCTACGAGGCAGGTATCTCTTTGACTGGTGCAGAAGTAAAGTGTATTAAGATGGGGAGAATACGACTTGATGAGGCTTTTGTACGATTTTTGAGTGATGGTCCTCATCTTATTAATGCTGATATTCCTGCATATTCATTTGCAAATGATAAAGGATATAATTCAAAGAGAAGTCGAAAACTATTACTTCATAAAAAAGAAATTCTTCGACTTCAAACAAAGATGAAGGTGGGTGGTCGACTGACGGTTGCTCCGATTTCCACATACATAAAAGGAAGGTTTATTAAGGTACAGATCGCGCTTTCCAAAGGTCGCAAAGATGTAGAAAAAAAGAAATACGATAAGGCTAAAGACATTGCTATAAACCAAAAGCGCGAAGCTAAAGAACATATGAAAACTTGATTCTTATTTCTTTAAGGTTTTTTGCATTGTGTAAGCAACAAAAAATGATACTCCTGCAAGTACGAACGCTGGAATAACGTTGCCACTTTGACCACTAATAACTATGGATAATCCGTCTGCTACTTCTGTAAGACCTCTTAACATAAGAATATATATGATAACTCCATAATTTTTGTTATACAGCGCTAAAATCAACACAATACTAATTGCAATATTACGAAGTCCCATGGTTCCAGCAAGTGCGGAGGCAGTGATTTCTTTTGTAAAAAAAAGATAGGGTGAAAAAATAAGTACACTACCTATGATCATAGGAACTACAATTGATATCACTATCCAAGCATATACCCATTTATTTTTCATATAGTTCATTATACTATAAAAATTAATATGTCAATTGTAAAATATTAAAAAATTATGTGGGTTTATTCAAGGCTGTTTTATGGTATAATATACGTAACTTAGGGGATGACAGGCTTCGACGAGGAATTCGCACATTTACAAAAAGTCAGAGCGCATCTATGCGTAAATAGAAAAATTTTAAATGCTACAGCAGCAGATGAAGTCGCTGAAAAAATCTTGGCAGCAGCAAAAAAAGAAGTATCTGCAATTGCAGGTGCTTTTCAACCTTTTGCCGGACAGAGTTTTCTGTTCGCCTAAGAAATTTTCGACACCTTTACCATTTTTTTCACGATTTATAGTGGTAAGGGAAAACCAATCGTGGTATAGCGAAGATGACGTTTCGGTGGTCATCTGAGCCGAACAAATAACCGGCTGTCAAAGAAGGTTTGTTTATTTTCCGACTTTGACTAGAGATTAAAAATATTCTATCTCTGGCTACAATTTTTGTTTATGTGTTTCCCCGGACCCGGGTTCAAATCCCGGCATCTCCACACTTCTCCCGCCGACTCGGCAGGTTATTTGTTTGTATCTAGTATTCCTCCCCATTCTACAGCAGTGAAGCCATTTCGTTGAAGAGGTTTAGCTTTTCTTGGAAGTCCAACGTTTACTGACTTTTCAAGAGGTTTGAAACAGAGGATTATTTGGACCATTGATTATTTGTTTTCTTACTAATACAAAGTAGAAAAGTTATTGTAATATTTTATAAATGGAAAATCAAAAAAAAATTTACTGAAATTATTAAGTGTGGACACTGTAAAAATACAGCACCAATGGTAATAATAGGAGAGCCTAGTATCGTTATATCAGAAATTGAAGTAGCAGAAGATTATCTTGAAGATGTTTTAGAAGTGTATCAAATCATACAATGTCCCGCATGTAAAAAAGTAACAGTCAGAAGCTATCAATGGTGTGAATTTATTGATGATGAAATGAATTTTTCAATATTATATCCACAAAATCAAAAGATCCCAGCAGGATTACCTGAAAATATATTAAAGGCATATACAATAGCATTAAACGTAAGAAATATTGATGTAAATGCCTATGCTGTTCTAATAGGTCGCATGATTGAAATGGTATGTCAAGATAGAAAAGCAATTGGTGATTCTCTTAACGATCAACTAAAAGATCTTGCAATGAAAAATGAAATACTCGATAAATTAGTAGGAGTTGCGATAAGTTTGAAAAACTTGCGTAATATAGGCGCTCATGCAAAACTTGGCGATTTAACTATTCTCGAAATTCCAATTCTTGATGATTTATCCCATGCATTATTAGAGTATGTTTATTCTGCGCCATATCTTGTTCAAAAAGCAGAAAATAAACTATTATCTATAAAAAAATTGAAAAATGTATAGTTTCCATATTGACTTGAAAAACTAATGAATGTAATCATTATTATATGAATATCATAATAGAGGGAGCATGCAAAAATTTTTTCCTGACAAATTATCAACTTGGTTTGTACTTTTGCAAAAAGCATTTCAAGAGGCAATTTTTTGAATCAAGGTGTATAATATATTCAGTGTCGAACCACTAACCCCACCTCTGGTGGGGCTTTTTTTTATTCAAAATCTATTTATATCCTTCTGCTTGAGTAAGAAACATCCGAGCGTATTTGCTGTTATTTTGTATGAGTTCTTCGTGAGTGCCTTGCTCGACAATGGTTCCATCATCAATTACGATAATTTTATTTGCATTTCGAACAGTTGAAAAACGATGAGAAACGAGAATAAGAGTTTTATTATCATACATTGTTTCCAGATTAGTAAATATCTCATACTCTGCTTCAGCATCAATTGCACTTGTAGGCTCATCCATAATGAGTATCGGCGCTTGTTGGTAAAATGCCCGAGCAATTGCCAGTTTTTGCCATTGACCACCAGATAGTTCTGAGCCTTCTTCAAAGCGACGACCAAGCACCTGATCAAATTTATTTGGTAAAGATTGAATAAATTCATACGCTCCCGATTGTTTCGCTACCACTATCATTCTTTCTGTATCTTGAATATCAGGTTTTCCAAGCATGATATTCTCTCTAACGGTAAAATCATATTTAACAAAGTCTTGAAAAAGAGTTCCCAAATGTGAATACCAGTTTGATAATTTAAGATCTTTTATATTTATATTATTGATAAGTATCTTGCCTTCAGATACATCATAAAATCTACACAACAACTTTATTATTGTTGACTTGCCAACACCGTTATTTCCAACGAGCGCGATATTTTCTCCAGGTTCAATAGTAAAAGAAATATTATGTAGAACTTTTTTGCCGTTTGGATAAGAAAAACTAACGTTCCTAAATTCAATCAGAGGAGGTTTAATGTGATCAAAAGAAGTTGGGTTCTCTGATTCTTTTATAAGTTGAGGTAAAGCTTGAAGTTCAAAAAATGGTTTAATAAATAAATTTTTTTCATATATTTCTCCAAAATGAGAGGCTCCCCATGCAGTATTTGTTTTCAAATTTTCAAGAGTCAAAATAATAAAAGTTAATATTCCAACACTTACATATCCTTGAAAAACAGTTGGAAAAAATGAATAGCCAATACCAAAAACAGTGAGTGTCTCTATAATAGGAGCAATGATGAGCACTTGTTTGTAAGTATCGAGAGGTTTTTTGTGAAGTGCAAAAAGATAGTTTTGGATGTGTTGAAGTTTTTGTAGTATTGCTTCTTGAGATTGAAATATACGTGTTTCTAGAATTGGCGTTTTATCTCTTAGAAGCCATCCCAGATACCACAATTTGGTATTCTCTGGTGCTCCAGAGCCATACATTGACCAATAGTTAATTCCATGTTTGATCTTAAAATAAAATCGTGGAAGACATACAGCGAGGATAACGAAAGGAATCCACCAACCATAAGGAAATAATAAAATACATCCAATTATTACACCAATTATGTTGGAAAAAAGATAACTACTAATGCGTATAAAATCGGGTATTTGCCATAGATATGAATGTTCCACTATGTTTAACAAATTTTGAATATCAGAATTTTCAAGGTGTTCAAGATCTAAACTACTAAGTTTTCTTACAAAACGATACATGAGGCCATTTTGAAGTTTGTTTCGAAGAAGAAAATCGTAGTATGCAGTATTTAAACCCCAGTAACAAATGATTTCCATCAGACGTAAAAATGTATAAGCAGAGAATATTATGACAATAATAAGTGGTATAGATATTGATTTAATCGATTGATACATCACCATATTATCAATAAAGAATCGAAAAATGAATGTTGCTATTACGGGAGATATTGCTCCTATAAAGGAGGTAAGTAGATATTTATTCATGAGATTGGTATCTATTTCATATGCTAGTGAAAATACATTTTTTATATTTTGAATGATATTAGTGGAGGAGGAAGAATTATTGTTCGATTGTTTCATATGTAGATTATATAAAAAAAGGAGAGCTTGCGCTCTCCTTTAGAATTTTACAAACTCAATTACAAACTCGAAATTCTCAAAACAGGCTCTGGATGTTTTCCTGAAGGATCTGTATGTCCATTACCAAGAGTTTCCCCAGCTCCTATCAAGCCATCACGGACCTGTGTCCATGTTGATCCTGGATGAGCCTGAATATAGAGTGCTGCTGCTCCTGCTACATGAGGTGTTGCCATACTTGTGCCACTCAATTTAGCAAATATACTTCCTTTATATGTTGAAAGGACGTTTACTCCAGGAGCTCCAATATCAACTGCTTGTCCATAGTTACTAAATGTTGCAAAAGTATCATCTGGACCATAAATTGTCCCTATTCCTTTTCCAAATGGTGTTCCATCAGAATCAGCAAGAGCTGAGACTGTAATGACACTATCGTTATAAGAGGCTGGTACATATCCTGCGGTATCCGCACCATTATTTCCTGCCGCGACAACATATGTTACGCCAGCATCTCTTGATCGACAGATCGCTTGATGGAGAGCATCGTAATTTGTGAGACCACAATTATTATCGCTTGTTCCCAATCCCCCAAGACTCATGTTAGCAACTTTTATATTATATGTTTGTGCATTTGCAGTAACCCAATCAATGCCACAGATTATGTCGGACCAATATCCACTGCCTGTACTATCAAGGACTTTGACAGATGCAATTTTTGTATCTTTTGCTACACCTACAACGCCGATTGTATTATCATTTGCACTAACAGTTCCTGCTACATGAGTACCATGTCCATTATCATCTTCACCTGTTGTTGAAGTGCTTACACAAGATGTACTTACTATGACTTTACCTGAAAGATCAGGATGAGTTGATTGTACACCTGTGTCAATGACAGCTACTGTTGTATTCCCAGTGTATGGAGACGTACCGATACGATTAATCCCTGATGGGATTGATTGCTGAGGTGTTGTTGGTGTAGGAGTAGGAATGGTTGGAGTTGGAGTAAGAGTCATTGTTGGTGTAGGAGTAATAGTTGGGGTAGGAGTAATAGTTGGAGTAGGGGATGGAGAAATCGGAACAGTAAAATAATTATCTGAAAGGTCTGTTACTGAGCCTGTTCCTGTTTGATAACCTATTATTTCAATTTTAAATTGTGTGTTTATTGTGTTCCCAACATTTACTGTCCAATCATAATATCCAGTATTTGGAATTGATGTGGCAATCCAATCTAAACATGAAGGACAACTACTATATCCAATATATATTGAGTCAATGTTTGAACTTGCATTCCATTTGATGCGGTAAACAGATCCTGTTTGTAAAACTTCACCACCATTTGGTGAAACAATAGTAAGTGTCATTCCTGGAGTTGGTGTGGCTGATGGTCTGATAGTTGGTGTAGGAGTGCTTGATGGTTTTGTTGTTGGTGTTGGAGTATTTACTGGAATTTTTGTAGGTGTTGGAGATGGTTTTGTTGTTGGTGTTGGACTAGCAACAGGTCTTTTTGTTGGTGTTGGGGTTGGTTTTTTTGTTGGAGTAGGTGATGCTACTCTCCTTACTGCATCGATAGAGACTTTGCGATCTTCTGAAACAAAAAGAACTCGAGAGTCTGATTTTACCTGTTGTAGTTGATCATTAGTCATTTCTGCCGAGTATCCTTTAATTATATGATTATAGATTCGTTTGGATTTAAAATTATGTCTTGTAGATTGTTCTGATGCTACTTTTGTACTGTCACTATTATTTTTTAACACTACGATATATCGTTTTGATTGAGAAGTAGAGCTATTTTGAGCTAGTGAAACTGGTGTGATAACTGAGTTTGTTAAGATGAGTGAAATAAGGAAAAGTGAAACAAATGATTTTTTTAAATTATGGGGCATGATTTTAAATAAATGGTAATTTTCAGAATAATCATATCAGATTACATGCGTTATTTCTATGTATGTTTAGTGATGTGCAGTAGATCATAAATAATGTCATCGAAACAAACTACAAAAGATCAAATATAGTGTCATCAAAATTGACAAATCATTGGTATTCTATAAGACATTAATAATTTTTATACACCATAGAAACCATGATAACTCAATTTGATATGAAACTCACTAAAAAACTCAAAAAACAGTACAGTACAGCTTCTAAGGGTACAAAGGGACAAATACTTGAACAATACTGTACGCTAACACATATTCAACGTAACACTGCAATAAAACGATTCTCACGTATAGGAGTTCTTCCAGAACTGAGACCAAATAAAAAGAAATACAAACAATACCATAAACATAAAAAGGGAGCGCCAAAGCAATATTTATCAATACATTATGCACTCCTAAAACAGTGCTGGAACCTATCAGGACACATATGTGGAGAACGACTCAAACCAATACTCTCAACCTGCCTTGAACAACTAGTACAAAACAACAAACTCACACGATACCAAGAACATGATATTCAAACGACAAAAAACATGTCAGAGATCACTATCAAACGAGCAATACACAGATTTCTCATAGCTTCACCCCAACACAAACAATGGAGAGGAAAAAAGAAGGCAACAGAACTATACGGACAAATACCCATAAAAGCACATTTTGGAGAATTATGAGTTCTCAACGGAATCCGAACACTTGTAATACAATACAAGGATATGAAAAGGAGTACAAAACTCAAAAAGAAAGAGCGTAGCACAATAGCTATGATGCTCGCGCAAGGAGAGAGCATACGG
>Ga0194060_10000547_pt1 | contig 27341 bp, 35 predicted proteins | sample SepL225m_MetaG_FD_163427 | JGI IMG/M metagenome (GOLD analysis project Ga0194060, IMG submission 163427) | Anoxic zone freshwater microbial communities from boreal shield lake in IISD Experimental Lakes Area, Ontario, Canada - Sep2016-L222-5m | ecosystem: Environmental > Aquatic > Freshwater >... | reverse complement strand
GGACAAGCGAGATCCTTCAGGCTTCTTTTGACAGAATGCGAATTGCCACTGCTCCAATAAGGACATCACATGAATCCAAAAATCGGGAGGAATGACTACTGTCCGTGTAAAAGCGGTTTGAAATTTAAAAAATGCTGCATTGATAAGCCGCTCAATCTTTTCCCCCAGCATACCCCTGAAAGAAGAAATCAGTGGTGGTCATTCAAAGAAATCAGCCAAATTCCAACGGACAAGATAATTGAAAAACTGGTGATGTGCGGCATTCCCTTCTCAATGGATGAATTCCTGATAGATGTTCATAATCATTACGGCTCTGGTGATATTTATAAGAAATGGAAGAATCGCGACTCAATAACGACTACTGGTTTTGATGGAGATTTCCCTTGGATGGCGGCGGATGTCCTATGGCGACGGTTGGCTCCTGAATTGATAAGCACGGAGATGTTGGATGACTGGATGCAGGAGGGGTATGACCTTATTGAAAAGAGGGATGAAGTTGGGGGATGCACTATTTGGCTGAAGGTCTGGGAGGAACTGAAAAAAAGATTCACGCCAGAAATACGAACCATAGAAGATACTGATAAAGTGTTCAGTGGTTCCCAAAGTCTCTTTAACTGGTGTCAGGATTTGGAAATGGAACTGGGTAATGCCGCGATTGAAGATGGAAAAATGCACCTTGAACGAATCAGGTATTGCAGTGAATTCTTGGATCATTTTCCCGACTCAGAATACTTTGTTCAGGAAATGGGTAAAGCGAGAGCCGAATCGTTAGTCATGTCTGGCAAAGTGGAAGAGGGTGAAAAGGCGTTTCAGAAACTCATTGTAAAATATCCAAAGAATCCTTGGTTCTACATCTATTGGGGCGACCTGTATGCGTGTTTTGGGATTGGTAGAGGGGGGCGAGACAGTATGGAATCAGATCCGCAAAAGGCTGATGAACTTTATCGCAAGGCACTTGAAATTGAATCAGATGAGGTCGGAATTCGTGATACAATTGAGGAGCGGATACGGAACTTGAAGGTGGTGGAAGTGCTGAAGCCGTTGAAAAAGCCATAACCTAAACTGATAGAGGAGTTGATATGGAAACGAGTATGGTCTCCCAAGTAACAAATCAGATGGGGGCAACGGTAAACGGCATATTCTCAGGACTTCTTACCCATCTGATAATTGGCATTATTGTTGGGGCGATTATTGTCTTACTGTTAAAATCTGCACTCATTCAAAATGGTGTAAAGGGAAAGACGGCAGGGAGGATTGCGGAAGGTCTGTTCACCCTCATTATCATCATCGCCTTCTTGCATTACTTGAAGACGATGTGACGATATAAGTTCCTTAGACGGCAAAGGCTCTTTGAAGTTCCCCGTCCCTGTAGCCAACCGTCTTTTCTCTGAAATAGCGCAGAATAGTATTTTTGTCGCCAGATTGTGGTGATGGCTTGTTGATGAAACTGTAAATGTCTTCCCACTTTTCTCGTCTGAAGTTTTCTCTGCTCTGTAAGGGAAGGAATTTCCGGAACCTTACTTCTATGTCCTTTTCATCTTCATCCTGACCCCGCAACAGGTTGATAAGGCGAAAATCTACGTTCAATTGCCTTGCTATCCACGTTCCAAGGAGACAGAACCTCATAAGCTCGTATTTCTGCTCTTGGACGGCAATCTGGTCATAGTCGGCACCACCAACAAAGGCAGTCTTCCACCATCCGTTGCCTCCGTTGACATATTTCTCCATGCTTTTGGGGTTGGAGGGCTGGTTATTATTCTTCGCCATCATTTTCGCTTCTATGATAAAGAGGATTTTGTCAGTCAGAACAATCAGGTCGGGCTCAGATCCTTTGGCCGGAAACAGTTCAAACTGTTTGCGAGCCTTCATTAACCATTCCCATGGCCGTTTCGTATCATCATCATGTGACCAATAAATCGTCTTGGCTTGTGTTAGGGGGATCGTGGAGTCCTTAACGAGATCAGACAGGTAGCTGCGCTGATTTTAATGTTGGAAGTTAAGAAGTCGCTTAGCTAGCAATTCCAGTGCAGCGTGGTATTGGCCACGCACCATAAGTATTTCAATGCGCATGTGGAGACGGCGGTTCTTTTTTCCATACCCCGCGTCTTTCATGCACTGGATCTCTCCACTACTTTAATTTCGGCGGGAGTCAGTTCGTAGAGCGCATACACCAACTCGTCGATCTCCTGTTCCAACGCGCTCGTGTCCGCCCCGGCATCGTGTTGCCTCGACAACAAGATCCGTTTTACAAGGTACTCAATAGGCTTTTGTTGATCAGGCGACACAATGGGAATGGGCGTGTCTTTCAAATACTCCGCTTTAATCGCAACGTTCAGAAACTTGGTGGCGTAGAGGTGATTGATTAGCGAAGAGTTTAGAATCCCCAATACAAAGTATAGAGGGGCTGCTTTCTTCTTTGGCACGATAAAGTTGACCCCTTGGGTGCCATATATACCGCCTTCATCAACCGTTGCAACGACACGAAGCTTTAACCTGGGATTACGCGTTGCCTGAACAGCAATCTTTGACGGACAGTCGAGCACGGCTTTGTCACGTGGCCATTGGAGAGAGAACCAAGGAATGATCCCCCTCAGACATTCACGCCTTTTCTTTAGCTCGGGCCTGAATTTCTGTAACCACTTCTCCGCATTTGGAAATTTGCTCAACTTCGTATCCCCATCAACGTAAAGAATCAAACGCTCAGCACTTCGAATTGTCCACCGCTCAAAGTCACGGCCATGTAAAATGGGCTTTAGCAATTCCCGCTCTATACCTGTTGCCTTGGCCTGTTCTTGTGTGAGGATGAAAGCTTCATTGTTGCCAGTCACAATGCCTTGAAACACATCGAACTGCTCCCGTATGCGAAGATGCTTGGCATCATAAAGTTTATCGAATAGACCCGGAGCAGCACTATCGTCTGAAAAACTGATTACATTGCTGAACTTTTCAAAGTGGTTCGTTGGCACTTCCGCGATTATTCTGCGGTTGAAGTCTAGCGCATTGACCAAACGTATCTTCTCAACGCTTGGTTTCTTGAGAAACAAGACGCACACATCGTTGCTTGCTTCGTTGAATATTTCGTCTCCCAGATACAGCACTTCATGCAACCACTGATTTGCAAGGATCAGCTCGCGAAGTTTCTTATAGGACAGATTGTTGAAAATCTGCTGAGGCACGATGAAGGCTACCGTGCCATCCTGAATAAGGCGAACCAATCCCAGTTCGAAAAACAATCCAAAAACGTCAAAACGCTTATAGAATGTACGATACGTTGCTGCATAATATTCTTTGTCGGTCTTTGACACCAATTCAACATTTAGATATGGAGGATTACCAATCACAATATCAAAACCGTTTTGCTTGTGAAACACTTCTGAAAAATAGAGCTGAAAATCAAACTGAACGCGATAGCCAAGACTTTTCTCCGAAGCATCAAGAAGTATTTGAATCTTCGTGTCTATTTGATTCTTGAGTGCAGCCTTTTGACTATGCTCTGTCGCATCGAAATACTTCTTCTTTATTTCCTCCAGCTCCATTAGCCCTTTTGACTTGAATGGGAATCCATAAAGAGAGTTTCCGACAACAATCTTATAATCTAGGTTCGGCAGTGGTTTGATATGTTTCACGTCATCCTCATCCACCACAAGTGATAGCCATAGGCGCAGTTTGGCGATCTCCACCGCGCCGGAATCAATGTCAACTCCGTAAAGGCAGTTCTGTATTGCGTGCCGTTTGAAATGATATGCGGTACGGTCACGAATGTCGTTGAAATAGGACGTAAGGGCCGAGCGGGCGCGGACGATTTCCTGCATCATACCTACAGGAAACGCGCCGGAACCGATGGCGGGGTCGCACACGATAATGTCGGCGAGCTTATCATCAAGAAGCCTCGCATGGGTTTCAATGGCTTTAGGAAGTTTACGTTGATAGCTCGTACCTTCCACGCGGGCAGCTTCATAGTGGCTGGCTTGATCACCGGAGTGGATGAAGGTTTCAATGCTTGAGCGTGAGATAAGTTCCGTGCGAATGGTGGTGGCAAGCAAAGTTTGCTCGGCTTTTTCGTCGCCAAAGAAAGATTGTTTGCGTTTCTCCCTACCAACAGTTTCATCGCAATTATTAACAGCGGTGTCGAGGTAGTTGATGAGGCTTTCTTGACACATGTAATGGACTATTTCACGCGGCGTGTAAAATGAACCTTTGGATTTTCGCTCCTTAACCTCCAGCAAATTCTCAAAAACTTTACCGAGCATTTCGGGATCAATGGCAACTTCCTTTTCCAGAGGCTCGGCTTCGTTGACGGTAAAGTTGTAACGGTCAAATACGTCGAGTATCCCTGTGCCTTTGTCGCCTGCCTCAGTAAGTTCGGAATTAGAGAATAATGAGTTTGGGATGGTAATATCCGTTTTCTTCCAATTATAACCGGCGATGGGTTCAAAGAGGCCGCCATTGAGAAATGGGATGCGACATTTGAATATGCTGCACCATGCTTCGTGTCCTCGGTCAGTGGCAAGAGTGTCGTAAAAGAGGGGTTCAAGGATTTCATTAAAGAAATTCTTGTAGCTGCCGAACTTTCCGTCATAAAGTTGCCGCAGGAAATTGCGTGTGCCTTCGCCCCAATCTTTTCCTTTAGCTACGCCAAGCCATCCTTTCTTTTGCAGGAAATACAGGAAGACAATCTGCCCCATTAACTTCTTAGCAAAATCGGCAGTGCTAACATTCTTGGTGGCGAACTCCGTATTGATAACTTTATCACGTTTGACAAGATCTTCGATGTCATCCTTTAGTTTCAGAAATAATTCCTTATATTGTTCAAAGAATTCTCTGGTCACTGCCTCTACGCTGAATGCCTCCTCGATCTGCATAAGCGTGGGATTGTTTTCGGTATCCTGAAGCAAGTCGAGAAACCGGCTTTGTGCCGTGTGACAGCTTTCGCCTTCACCAACTATATAGGAACTCCTTCTTGCAGGCGTAAGTTTGGTTTGTACGCCGATCTTGCCATCTTCTTTCTCAACTGCGGCATATTCCATCTTTACGTATGAAAATCGCCACTGCTTTTCCGTAGGTGAAACGAAGGCTACGAGTGCGGCATCCTTGCCGTCGCGGGTTTTCAAATGGTCAGCCACGAAGTTGCGAATGGCCGTCCGCGCACGCTCCAGTTTGGATTCAGAAGTCAGATGAACGATGAGCACATCAAGCTTCTCCTGATCTGGCGAAGTATAAGTTCCGAGACGCTCAAAGCGTGAGACGTGATCTTTGAAAGCATCTTTAACGTATTGCGAGTTCCACGCTTGAGCTTTTGATTCGTCAAACTTATTCAGGAGGTTGCGGATAAATTCAAGAAACTTAACCTTATTAAACTGCGTGGGAAAGGTTTCAGAAACAAAGGCTTTAGCTTGTTGGGTGCTCATAATTTTTGAACGAGATAAGATGAAAGGATGACTTCCCGTGGTGCAATCGCTTGTCCGATGTGCGCAGCAGCGGCGGTCTGAAAAAATTCGCGAGCGACATCGCGGCGCAAGATAGCCAGAACTTTGAGCGGCTGGATCTCGTTTTTCAAGGCAGTCGCAACTTTCTTAGTCGTTGGTTTTGGCAATGCGCCGTCCTCCAATAGACGAATGACTTTGTTGACAAATTCTTCATCATCTTCGGTGAACTGTTGACAACGGCGGACTTCCTTAGCCTTAAGTCGTTTTAACATATAGGCATCGTTGGGACTGCCGCGGTGTAAGGATTCGGCGTGTTCAGCGTCAACAGTAGTGGCGTTTTCAAAAGCCGCCTTATTTTTATCAAGCAATTCATAGAAATCACGCGGAATGGAATGAAGAGGCTCTTTAGGATCGGATGGTCGCAAGATCTTCGCAGCGGACATGAAATCCAGTTCTGTCGTAGCTACCTTGCCAGATGCACCGAGGAAAAACTTATCAAGCTTGCCCTGCCGGAAATAGGATAGCAGGGCAGGATAGTGTTGGCCGGAAGGCTCTGACACCAAGATACGGGTTGAGCGGGCTTTTTTGGGAAGGCGTTTAATGCGCTCAAATAAATCCGGATGATGGTCACGGACGGCTCGGATTTCCGTGAGGAATTTCAATTCGGATTCCTCATTCTCATCTTCACCCGTAATAGTCTTTTTGGAATTCCATCTAGCGAACAGATCGTGAGAGACGATTTCCTCGCCCTCAGTCAAAAGCCGTGCATCCGCGCCAAGCATTTGGATGAAGGCATGGATTTTCGCTTCGGCGGCCTCTCGCAACTTAATAGCGTCGTTACCTTCCTCCGTGGGAAAGAAGTTGTAAGTATGAATCGTGTCGAACTTAGTATCCACTCGGTTGACTCGCCCGACGCGCTGAATGAGCCGTGTCGGATTCCACGGGATATCGTAGTTGATGACAACATTCGATCTGTGAAGGTTGACACCTTCAGATAGGACTTCGGTACAAACGAGGATACGATAGTCATCTTTAGGGCGAAAAGCCTTTGCATCAAAGTTGGCGATGACATCCTCTCTGACGGTCTTGAGCGATCCACCGGTAAAAAGCAAGGTTTTCGGCTCCACCTCATCGCGGATCTTATCGGCAAGATAATCGGCAGTTTCCTTTGACTCGGTGAATATGATGAGCTTTCCTGTTTTGAGGGGTGTAGATTTCTTAAGTATTTCTTTGAAAGATAACCATTTGGGATCGCGGGTAACGTTTTCCCAGAGAGTGCTTATGACTTTCAGAGCTTTTAAATCGTTTTTAAGGTCAATAATAAACTCCGGCTTGAAATCCTTGGCTACAAGTTTCTTAGCCTTGTCCTCTTCCAGTAGGTGCTCAATCCCTTCCTGATCATCAGATTCGAGCAAATCAAATATTTTATTGGTATGCTTCTTACTGATGAAAACATGACCTTTGGTGAACTCAGCTATAACGCGCTCGTATGTGTGAATGAAGCGTCCGAGTGTGAACTTAAAGGCTTTGAAGCTGCTCTCAAGCCGCTTCACCGTGAGGATTTTCATAAACTTTGCAAGGTTGCGCTGACCTTGTAATTCATGTTCTTCGAGTTTTCCGGTGTAATAAGCGAGCGGGGTGTAGCGGGCGTATTTGAAATCATGGGTTAGAGAACGAATAGTTTCATTAAACACTTCGTTTTCGATCTTATTCAGCTTGTAAAAAAGCGGTTCGGGATTGGCGACATCTGGGAATTTTAAGCCCTGCTGTTTCAAGTCCACGCCGTAGTATTTTTCAATTTCGGTGCGTGTTCGCCGGATCATCAAGAACTTAAGGATCTTCTCGCGAGTTTGACGTGCATTATCTTGAACGATTCTAAAATACTCTTCGCGGTCATCCTGACGGTCGAGTCCCTCTAACTTGCGTTTGAGCGATCCGAAGAAGGCTTCAAGGTTGCGGACGTTCGGAATCGTGCTGTTTCGGCCATTTTGGAATAACTTAATCTGGCTCAGAATGTCCTGCGGCGTGTTGTTCAAGGGCGTAGCTGAAACAAGGATAACGCGCTTGCCACGGCAAATCTGTGCGAGCTTTTCATAGCTTTGAGTGTCTTCCGTGCGAAAACGGTGAGACTCGTCAATAAAGACGCTGGTATACTTGGATAGGTCACGCTCTAGCAAGGATTCCAGTTTACCGAGAGATTCGCAAAGAGAGCCGCGCACGCCGAACTCGCGAAATACGTTAGGCCATGAGCCGGGGTTATGCTCGTCTAGCAAATGGGGGGGCGCAATCACAAGACACGGTTCGTTCAACTGCTGCGCGAGCAAAGCAGACATATATGTTTTGCCCAATCCAACGACGTCGGAAAGAAACGCGCCTCCATATTCATCGATAACTTTTCGGGCATTCAGGACTGCTTCTTCCTGATATTTCAACTTTTTGAAGCCCGCAGGCAGATACATATCCTCAATCTCGTCGGGCAAGTTGAGCTCTCCACGGAAATATTCGTAAAGAAATTTTAGATACAGTTCGTAGGGCGTGAATTGCGCGAACGGTGATTTGACCTCAATAGTTGTAATGTAATCTTTGGTCACGTCAACGGACTTAGCCCAAAGCTCGTTGAACTTGTGAATGGCGAATTCGTAATCCGATCGGTTTTTCAATTCCACATTAAGTTCAAGATTTCCCTGCAAGCCCGCCTCAGTGAAGTTGCTTGAACCCGTAATGACGCGCCCCTTGTCGCGATCACCATCTTTGAAAGTCATAATGTAGAGCTTGGCGTGCAGACGTTCCGATGGGTAAGCTCGGACTTCCAGTTTACCTGACTTGATCCATTCAACAAATTTTCTGACACCATCTTCAATATCGGAACTATCACCTGACTTCTGGAATTCATTTAGGATTTCGCTTGGCACGCGCTCCCTGACTTGAGCCTGGGATTCTAAAACAAACTCCTGCTGTTTCTTTGCCGACTGAAGCAGCTCGTATGTCGCTCCATCCGTTTTGATGCCGATGAGTATGCGGACTTTTTCAGTCTGAGAGAGTGCGGGGTGCAACTTATGAAAACCGCTGATGAAAAAGTATCCAACGAGACAATCAAAAAACCGTGTGTCAGAACCAAGCAAGACCGCAAATCGATCACTCAAGGATTGACCGGCTTCGTTAGTAATAAACGTTAGGTCAGAAGATCCTCCCGGCGAATGGGTGTTTCCCGTCATCTATGGTCTTTCTCCGTCTCCGTCTCACGTTGGTAAATCACTTGACCGGCAATCTACTCCTTCTATCCTATTAATCAAGAACGGTTGATATCTCCCTTTCCCCCACCTTCCACTTGACTGCATCTCACTTCCCCCTCATCATTTCTTCATGCTCAAGAAATCCCCAAAGCCCGTTTCCAAGTCCAAATACCTTTCCCTTCTCCAGTGCCCTAAACTATTCTGGACTCTCTTCAACGACCCTTCTCAAATACCTTCCCAAGAAGATACCAACAACCAAGCCCTTTTTGATTCTGGCATAGAGGTAGAGAAGAATTCCCGTCAACTATTCCCCAAAGGCATCATCATAGACCATTCCCAATCCTTTTCTGAAACCATCGCCCAATCACAATCCGCCCTTAAAAACGCCCCTGTAAATGCCCCCATCTTCAACTCCCTCATTACCGCCCCATCTGAAAAACTCATCTGCGAAATTGATATCCTTGTACCCCGTAAGAATTGTTCCTTTGACCTTTATGAAGTAAAATCCTCTACATCCATCAAAGACCACTACCCGCCTGATATCGCCTTCCAAAAATATGTATGCAAAATGGCCGGTCTCAAAATCCGTAAAACCCATCTCATCACCATCAATTCGGATTATATTAGGCAGGGAGAGATAGACCCCAAGAAACTGTTCAACGTTCAGGAAATGGATGAGATAATTGAGCCCCATTTCACCGCCGTAGCCAAAAACCTTTCAACGGCCGGGACAATCCTCTCTTCCCCCCGTCCCGATATCCCCATAGGTTGCCATTGCTCTTCCCCCTATGAATGTCCTCTGATGCCTGTTTGTTGGAAAAAGGTGCTCTCCAAGGATGACAATATATTCACTCTAACGGGGCTCAGGTCGGAACGAAAATGGGGGCTCTATAATGAGGGCGTATTGAGAACCATCAAAGTCCCCAAGAATTACAAATTGAATGGTAAGCAGGAGATCCAGATTGAAGCGGACAGGACGGGTAAGCCAAAAATTGAACCCAAACCCATCCAAACATTTTGTAACCGATTACAATTACCCCTCTACTTTCTTGATTTTGAGACCTTTAATCCCGCCATACCCATGTTTGAAGGTAGCTCTCCCTATCAACAGCTCCCGTTTCAGTATTCCCTGCATGTCCAAGATAAGCCTGATCAAAAGCCCAAGTCCATAAAGCATCACTCTTGGATATGGGAAGGGGAAGGGGGAAACAGCGATCCAAGGGAAGAATTGGTCAAAAGGCTGAAGGGGCTACTGGGTAAGGAAGGCAGCATAATCGTTTACAATGCCCAATTTGAAAAGATGATATTGAAACAGGCGGCAAAGACCTACCCTGCCTATGAGAGCTGGCTACAGGGGATTCTGGATAGGTTTGTAGACCTTCTGGAGCCGTTCAAAGCATTCCATTATTATCATCCTGACCAACATGGGAGTGCATCCATCAAATCCGTTCTGCCTGTTTTAACTGGTAAGGGCTATGATGATATGGAGATTTCCAATGGCGGGATGGCATCCACTGAGTATATGCGGGTGATGTTTACGAATAAAACCGAAGAGGGGAAGAAAGACCGATCCAAAGTGTTCAAGCAACTTGAGGAATATTGCGGCTTGGATACGATGGGGATGGTAGAGATATTGGGGAAACTGACGAAGCTGAAGGTGATTTTGTAACCGTTACATTTTTGACAATCTTGAACCATGCACGATATTGGGGTATGCAATGATCAACACCGCCTTGACGCATAAAACGCATAAAACGTATAAAACGATGATTTGTCCGGAAGATGCCGCCTTTATCAAAATGTATGCGGTATTAGGTTCATATTACATTGATCAAATTGCGGAGCCTTGTAAAAATATTGAAGATCAAATCGGTCTTTTTAATGCCGCCAAAATATCAGGGACATTGAAGATCCAGTTAGACTTTTCCGATGGATGTAAACATTACTCCCGTCTCGCTGATGAAATGGATATGTTGGACGAACTGACTGATCCGAATGATGATTTGGGGTATAATGCAAAACGTGTTCTTCTGAAAGAATTCCTTAAGCTGAATTTTGCCCTTTTGACAATGCTTGAGCAGTTGACCTCGTCTATGCGTCCAGGAGAATCATGGCGTAAGGAGCTGGATGCCGTTGGACTGGGGAAGAATGCGAAAAGGTGGTTGAAGTTCTGGGATAAGCACCTTTCGGGAAACACTAAAATCCAAGCACTGAGAGCGAAATGCAAAGGCTAAATGGCTGAACGACTAAACGACTAAACGAGAAACAAGAAACCTATGGCAACCGACCAAAGTTTTATTGATTTTCTCGTAGACCAAATGCGTGAGGCTGGGGAAATTACCTTCAGGAAGATGTTTGGCGAATATGCGATATATTGTGGCGGTAAGGTCGTGGCGTTGGTCTGTGATAATCAGCTCTTTGTAAAACCAACCGAAGCAGGCAAAGCCCATATTGAAAATCCTGTAGAAGCCCCGCCATATCCAGGTGCCAAGATGTATTTCCTGATAGAAGACAAATTTGAGGATCGGGAATGGATAAGCGACTTAATCAGGATAACCGCAAAAGACCTTCCTGATGCCAAGTCCAAGCAGAAAACGAAATCAAAACCCAAGAAAACCACAAAGAAAGCAGGTTGATATGGCAACGACAGACAAGGTAGAAAAGACGGTCAAGTTCTTAAAAGAGAAGGAAACCAAGTACACGGTGAGATATAATGAGCATCCAGAAGCAGGACAACCGCCCATTATCGGCACCCTCTATGTCCAAAAATGGTTTGCGGGTGATGCACAGGAAATTGAAGTGACGGTCAGGAAGTAAAGAAGCCCTAACACTTGAACGTACCTCTGTAATCTGCCATCCTTCCCCTATGGAATTACAAGCTCATCCAATTGCCTATGCTGAATGGGACGCCAAAGATCCGATGGTGTCTTTCCAGAAGTTTGCTGATTTCATCCACGGGAATGCCAAGAAATACCTGCTTGAGGATAAGACTCACGCAGAAATGATGTTCTTTATGCCTCTGGACGGTAAGGGAACGCTGGTCACGATCCAAGGGAAAGCCACAGAGAGGGATGCGATGGCTCAATGGGTTAGGGACTACATCGCCCAGCACTACATTTTCGGCGTTGTCCATGTTTGCGAGTCCTGGGTGAAGTTTGCCGACTCCCCCAATGACCATACTGTTAAGCAGATAAAGGCGGGGGAAATCAAGGTGTCCGAATTGAAGCCTGAGCACCGAACGGAAGCCCTATCAGTTTCTGCTCAATCAAGGGACGGTTTTTCGGTGAACTGGATAGATGAAATGGTTCGGCACAAGAAAAAGGGGTCTTTAAAGCTGGGGCAATGTCATCAGTTCAGTGGGTTTGAAGGTAGGTTCGGTAAGTTGTTTGGGTAACGGGTGATGGTGTAAAAGGTAATCGGAGGTAGGCATGAAGAAGATTACAAAGGCCAAGACCACGACGAAGCCGACCAAGAAGCAAATCAAGCCGACCAAACCCACCACCAAACCAACCAAGCCCAAAGCCAAGAAGAAGGCCGCAGAGGTTGTTGAAATCGTAGAGGTAGTTCAAAAAGACATCCCTCTCCACTCCCTGATAGACCAAGTAATCGTCATTTATTTCAAAGAACTTGTCATGAATTATCGGGTTGCGTTCATAGGGGATGGCTATGTCAAAGCAACCACAAGTTCAGGAACACATTTTTTGCATGGGGAGTTTTATGATGGGTGTGGGCGATATACGGTGCTGAGCGAATATTTGAAGGCGATGAAGGATGCACAGAAGAGTTGCCCTACTGCTAAACTGGATGCTCAGGAAATAGAAACCATCTTTGCCAAAATCCGAGCGATAAATTTAGAACAGTTGGAAAAGTTAGAGCAGATTTCCGTGGTAATGCGTCCCGGTCAATCATGGCGTAAGGAGCTGGATGCCGTTGGACTGGGGAAGAATGCAAAAAGGTGGTTGGCGTTTTGGGATGAGAATATTCCGAAGATCCAAGCACTGAAGACGCCGAAGAAAAAAGGCATGGGGAAGAAATAACGGCATAACGGCATAGCGGCATTCGTCACTCTATATTCCCCCTTATTCCGTCCACCCCATTCATCTTCTCATAGTGAATAGTCAGCCATCCCTTTTCCTGCCCGATATGTAGCCCCCTGACAAACATTCCTATCGCTTCATTTCGGTAATATCGCTTGTTCAAATACTCGTTAAGCCAATAACCGCCACAAAATGAGAAAATTGCAATGGGTATGACGAGGAGGATGGATCTCTTCAAATTACTCATATCGCTCAAATTACTACCACCACAAGGGCATCAGGGTTCATAAGGAAGAGCCGCTTGCCCCTATCTTTGTCATCCCCGACCCCAATCTCTACCCATTTCCCTTTCTCAACTTGTTCAATGGAGCCAACCTTTTCCGCAATAAGAAGCCCCTCTGGAAAATTAGGGCTCAAAACGTAATCGCCAACTTCAACCGCCCCCGCCTTTTTTAACTGGATAATATTTCTCATGGTATTCCTTCCGATCCTCAAATTTGGCTTAACCTTTGAAACTCTCTCATCGCCACATTCAAATTGCCCCAAAAGCTCCTGACATCTTCAACTTCATATTGGTTTGCGGCCTTCATCTTTTCCCCATTCACTACGTCCACGATATCCCTCAAGCGGTTATGTAATTGATTTTTGATGCCATGGAACGAAAAGAACAATTGGGACAAGTTTTCGTATCCGTCAAAATCATAATCCGCCTCAGCCTTCAGGACTTCCGCTTGCCATTTTTCAGGGTCATCCACGGAAAATCTGAAAGCCGTACAGAGATCAATATCGTTTTCCCCGACCCACTGAATGAAATCATAGGCTGTTGAAAAGACATCCTTCCTCTTGCTGACAACCCCTTTCGCGATGGCTTCCAATTTGTTGATGATGAATTGTCCAACAGAGGAGAGCTTTTCCTTATCCACTGAAAGTTTGCCCTTCCCTGAAATGTAATCGTCTATAGTGGCAATGTAGTCGCGATGTTGATTGGTGCCATGGATGATGGAATTTCTACCCCCATATTTTCTGTACCGGCGAAAGGCTTCAACTTGTTCCTTAGCCAGTTGATGGGAAACGAAATTCTGACCAAAAGCGAAAATGGCAATATAACGCTCATGGGGGATAAGGCATTTTTTGTAATAATGTTCCCATAGAACCTCATATCCGCTTCTGTGTTCATCGTTTCGGGCTACAGGGATAATGTGATTGGAGTCTATGGAAATAAGGACATAGCCAACCTCATCCCAAGAGCCGACCTTAAGTTTGCCTGAATTGCCCTGAACAACTTTGGCTTTCCATTGGTCTTCCTTTGATAAATCGCCCGTTATCTTGAAATTCTTGGCAATGGCTTTCGGGATGGTGAATGGCTGTAATGTTTTCGTTTTCATGGTTTAATATTCTCCGGGTAATAGGATGCATGTTGATGACCTGTCCCATTCCGTAATAATCCAAATCTTCACGTTCTTGCCTGTCCTGTACGCCGATAAGATTCTGTCTCCCTGATGAACCGCCAAATCGTTCAATTCCTTGTCTTCCTTGCAAAGTTCCCCCCAGTTTCCGTGCATATGAGGGATGAGGAATTCAAAGGGGGTCTGTCCTGCATCGGTAATTTCGGCTAAGGCTCCCGGTGTAATAACCACCTGTCCCAACTTCAAGAGGTAGGGGTGGGCTGACTTTGCAGGAGGTACAGCGGGTATCTTGGGTTCAGATGGTGTCGCAATGGTTATCGTTTCCATTTTAGTCCTTAATGTTTGTATTTTAAGCGTCAAACTCAACAACACCCGTTTCCCGACAGGAGGTATAACCCTTTGGACTGTTGGGGTTTCGGTTGCCAATGATAACGTGATCCAAGACCTTGATGCCGATAACCTGACCCGCCTGAATGAACTGCTTTGTCAATTTAACGTCTTCCGCTGATGGGGTCGTATCGGATGAGGGATGATTGTGAACCAAGACAACCCCACTTGACTGACATAGGATTGCTTTGCGGAAGATTTCACGGGCATGAGCAACAGTTCCATTAACACTCCCTATGCTGATAATCCCGCCCGCAATTAAACGGTGTCGGGCATTCAGGCAAAGGACGGTAAAGGCTTCCTGTCCATAGCTTGCCTGTTCCTCGCAAACCCTATGGCAATCTTCAGGATTTCGGACATATACATCGGTTGTTGCGGGGGCGGGTTGTATGTTAATCCCTAAAACAAATTCGTTCTTCTTTTTCATGATTTTATCGGCTCCTAATCATCGTCATCATTTCTTGGAGGGAGGATTGAGTATCGGGTTTCACCATCCTGTAGATCCACGCCTGAACAGTACAAACGGAGACTTTGCGAAGGAATTTCATATGGCGGGTCTTCATGGCGGAAAGAGCCTGGTCATAAGGAATGCTGCAACCTTCCCCGGTGCTCTCATCCGTTACATAAGCCGAAAACTTTGCATTACTCATATCCCTGTTCACTATTCCAAGGCAGAGAATGAGATCGGGGTATTCTAAAACTTCGGGGGTTTCGGCAGTCTGTTCTATTGGCATATTCATTTAAATCGCCCTTCTGATTGTTAAAAGCATCTCTCCAAAGTGCAAAGACACCAAGCACTTTCTAAATGTATTATATGCGTGATAAATTCGTAATAACCTTCTATCTATTGCCGATAAGCATGTTTTCCGCTCTTTTGGTCATTCGTTGCAAATCATCACGCCTATAATATAGCTTGCAATTAGCGTATTGTGTGATATGCTGTTTATCAACAAGATCGGGGAGGCGGAAGGAGCAAAAACATGAACAAAAACGCTAAAACGACTAAAATTGGGAAAATGTTGGCGGAATGGTGCACTCTCAACGTTATTCAGGGGCAAGTGGAATGGCTAAAAGAGACAGGCGACCACCCTGACAAGACCGATGACCAGCTCTTTCAAATGGCTTCGGAAGATCCTGACCTGTTTTCAATTCAATGGGACTATCTTTGCGATTACCTGACCGAACTCATGGAAAAGAACTCTCATGGGGGATGGCTGGCGGAAGTGATCAATTTCGGGTGGCGGTCTCAAAATGGGCGTAAGTATTTCCAAGCAATGACAGGCCGGGAATTACTTCAAAAGGTTCTTCCTAAGACCGAATGCACTTTCAAAGTATATCGCTATGGGAAGGGGTTAGCTATCAACAATGCCCACCACGATAGCCCTACTTGGAATGAATGGTACTACATAACGCCCTGTAAGAAGGCTCTGGAGATGGCGGCTTAAAGGAATAGACCTATGATGAATAATGAGAAAAAAAGTCCCGTTCACCCTTACATAGCACTAGCAGATGCCGATATTGCTCTTGAAAAGACTCGTAAGATTATGGTGGCGAATCCCTGTCCTGAAACACTTGCCGATTACAATGCCGCCAAAGATGCATATGAAGTGGCTTATATTGGATACTCTAAGGCAAACCAAATTGATATTGAGAGAGTTGCCGCATGATCTCTCAATACAAAAAATGGGAAGCGTTCAAGTTCAAGGGCAAGAAGTTCCTCTCCCTTCTCTCTAAAGATGGCAACACCCATATCTATGATGAGAATTTCAATAACTATGGGGCTTGGTTCTGTGTTGATAGCTTCAAGAAATATTATGCAAAGGACGGGGAAAAGCTGAACTTGGATAAAGTGGTGGTGGGGAATGAATAATCCGAAAATTATAGAACTCAAAAACAAGCGGGAGACCTATGGCGGGGATGAAAGGGCAATCAATAGACATTCGGTAAGGGTATACAGATCCAAGCGGCCGGTAGACAAAGAGCCCATAGAGTTTTACCTGAACCGCACCTTGGATGGGTGTCCGCCCTTTTACTGCCTCTATTTCTACAAGCCTGTCTCTGCCCGCCCCACCATGTTGAAAATTGAGGATAAGGAATATTGGGGAAGCGGATTGTCATGGGAAAGGGCGGAAAAGTTGGCAAAGAACAGGATTTGGGAATTATTGAAAACGTAAAGAAGGCGAAGAGAATATGAGCATAAAGAAATTCAAATGTTCAAAGTGCGGTTGTAGAAGGGCGGAAGAAGTGATGGTCAATGTCACTGAGTCTATTGCCATTGAAGGGGTAGATGAGGATGGCTATGTGATTTATGGGAACAGTTCAAGCGATGGCGGGGAGATAGACCGTTATCAATGCCAGAGATGCGGGGAAGTGGTTCTGGATGAGCAAGGGCGAAAGATTGCTTCCTCAGAACATTTTGCCAACTTTATCCGTAAGCCAAAAAATAAAAAGAGAGTGAAGAAATAATAATTATTCAGTCCGCCCCCTCATTGACCCGCCCCGATAATTTTATTCAATTAAAGAGGCACCGGGAGGCATCTGTGGGCATTCTGGAGGGAAAGGATGGGGAAAGGCCGGTAGAGATAACCTGTTGGCAAAATCACCTCTACCGGCGGTGCTTGGCGGTACGTTGTCTATTACCGTTCATTAGTGAGAAATTGGCAACGAATAACATAAAAGCGGAATAGACGAATGTACTTGGAAAAGGTTCCGGCAAGGTGAACAATCCAAATTATGGCAAAGAACACTAAAGACATCCCGCTTGAAAGTTATTCCTATCTCTTTCCTTTTTCAAAAATCTACCAGTTCAAGATTACCCTCAAGGACACAGATCCACCTGTTTGGAGAAGGATTCAGGTGCCGGGTTGTTATTCGTTCTGGGATTTGCATTGTGCCATAACAGATGTCTTTGGTTGGCTGGATTATCACCTCCATCTTTTTGAAATTAATGACCCCAAGACGGATACTAAGGAACATTTTGGCATTCCTGATCCTGATGGGATACACGATGAAGATATGGGATATGTGACTAAACCCTCTTGGATGTCAAAAATCTCCCATTACTTTACCCTGAAGCCTGTTGAAAATACCCATGCCGATTACCATTATGATTTCGGGGACGGGTGGCATCATTCGGTTGTCCTTGAGAAAATCATGACGAGAACCGACAAGATGTTAGCCAATACATATCCCTGTTGCATTGATGGAGAGAATGCCTGTCCGCCTGAAGATTGTGGTGGGCCATGGGGGTATCAACGGTTCAAGAAGTCCATTGCCTATCATAATGCCGAAGACCATAAGGACATGCTGAATTGGGTGGGCGGTTGGTTTGATCCCGTTTGGTTTGAAAAGGAACTGGTTAGATTTGGAGACCCGCATTTGAGATGGGAGATAGCGTTCCGAAAGAAACCGTTCCCTAAGACATTAAGAATGGTTCAGTATCACAGGATGAGGAAATCTGATAACCATGCCCATTAAAACCAAACGCATCCACCTGATAGAGAAGGATGACCGGATAAAGAAGGTTTCGGATCAGGTTTGGGAAAGCGGGTTCTGGTCTATTCCTGAAGCCAAAGCGAAATCTCTACTGGGCGGGTCAATCCTGTTTCATAAAAAGAAAAGTGAACCCTCATTCTTTGGCGGCCTCATTTTAAATTACCGCATACAGGATAAGGGGCAGAAAAAGGAACGGGTTGTCTTTACCTTTGAATATCGGGCGGATCATAGGATGGTTTTGGCGGGAAAAGGGTGGAGCAAGGATGTAAATGTCGTGATGAAGGAATGAGTAATCACAGCCGACCATTGCAAAGGAACGGGAACGGAAACGGGAGCAGGAAAGTGACAGCATAATGAAAAAGAAAAATAATACCCAAACCACCGCCCCCTCAGCCCCCATTGAACCCGCCGAAGTTTCCGATGCCTTGGATTTCAATAATTCTACGGGATGGCATTCAATTGTTGAGGGTAGCGATGATTACCTATTGAAAATCATGAAGGGCAAGTGTTGTGAGCATTGTGGTGATAGCAAAGACCTTTCGTTCAAAATAGCCGCAAAGACCTTAACAATTCGCTGTGCCTTTTGTCATTGTGTGCATATTTTCCCCATTGAAATTCTGGATACATGAGTCATGAATGGCAAGGGTTTGAAAGGGAGAGTTATGAATAAATCGAGCAATGCCGATAAAGCCGTTTCCATATTCAAGGAAGGCATCAACTGTTCACAAGCCGTCCTGTCCAGTTTTGCAGAGGATTTTGGGGTAGATAAGAACACAGCGTTGAAAGTTGCGGCCGGGTTTGGTGGCGGAATGGGAAGAACGGGACATCGTTGCGGGGCTGTTACCGGCGCATACATGGTCATTGGCTTGAAATATGGGGCAACAACAGGTCAGGATAAGGCGGCCAAGGAACTGACCTATCAGAAAATTCGGGAATTTAATGAGAAGTTCGAGGCACTCAATAAAACAGTGACCTGCCGAAAACTATTGAATTGCGATATCAGTACGCCGGAGGGATTTGAGGAAGCGAAGCAAAAGGGACTGTTGACTACCTTGTGCCCCAAATTTGTTAAGGATGCGGTGGAGATACTTGAAGGGATGATGTGATGGCAAAGAAACGCCTATCCATCAAAGTCAGAATCCCGCCCTACCGATGCCCCAGAACGGCTTGGCGACAGGATCTTCATGCCATTCTACAGGAGGCGGTTATTAAAAAGGGGATTGTCTATTCCGCCGCCGATAAGCTTGAACTGAGGGTGGTTCTCTATCTGAATGATGCCGCCCTGTTTGTCCATGATGTTGATAATCGCTTGAAAGATATGATGGATGCTTTACAGGGACGGGCTGGGGGCAAGAAGGGTAAGTCAAAATTGAAGCCCATCATCCCCAATGACAATCAGGTTTATAGAGTGACGATTGAAAAGATGGCTCCATTCAAGCAGAGTCTCGGGATGGGGCATTTGGTGGTGAGGAAATACGAATAAAAGGATACAGTTATTACTATGAAATATAGAGCCATAATATTGTGTTGTTTAGTGTCGTTAAGCTCTCAGGCTGGATGGTTGTCGGATTTGACGCTACCACGATTGACCGATGCACAAAAGGAGTGGCATATAGACGACTTCCCTCTCTCATATAGCCTCGCTCAGGTTTCGGGGCACGGGTACAAGATGATCGAGACTTTGAGGCAACCAGAGTGGAAAAGTGCAAATGGTAGGGCATCTCGCCCTGCATATGATGCCGTGCGGTGGGGGTGGAAAGTAGAGGTCAAAAATACTTCAGCAATAGCCCTTACCATTTCCGTGACTTACGAACTCTTAGATTGTGATGGGTTTGTCGTTACAACAGCTTATGGCAGTGGTCGGGCTCAGGCGGGGCAGATCACCACAATTCAAGGGACTGCCGACTACTTGCATTATGACCAATTGAGCCGTGTTTCTAAAAGTTCAATCAAGATTAGTTTTTGAGCGAAATCAGTACACGTTTGTCAAGATCAAGAAGTATCAAAGGTAAAAAATGACGACTAACGCCCTCTGAATGTAGGGTGAAGTTTGATGAATACGGGTTATAGAGCGTATGCGATTGTGCAAACGGGCAAGACGAAAGTTCCACATGTTATTGAGGTTATCCCTGAACTCTCAATAGCAACCCGTGAAGCAGAAACGTTGCGTTTAAAAAACAAGCAATTCAAGTATGACGTTCATGAGACCGAGGTACGTTTTGCCCGTTCAGAACCTTTTCTGCAAAAGGAAGCAAGGCGATTGATTCTGGAGGAATGGAATAAGCGACCATCCGAGCAACGCACCGAGCAGTGTATGTTCACTCTTTATTCTGAAATTAGGTCATCCATGCCTGAGCTTCTTTTCTTTAGAACCAAAAGTGATCCTTGGCAACTTGTTCACTGTTGGTTGACTGTTGGCGTCTAGCTATTCTTTCCGTTCAATTACCGTCTGATTTTATGGAATATGACCTAGGCGGGGTAAAGAGGTGAAGATATTTGAGTTGCCCCATTCACCATCTGGAACGCCCTAATCCTTGAAACCCCCATCCGTTCCGCAATTTGGGCATAGGATAACCCTTCGTTCCTCAATTTTAACGCCTTCTGGAGCCTATCAGGGGCGGTCTGTGGCTATTATTGAATTGCCCATTCCCGCCATTCCCGCCAGTTGATGAGCCCTGCTTTTGCCAATACCCATCCGTTTCCCGATTTCCAAGAAGGATAAGCCCTCTTTCCTTAACCTGACTGCCTCAAGAACCTTCCCTTGATCCGTCTTGGGGCGTCCTAATCGGGTTCCATTGACTCTACGGGTACGTTCAAGACCGGCTTTTGTCCGCTCCGAGATCCGAATCTTCTCCTGCTTAGCCAAGGTGGACAACAGGGATATGATGCAGTCCTTGAAGACCCCAAGAGAGGAGAGGTATTGCTCGGTATAGGAATGCCAATCAACCCCATAGCTTTCCAACTGGGTCAGGTAATTGATGGTTGCCCGACTGCCTTCCCGTGTAAACCGATCCAATGACCAGAAGAGCAGGACATCAAATTCCCGCTTATGAGCCATGATGAAGACCTTGGAGAGCCCCTTACGTTCCCCGGCCGACTTACCCCCTGTAATAACATCCTGAACGGGTTCCAAGACCTCCCAACCCTGTTTCTTGGCAAAATCCTGTAGCTGTAGGATCTGATTGCTGTTCTCTTGGTCGCCCGTACTTGTCCTTGCGTATATCAGGCATTTCTTTGATTTCGTCACTTTATCCATTTGAGCCCCCGCTTCTCCCCGTCCAATTAAAGGTTGTTTTCTGAGCCCGTTATTTCTTAGGGAATTCAGGGGTTTGAAGCTCTGTTTCCTGTCCGAAATAACGTCCCTTTTATTGGACGGCTTGTGTGCAATGTCAGCAAGGGGGAAAGTGAAAATAAACCGTTAGCACCCGGTGGTATGCAGTTATTGGTGTACCTGTATGCGATAGAAACAAGGTCCGCCATCTGGAATGCCATTGGTGAAGACATTTGTTGGCGGAGTTGCTGGCATATTGCTTGCAGACTGAAGTATCATGAAAGACGCTTTCCCCAAGGACAGATTTGTTGACTTGGCTATGTCATAGAATCGGTTTGAGATACTCGCCCAGCTGAACGCAATTCCGCGAGAGTCAGTCATACTGAGTTGCTTACATGCGAACACTGAGTTAGGGTTCGTAGGGTTGCATCCTGCGAGCCATTCCTCCCATACAGCCATTCCATTGTGATTCCCGTCGCTCATGGCGTCATTATTGAAGTTCGTGAGACCAAATTGTGCAAGCCACGCTTTCGGCACATTGTTCGTAGAAGCATCATCAACGAACGTGGCGGTTACTTGGCGTGGCGATACCATGCCGATGGTTATGTTGCTGCCATTAAGAGAGCATCCGTTTGTTTGTCCTCCCCAATTTGCGAAGAGGTAGTATTGAAGAGGGTATGCCGTAACTTGGATGTTTGTTCCTGCAATCAGCCATAGGTCATTGGTGCCGACGGACCCATTTCCGCAGTTGCTTATGTGTAGCCAGAAGTTGGTTTGCCACTTCCAGATGAGCGTGGAGTTCGTAGTAAGGGTGAATGAGCCCGTGTTTGTGGTTGTCCCGACTGCTGGCAAACTGCCAGTTCCCGTCCAGCCTTTGCACTGATATTGGGTAGTTCCTGATGATATCGGCGAATTAACCGAACACATAAAAGCGGTGCCGGTATTGTTCGTGTACGACCCAACACTAGGCGTAGGCAACCCAAAGGCGGATGAGATGGCAAGAATTGGCATTGCTCTATATGAAGCGGTAACGGAGCTATCAGATGATGGCATGATTACCATAGTAACCGCAGATGTAACACTTGCGACGTACTGAGTAGATCCTGTCCATCTGTCAAATTCTTGTCCGGGTGATGGTGGGTTGGCTGTAATAGTTATTGATGAGGCATTTGTATATGAGCCGCCGCCAGTCCCATTTATGACTGATAATGAATATGAGGGACCTGACCACAATGCAGTAGGTCTTCCATCCAACGTTGTTCCCCACCCAGTCGTTCCTGCAAGATAATAGACGGTTGATTTCGTGTCGCTACTAATTGCCCCTGAGTAGACCGTTGGAGCGTTAGTCATAAAATAAAAGCCTGTGACATTTGTGCAGCTTTGGAATGCCCCGCCATTTAAAGTTTTTATGGATTGTGGAAATAGAACCTGTGTTAAGCTGAAGCACGACCTAAAAGTATTCACCCCGATTGATTGTATGCCATTGGAAAGTGTTAGTTGAACTATATTCTTGCACCCATCAAATGCGTAGTCGTTAATGTTTGTAACTGTTCCAGATATTGAGACATTCGTTAATGCGGTGCAAGACATGAACGTTTCTTTGTTTATGGATTTGATGCCTGGTGGTATCGAAACAGATGTTAATCCACTGCATCCTCCAAACGCATCTTGACCTATGACTTTTATGCTTGTAGGTATATCAATACTTGATAACCCCCAACAGCCAGCAAAAGCGTAATCCATGATATTAGTAATACTGGTTGGAAGTGAGATATTGTTAAGAGAACGGCAATTCTGAAATACATAACCATTGATGGCGGCCACTCCGCTGGGAATATTCACGCTGGATAAATTATAGCAACTACTAAAAGCAGATTGGCCGATATTTGTAACGTTTGCCGGAATAGTAATGCTCGGAAGTTTGTAGCAGAAGTAAAAAGTTGAACTTGGCAGGTATTTCAATGTTGAGGGTAAAGTTACGCTTGTCAAGTTAGTGCAGAGGTAGAACATCGTATTCCCCATACTGACCACGCTTTCGGGAATGGTTATCGTTGTTAGGCTGTAGCACCAGTAAAATGCCTGATTGCCAATATTCGTAATGCTGTTTCCAAGAGTAACTGATGAGAGCCGACTGCATCCGGTAAAGGCGCCATTTCCGATACTGAGTACATTGTTTGGAACAGAAATTGAGGGCAACCGAGGGCAGTTCCAAAATGCACTGGGGCCTATCGTTATAAGTGAGTTCGGAAGACTTACCGAAGTGAAATTCGGTAGGCTTGCAAAGGCATGATCGCCTACGTTTGTGACTCCTTCAGGTATAGTGATGCTTGTTATGTTTGTGTAAAATGTACATGCTTCAAAAGCGGATGCTCCGATACTTCTAACTGTTGAACCATTAAGGGTGCTGGGAATATCTACAGCCCCCCCGTAGCCAATGTAGTCAGTGATGGTTGCAGAGGTTCCTGCAACGGTAAACACGTAGTCGCCAGAAACATCGGCGTTTGCAGCATTGATCGTTAGTGCGAGGCAAGTGATTATGGGTTTAGTAAATGATGATTTTGTTGTGGCGAAAATACTCGCCATCCATATGCCAATCTTCTTCAAACTCATACATGCCTCCTAGCGGATTCCGTTCAGTACAAAAAAAGAGGGCGTGGATTACAACGAACCCACACCCCGACTCCGGTACCGCCAAGCACCTTTGAGGAAGCATGAAGCCCGAAGAACCCACGCCCAAAGGCATGGATTCCCGGTCTTCGTCTCCTCGTAAACATTGGCGGTTTTGAGTCGGGACGATTCCGAGAAAATCTAAATTATTTCGTTATACCTGTGTTTTACGCTTCAATTACCCTTATGTTCTATTCCCAATCACAATCTTTAATGACGTTCCCTGTTTCTCTACCCCTTTTGTGTGTATCTGTCTATAGGGGAAACCCTGATTTTCCCCCTTCAATTCGGACAACTTGTCAAAATCGTCAAAATTACCCTCGCAATCGCCCCCACTGCCCCTCATCCCAACGCCAAAATACGCACGATTCTGACCCTTTTTTATCGCTACCACATCACTCACGCCCCTTAAAACGCCCTTTTTGAACCGCCCCATTTAGCGTGATGAGTCAAAAACCCCAATAAAATCCGACCTTACTGTTTTCGGGCACCTTTTCCATTCGCCGGTATAAAGGTGCAAAAACCGTAATATGAACCTCTACGCTCCGCTTACTTACACTCTTGTCACCTTGTCTATGGCTTCTTTGACATCCTTGACCCCGAAAGAGACCATTCCCTTAACCTGATTGAAAACGGCATCCTCCACAAGGGAATTGACGATGAGCCGCAAACCACGAGCCATTAACCCTGTTTCAACGCAAAGATCCGCCATAGAGAGAATCCCGTCCTGGGTAATCCTGATTTGGAGCCCCTGATTGGATTGGGACAGGAGATTGTTGTAGGAACGAATAACCCCCGCAGGACTCATAGCTATCTGAGCCAAATCAGCAGCCGTCAATTTCCTAAACATGACGATTTTGCTCAAGCGGTTTACAAATTCGGGGATAAAGCCATATTCAACCATCGCATCGTATAAATAGGCATCGTGATATTTTGAATAATCAAGGGCTCCTCTTCCATTCCCATTGCCATTTCCGAATCCCATGCTTTGCTTCCTTTTATTCAATTTGGAAATGACCGCATCAAACCCATCAACAAAGCCGCCGAAGAGAAACATCATGCCGGTTGTGTTGATTTCCTGAACGCCATCCCGGTCTCCCCCCCTCCGATTACCTATTTGAACCTTGCAGCCTTCCATAATGCGGAGAACCTCCTGCTGGACCGCTACACCTGAAACATCCCTTCCGCCGCTTGTTTCCCTTGCATCTCCATTTAGAGCCCGTTTCTTTGTAAATTCATCATAGAAGAGAATCCCGCCATGCTGCATCTTTGTTAAGGTGGAAGCTTCATCGGGACTACCTGACGCCTTCATAAGAGATTTCAACGAATCCTCCACAATATCCGCCCCGACATAGCCCACCGAAGTCGCATCCGTTGAAGAAAATGAGGTGTAGGGTAACGAGCAGATCCTCCCAAACGTCTCTCCAAGAAAGGTTTTTCCGCATCCTGATTGTTGGCTGATGAAGAAAAGGCACTCATTGGGACCTGTACTTTCAGACACCCCTATCTCCGCCCCTGTTGCCTTTGAGCCTGTTTGATTCTTTTTTAAAACCTCTGCCCTTTTCATATGAAGCCAGCCTCTTGTAGCCAAAACCTTACATGCCTCATCCTGTCCAACCACGAAATGAGTCAAGCGGTTGTAGAGGTCTTTTGGGCTGTTAAGAGGGGCGGGATTGGTGGCTTGGGGATTATTGGCATTCTTGGTGTCTTTTTCCTTTTGCCGTGCCATCCGAAACCACTTCACATGCTTCTCTTCAAGATTGGGGCGGTTCAGGGCATTACCTCCAGATAACATTTCCCTTAGTCTGGCCGGTATATGAATAAAACGTTCTGAAATGAGGAGGATGTTCTTTGCCACCAGCTCCGACATTATGATCCGAGCCTGTAATTTCCCCTCAATATATGAGCCCGACTCTTCACTCATTAAAGGGGCAAGTAGATTGGCGAAGTGATCCGTTGAGGTATAGTCGTTGGTAGATATCAGGTCAGCATAAGCGGCGAGAGCGATTCCCTGTATGTAAGAGTCAGGCAAAACTTGAGGGTCGTTCACTTTTAATGGGTCAATCCCTCCCTGTTTTAAGGTGATGCGGATTGGTTCATAGGCGGTCTGAAGGTAGATGTATTGCCTGACCTTTTTCGTAAGTAGCCGAATATCACGCAACATCGCCACGTAATCTTTGGGTTCGTTATCACTTGAATAGGGGGATGGATGATGGGGCGGTAAGTAATTGGAGATGGCTTCCCCTAATTCAAGAATAGCCATCTGCTTTTTTGGATTTACAATTCTTTTGGGGATGACGGGCTTATCGGGCATTTCGGACATTTCGTCTCCTCGTCTCCTCGTTACCTCGTCACTTCGTCACTTCGTCACCGTTTTAGTCCTTTTTGATAACGGTGGTAATAAAGCTCATTTTCGCCTTATTGCAGGACGGGCATTGAGGGTTATGATTTTGCCGAACCTCCATGACATACCCGCAAACAAGGCACCTTAAAACCAGATATACTGTCGCCATAATTATTCCCCATTCTACTTATTGCTTATTGGTTCTTTGGGAAATCAATCAATGACGAGGCAAAGGTTATCATTCTCCCGGCGTACCCAGAACCCCTCAGCACAAGAACGGTGTCGGGGACCTGTATTGCTTTCCTTAGCCGACAGAATCACAGCAAGGTCATAGGCGGCGTGTTTCAGATCCTTGCCAACCGCTTCAGCCACCTTTGTAAGCAGCTCATCCCGGCGAACCCCATTCTTGAAGCTGGCGAAAGAATCAAACACTCTCCCGTAGGAACTGTTCATGCGGAAAGGGTTCTTCTCATGGCGGGGGTAGATGCCGGGGGCGGATGCTTTGGGGCTCTTAACGGACTTGGTGGCTTTGGGCTCCTTTGTAACCTTTGGCTCCTTTGGCTCTTTAACGGGTTTGATGGCCTTGGGAGTTTGGGGCTCCTTAACGGGCTTAACGGGATTGATGGGTTTGACGAGCTTAACGGGTTTGACGGAGGTGGCGGTTTCCTTGCTCTTGCCTGTTTCCCCACTCTCCCCATTTGCTTTGAACAGGTCGGCAATATCAGGAACAAGGGATTTGACCTTCTTCCCAAACGAGCCCGAAACAGATTGCCCCTTTTTCAAAAGCCCCATAGCCACCGCCAACTGGGTCATATTGCAGACCTTGTGATGTTTTACCGCCGCCACAATAGAACTCGCCATAATCTCATTCTTTTCTGCGTCCGACATTTTGCACTCTCCCTTACTTGTCCTTGTTTATTGTTTGGAGGGTTGAGGTGGTAATCTGCCGCTCTCGTGCCTCGCTATTATGGGTAGGACTATAGCAGCACACAATAGTAAAGTCAAGTGCTAAACACCACATAGGCAACGTGTTATGCAATATTCTATGATATATTATGCGTGATGTAATTTGGGG
>Ga0194060_10000545_pt1 | contig 27377 bp, 25 predicted proteins | sample SepL225m_MetaG_FD_163427 | JGI IMG/M metagenome (GOLD analysis project Ga0194060, IMG submission 163427) | Anoxic zone freshwater microbial communities from boreal shield lake in IISD Experimental Lakes Area, Ontario, Canada - Sep2016-L222-5m | ecosystem: Environmental > Aquatic > Freshwater >... | reverse complement strand
GATTAGGGGATTGGTGCATGGAGGCGAGATTTGCCCTGCCGTCGAGGTGTTTTTAAAACGAGGGTTTGTTCAGAAAGCCCTAAATATATTCGTTTAAATCAAAAATTTTTTCTAAACCAGCTCTTAAAGAATATTTTGGGAACCACTTCAGGATCTCTCTTGCTTTTAAAATATCCGCTTGAGTATCCATAACCTCTTCTGGCCGTCTTTCTCCAGCAGATTCTACCATAAGATTGGTTCCCTTGATATTTTGAATAATATTGATTAATTCAGCAACTGAGTAGCTGATTCCAACCCCTATATTAAATATTTCAAAATTTATATCCGAATCGACTGCTTTCATTATTGCGTCTACCAAATCATCTATGTAAACATAATCTCTTCGAGGTTCTAAGTCTTTAACACAAATAGTATTGCCTGCAAGTACCTGATTGATAAGAGAGGGTATCAAAAAATGTTCGGACTGACCTGGCCCATAAACATTGAATGGGCGAAAAATCGTGATTTTCAGCCTGTAGAATTCTGCATAAAACCTGCACACATCTTCAGCCATTTTTTTTGATAGCGCATAGGGATTGTTTGCAACCAAGGGTGCCGTCTCTAGTATGGGTAGCAAGGATGGATTACCGTACAGGTAAGAACTCAAGTAAATTAGCTTAACATCATGCTGCCGACAATAGTCAAGTGCACATACTGTTCCTATAAAGTTTGTTTTAAGAAAGCTATAAGGATCTTTCCAGCTATCCGGAACAAATGTACTTCCAGCTAAATGTACGAGAACATCAGCATGGTCAAAATGTGACCAAGTAACTTTATCAGCAATATCACCATTCAAGCTACTTACTTCGATGATATCATACTGGCAGCTTCGAAGCTTAAGTAGCAATTGTTGACCAATAAAGCCGGTCGATCCCGTTACCAATACTTTAGTCATGAATATAAGTCATAATAGTCCGATTAAAATAAGCAAAAAATTACAGCCCTTTTAAGCACGACACATCATTCATCCCAGCAAAAACGTCTTGAACCCGTTTATTCATATTTTTAAGAGTAAATTTCGATTGGAATTTACTCTTGGCATTTAAGGAGAGAGAGACACATAGGGCTGGGTCATTTATTAGCCGATCAATCGCACCTGCAATCGCCAAAGAACATCCTGGTTTAATTAACAACCCATCAACCCCATCGGTTATCGCTTCCGAAATCCCACCAACATCTGTTGCCACGACAACACAACCAGAACGCAAAGCCTCTAAAATGCTATATGGCAAACCTTCCCATAAGGAAGGAAAAACATAAATATCAAAACGTGAAAGTAACCCAGAAATATCACCGTCAAAATACCCTAACAGTTTAACGCGATCTTGTAAACCGAGTTCATTAGTACGTGACACAAGTTCATCAGAAGCATTGCCAGAACCCACTAAAACTAATTTCATATTGGGATGCTTTTGTACCAAGGACACAAATGCGTCAAAAAGAAATAAAACACCTTTTTCTCGATCTAAACGAGCTACAAGCCCAAGAATAAAATCGCTTTTATGAACTGCAAAACCGATATCCATAGCATTATCGGTAGGCAATAAAGAATTAAGACCGTTGTAAATCACATGTGACTTATTAATCGGCATTCCCCTTTCAGCCAATAGAGCCTTTGAGATTGCTCTGGCATTAACTATCACACGGTCACACGAACGCCAAACAATCAGATCTAAAGCCATTTCATACAGTAAAAAATATCTACTGCGTTTTGCTGGCATACTTACTATACTAAGTACTGTTGGTATCTTTGAAAGATTCGCAGCAATCATCATTGCAAGACAAGCTTTAGAGGCAGGATAACCACCATTACAAGCTATAACACAATCAGGTTTCAGTTTAAAAAAGAGCAAAAAAAAACGAAAAGTATTGTAAATAATAAAAAATGGTTCTATTAGTATTAATAAGGCACTAAGCAATTTGGGGAAATATTTTTTATAGTAGCTTAAAAATATATTTTTAGAGAATAAGACTTCCTGCGTAATAAAAAATATAGAATTAATTGTGATTTTTTTTGTTAATCGACGAGTGTCTTCTGGATATATTGCGCCAGGATTTGAAAAAAGAACTATATCGTATTTATCTTCCGCTAATGAATTTATCAAGTCTATCAAATATCTGTTTCCACCACCTTTTGGATAGTTTTCAGTAAATACAAGTAATTTATCCATATTGGATACCTTTTTTCTGATAAACCGCTAAAATGTATGAACTAAAATAACGGCCATTAAATCTATCAAATATCTTGAAACGCCTAAGTATTCGAGCTATAGACAAAATATATTTTATTAAAAGCTGCAAAGGATTTCCGTATTTATATTTAGGTATTGGCAAGTCAGGCTCAAATGAGCCAAGATAATTGATAAACATCTTATCTAATTTATATTTTTCACCTAACCTGTAAAAATAATCAAGATTCATTATTTTTAGATTATGCTTATCTAATAATGTTTTATCTAAAACATATTGAATAAGCCAAGTAATTCCAGTAAAATTTGGCACACCTAAAATAAGTCTACCACCTGGCTTAAGCCACTGTAAATGCATCTCTACAACCTCCTCAACATTATCAAAATGTTCGATGAATCCTAATGACATTACTACATCAAATTGTTGAACCGGTTTTTGTAAAAAAACATCGCCAGCAATAATCACACCACTTTCTATACCCAATATCTTTAAATTTTTTGTGGTTGACTCCATACCAGGTTCTGAATATTCGATCCCATTTGGCTTTAGGTTACACTCTTTATAAAGATAGGCAAGCCATTTACCTGGTGCGCAACCAATCTCAAAAATATTTCCTGAAATATCATGTAGTTGCTTTTTTAATTCGCTACAAAGGCAACGATCAAATGAAAAACGCTGATTTACCTCCGATGGTAAATGTACATTGCTCCAATATTGATCCCAAAAATCTACTTCAGTTAAGTTCATAAAAAAAATGAATGATTCTATCTATCTATAATTATTCAAATGGTTAACGGTTCAAATTGACAACAGGATTTTTTTTAAATTAGCAATGGGACTTCGGCTCACTCTCGCATATCTGTCACAAAATTGCCTCCTCGCATCTTGGACTTTATTTTGTGCCCACCAACAATCGACTTCATCCCAAACCTCATTCACCTTCTGCGCGACTGATTCCGGGGTTAAATGAACGATTCCGGCATCAACCAATAATTGATAGTAGGGCTTCGCACTCTCTCGCAGGTGGTCAAACCCATTCTGCCAAAAGGCAAGGGTAGGGATATTTTGTGACAGCGTTTCCAAAATTCCAGTCGAATCGTAACTATGCACTACCAGTCTGCTTTTGGCGATTAGATCACGGATAACAACATTACCGGCATCTATTTTCAGGGAAGGGTCACATGCAGCCCATCTTATCTCATCATTCTGCTTAAAATATTTCGAATCTGCCTTCAGCCTGATAGTTAGATGAAGCTTTGGTTCAATGGAGAGTTCTCGAACAAAGCTCTCCTGATCTTTAATGTACTTTATAGACTCAGCGATACAATCAAACGTGTGGATTCGATGGCTTTGAGAGAGTTCGATCAACAATAACCCCCCTTGTGAATTGTATGATTGTGCTTTCCTTCCCGCTATTGTAAATATAAAAGCGGGGGTGTGTTGTGGCAATCCATCAGTCCAGCCCCAAGTCAAGAACTTATCTGCGGTAACCTCTTCATTACTTGGATCGAGATTATTGCGCAGGGCACCATAATTATTACCATGTTGCCCTGTGAAGTACTTTGTGCCTGATTCAATTTTAGTAGCCGCCCATAACTTGAAGACCTCATCAGTATCAAAATTATTGCTGGTGAAAATGAATTTTGGATCTTTCGGCCAAGGTTGCTGTTTCATCAAGTCATTGAGATTAGCAAAACCCTCTAAATAGCAGGCGGGCATCAATTCAAACAACATTGTGCTCAGAATCATTTCAATACGATCGCCTGATTTGTTTGCAACCTGTTTAGTGAGACTTTTCCGCAACACCTTATCCGATTTTTCTGGCATTGCAATTTTAGGTGTAACCCACAACCGGGGATATTGGCCCACAGCTAATTGTAATTTTATTTCTTCTTTTTTGGGTAGATAACTGTTAATAATAAATGCATCCTTATCTTTCACCAAAAGGTTTTCTAATTTTGTTACCTTTTTATATCCCCATCTAAGAACTTTTCTTTTTAATGTAAGAGCATGGGGCTGCACATTATAACTGAAGCTTGTAGATGCACAATCTATAACTTCTATAGGGAAATTTGCCAGTCCATGTAACTCCATGATGCGAGCGATCAGCACATTGTTCCAGCAATCATCATTACAAGCCAAAATTGCAGAAAAAGAATCTGGAGTTGCTAATGTATAGTGGTCATTGGCATAAGACGTCGTACCCGAAATTTGATATGCCTTAAAACACTGTTCAAGCGTTTTAACACGATTCAGCATAACATCCACATAGCGATACAACCAGTGCCCCAAAACAATCCGCCAAAACCGTTCACTATGCTGGACTCCATGATACTGGTTAAGCACTTCGCACAGCACTGAAAAGAGCTTTTTCTCCAGCTCACGAGCTTCAGAATGATCGGAATCCTTTTTTGCTCGACCTAACCCATAAGGTGCAGCAACAATGGCATCCATATCAGCCCAAATGTGTCTCCGATCATAACGTCGACACCATTCACCCATGAAAATAACAGGCCGATCAAATTTCCAGGTACGCTCATCGGCGGTGGTAATTATATATCGAGCTGAGTTCTTTGTCATACAGTGCTAACCGAGAATTATTACGCTATAATGTTATGCTGTGACCGCAAAAAAGAACTATTTAAACGGTGAATGTATTACCCAACGAAATAGACCAAAATGTCCATCGTGCTATATAAAAATATTCGGTAAACTTTTAAACATTGCTTCCGCCAATATCCAATCGGCTTCACCATCAATATCGATAGCTTTACCCTTTTCAATTATATATCCAATAAATCCCTTATCTGATCCCGCACCATCAGAATCCATAACATTTTGAAACGGAAATATGGAGAACGATCCTGTATCAAAATATTTCTTTTCTATATCCTGAGATCGAACCGCAAACATACCGGGCTGAAGCGGTGTAATGTGCCCGTCTGAAGAGCGGGTGAATGCCCATTCAATCGGAGCTGGATACTCCGAAATAGCGAGGACTGGATTTTTCCCCCCTGACTGATCAAACAACTCAGCTCCCTTCTGAAGATCAACAGAATCAACCAAAGGAGCGCATGCCATCAGTAACCAGACTTGATCGAACATCTTGCCTTGTGAAACATATTTCTCAGTAACATACTTCATTACAGGCATAATAGGGGTATGGTCATCTGCCAACTCTAACGGACGCATAAAATCTATACTAACACCTAAAGACTCAACAGCTTTTCTTACGATCAAGCTTTCAGTACTAACATGTATAACATCAAATAACCCGCTTTTTTGTGCCGCATCCAGAATGAAGGCGATCATGGGCTTTCCGCAAAAATCACGAATATTCTTGTTCTTTATTCGTTTAGATCCACCTCGCGCAGGAATAATTGCAAGTCGTCTTATCATTTCAAATGATTACCAGTTATTCACATTACATCAAATCCTATCACACCTGCAATAAGGTTACCCTTGATTGCTTTTCTTACACTTTCGATCGCATGTGAATCCGTTTCATTCAACTGTGACTTGATTCGACCATTCCCGTCAGCAATGCCGATTACCTCCGAGGGATTTTTTATAGAGTTGACTACAACCACACCATCCCCCCCCCAAACGCCTCCGGCAACTACAGGTACTGAATTGATAGTCCCTCTTCCAATTATGTTGTCTACCAGGTTTTGAGCATCAAGCAGGCCGAGCACTTCGCCGACTATAGCTGCACGACCATCCAGACGAATAACCTCTACACCATTATGAAGCAGATCTCTGGCGATTTGATCTGTAACCGCTCCCGACACAAGATCATAGACCAGGGTGATGTTTTCAGAAAACAGCGGTTGATTATTTTCAGCCTTTCCGGCCACAACGATAATAGATGCCTGGCTAAAGTCTACAATTGAGATGCCCCAGTAAGGAAAGAGTGACTTCAACATTTTTGTACGGGCATCTTCACCGTAAAGCGCGATGCGGCTTCCTCCACGTTTTCCGGCTTCAATGGCAACAATATGACATGCGCTAATCAATCCGGCTATTTCGTCTCCGTAGGGAAGCATCCGGGATATCCAGGGGCGTGATTCAAGCTGGCTGACACTTTTGTTCCAGTCGGCAAAACGAGGCGTTTTGTCAAGGAATACGACATCAACCTTACCGTCAATTTCTGTAACTATCCGCTCCAGGTCCACTTCGTCAGAAACTTCTATGGCGCCAACTACAGCGTAAGTGAGTAATCTGATCTCCTGGAGCTTGACTTCGTTGTGGTCATGTTCAAGCCATGGTCCCGCAATCACGATCACTGAAGGTCGATCCATCCTTAAAGACTGGCTCCTGATCTCGTTGGCATATATTACTATATCAAAAGAGGGGGTATCTGACCATTTAATATTCCCGGTACAGGAAGCAGCGTCAAAGCCGGGATTAACTTTCCTTGAAAGCGCCTGCTCTTTGGCATGCTCTGCAGCCGACATGGCATCCGCTTCGGAAATATGACGTCGTGCATCGGGGCCTAAAACCAGAACGACATCCCTGAGACTGATATCATACTGCAATGCCGCCTTTTCAAGCACCGGTAAAAAACCGCTGTGTACCTGTGTAAAGCCGAGGGCCTGCTCCAAAGAGCTATGCCGCCAGCGCTGTTCAAGAAAAGGACGAATCGTTTTTTCAGCCAGATCAGCGGCATACCACGCATTGACTCCTGTTTCATACCCGGCTCTGGAAAGCACCATTGCTAAAACCTCGGTAGCGGCATTGCCGATGCTTCTTCCTATTCCCAACAGAGATCCGTCAACAATATCACAACCTGCCCCCGCTGCAGAAAGAGAGCATGCTGTACTGAGGGAGAGGTTGTCGTGACCATGAAACCCGATTCGTGCAGAAACACCTGCAAGGATGAACTCTTTCTTTATTTCCGAGACATAATCGGCAACTTCAGATGGCAGCATTCCTCCTGCTGAATCAACTACATATACGCCATCAGCTCCTGCCTCGACAAAACGGAGCGAGCCTTCTCTACACTCTTTAAACGAATAGGCATAGATTTTCATTATGTTTGCCCAAACCTCAAGACCGAGACGTTTAGCCTCCTGTATGGCAAGACATGCCTGATCTATGGCGTCAAGTGATACACCCACCCGAACGAACGATCCCCCCTCATCTGCGAGCAGTTTGAGATCGGAGAGCTCCCCGATTCCAGGTATATAGAAAAAACCGAACTTTGCCCTGCATATTGAATTTGAACATGCACGCATGTAAACCAGATCAGTTACGGCCTGAGCTCCTTTTCCGGCACGATCGGCGCCAAGTCCCAAACCATGACCCACTTCGATATAATTGATCCCCGAGAGTTCAAGGCCATGGGCAATCAGTGCAGTTTCATCAGCTGTGAACTGATAGCCGATCGTATAACTACCGTCTCTGAGGGTCGTATCAAGAATATCCACATGAATGAAAGTACTATGCATATCCAGCCTTTTCCAGTTTACTGATGAATACAGCTGCTGACTTTTTTACCCGATCCATACTTGTCATATCATCAACCCATAGCTGAAATATCTCCTGTGACAGAGACTCTGTCAATCCAAACGGTGCCATTGAAGCACCTTCACTCTCCATCATCCAGTGGGACGGGATATACCAATTACTGACATCTACACCTTCACACCGTACCGCTTCGCTCACAACCTTTTGTTCCCTCCAATCAATTCCTGGTAGACGAAAAACAGCCCGCCATGGAACTGAACCCGGCGTCATGCGAAGCGGAACCAGCGCGGTATCTGAAAGCAAATGAATATACTCCAGATTCTTCTCCCTTCTCATCTCTACTGCAGCGTATAGCCGGGTCAGTTGTGCAGAGATCTCTTCAGTTGCTTCCGGATTCCATCGGCTCAGAACAAGAGGCTTATAGATGCTCATAAGGCCTCTGAAAGCTTCCTTTGCACCTTCAGGTTTAATTCCAAGCTGATTGCGCGCGGCATAGAACATTTCCAGAAACTGCGCAGCAACAGGAGCGGTATTTGATGTGAAGCCTGAATAGTTATCGGTGAACTTCCTGATTTCATCTGCAAGAGATTCATCATCTGTCAAAACCATACCTCCATGTTTGACATCAATGATCTTTGTGTGCCCAAATGAAATAATTGACGCATCACCAAAACTGCCGCAGGGCTTGTTCTGCAGCCTCCCTCCGAATGATTGCGCTGCATCCTCGATGAAATAAATCCTTTTTCTGCGGCAGAGATCGGCAACGGAGGCCGCATCTCCGACATTGCCGAAGAGATGAACAAATAAAACCGCATCTACCCCGGAATCGATAACGCTCTGCCATTCCGAATCGGAAACATTGCCTGTCTCCACATCTATATCACAGAAAACGGGTTCCCAACCTGCATGCAGTACTGCAGCAAGCGGACTCTGGCAGAGAAAAGATGGCAGGGCTATTTTTTGGGGCGCGTTATCTCTCTTCAACAGTGAGAGAAGGGCAAAGAGGCCAAAAGCAGCTCTCCCCACGGCAACTGCCTCACCACGGGAAGTCAACTGTGCGGCTTGTTGTTCAAGCTGTAGGGTTCTATTTGTCACACTTGCCGGTAATGCTCTCTGATAACAACACAAACTTCAGCTCACCAAAAACGGCAGTCAGGTTCAGAATATTTGTTTCCAGTGAAGCTGAACTGTGCGATATCAGGGAATGTTGTTGAATACTTGTCAATAATTCATGGGGATGAACGACGGCAATGACCTTGTCGGGTGTTGCCATGCGCTGCAGAGCTGACTTTATCAGCTCCGGCCAAAACGCGAGATTGCAATATCTGTTTATCGGATTTTCATCAAAAGGAGCAGTGATTGGAAGCATGGTAAAGGGCACTTCAAGAAAACGATACGCGGCTTCACCGTTCTCAGCCGCTCGCCGGTAATCGCGCGTAGAGGGGTGATAAGGCGTGGAGGGTGTTCCTGTCCAGTCAAACTGAAATCCGCTGTCGAACCGTTTCCTGCCGGCAAGCGCACTTGAATCACATGCGATACCCAGCTCATTGATGGCGTTTGCCAGATCGTTGTTCATAACCGCCTCGCCCATTCTCGACACTCTCGGCAGAGAGCCGAAATATTTTTCCCAAGCTCTCACTGCCCGTTCTACCTGCTCAATCTGGCGATCAATGATGGTCTCGGATACCCACTGACCCTGTTGTCGCCGGTAGAGATGGGGGTGAACTCCAAACTCATCTCCAAGTGCCGACCTGCGTAAAATAAAGCTCTCCAGAGACTGAAGGAGTCCTGATACTTCACCGGTAACAGCCTCAACTGAATCATCACACCTTATGAACCAGGTAACCGGAAGCCTCGCTCCGATCCCTGTTTCTATCCTGTCAAGCAGCAGCTCCAGATTCCGGACTGCATCAACTATCCTCTGCAGTTCGAATGAGCCCTGTTCGCCCGGCAATCCAAACCACTCCCCTTCAACATCCACGGTTAGTGCTAATGAAGTGGAGGCTTTCAAGCTCATTTAGGAGCCCATCCTTCAAAATCAGGATAGAGATAGATGCAAAACTCAAACAGCGGATAATCGTGCCGTAACGTAACCCTCCGGGTCAATTGTTTTGCAAAGGAAAAGAGCTTTTCAGGTTGATAGTAGTAGAGATGTTCCTGCTGGAAATCGACATAACTTGTCAGCAGGTCAATAGCAACTCCGGAGCGCGCAATATTGAACATTACCCGGAGCATATCCTGAACAAGAGCCTCATTCTTCTCTTTTTCCAGACGCAGATTAAACACCTGCGAACTGACTACGTAGTCATAACTCCCTGCAGGAAAAGGGTTATCCTGTAAATCCAGGGTGCGAAGGTCAAGAGCCGGGTAGGCAATTCGGGCTTCATCAATGAGTTCAGGCACAATATCGATACCCGTATATTGAACATTAATCCCCTTACCAATCAGGTGAGCGTAAAAGTCAGCCAAACCACAGCCGACATCAAGGACACTTGATCCCTCACTGATACCGATCTCAGCCAGAATATCAAATCGTACTGTTCGTCTTGACTCAATCCCGGAAGCCAGAGCCTTGATACCGGGGCCATACTTGATCAATCTCTCTTTATAGCGCTCCTGAATCAATATTTTGTCCTGTTCATCCATGTGTACTATTCCATTTCGAGTTTAATAAACGACAAAGCAAGTTCAGCCCAGCATTCGGCTTCCTGTCGATTTTCACCAAAAACAATCAGATGACCCGCCCGATCTGCCCCGCATCTGAGTTCACTCATAACGGTGCCGGGCTTGACATATACCTCGGCATCCTGCACCCCTGCCACCAGCCTTGCCTGATCAAGACCTTTGACCTGTTTCAGCTTGCCTGCAACCGGGCTTATAAAAATGATTACCGCCCCGCGGAGCTGCGGTAACGGAATAATTTCAACTGGCTCTCCGAGCGCTAATTGCAACTGCGTACCAACCGTATCAATACCTGTTACATGAGGGAGAATATCGGTGAAAACACGAAAGCCCGCCCCGCGAGCAGCAAGCTCCACAACAATCGGGCCCCGTTCAGATCTTAACAATTCCATATGCACAGGACAGTTATTCAGACCACATGCCGATAGTGCCTTACCTGCGACGGCAAGAATTGCCGTCTGCTCTTCTGTTGAGAGGAAATCGGGGAAATGAACTGACATATCCAGCAGATAGGGCGGCTTTGTACGACTCTTTTCTGAAATGCAGATCCCGGAGAATTTTCCGTTTACAACAAAACCCTCTACACTGACCTCCAGGCCTTCAATATATTCCTCAACAAGACCAACCTTTGAACGGGAGGCGTCAAGTGCTTCGGTTGCAGCCTGCATAACCTCTTCTGCTGATCTCACAAAACGCACACCTCTGCTGCCGGCCGAATCACTGGGTTTGATCACTACAGGAAAACCGATCTCTGCCGCATGCCGGGCAGCATCATCGGAAAACTGAAACGGCATGAATGCAGGAACTGAAATGCCCGCATCCTTCATTCGCTGACGCTGCAACAATTTATTTACCGATACTTCAGCAGCTTCGACAGAGATAGAGGAGAAACCACATGATGCACAAGCCCGGGCAACAGCAGGAACAGGCACATCGGTTGCAACCGCAACAATAGCATTAACATTGAACCGTTGGGCGCATGCTATGATAAATTCAGAATCCCGGATATCACCGACTTCAAATCCATCTGTATGCTGAAAACCGACAGCCAAAGGATCGGCATCAACAGCATAGGGGATATATCCAAGTGTTCGGGCATGCTGAATAGCCGGCATCTGGGATGGCCCTGCCCCTACAAAAAGTACCTTAGAGTGTGACGCCATAAAAAATAGTCCTCATGCTCAATTTAGTTGCTGCTCAATTATATCACATATTCTCTCTGCGCCCTGTCCATCAACGCATTCCCGGGCAGAGGCAGACAGTTTCTGCCGATTTTCAATCCGGTTCATAAACTCCCAGTCAGCATCACCGGATATCCAGCAGGCATCGCGTTTCGCCAGAGAACGGGCATGGCGCAATTCCGCATCATTCTGTGCAATAACAATTGAAGGAACTCCGACACACATTGCCTCAAGCAGTGTTCCGCCGCCACCGCAAAACACCAGGTCGGCATCTTCGAACAGATCGCCCATACAATCCGGCGATTTATGCTCCCTGATAACACACTTTTTCTGCAAGCCGGACTCTGACTGCTCAATCTTTGAAGTAAATAAAGGGCCAATAATCAGGTCAACCACAAATTCACCCGGCCACGAAAGAATCATCTCAAAAGCTCGGCGCGAATTGCCTGACGGATCAGCACCCCCGAATGCTATCAATATTTTTTTTACTTCGATGCGTTCACCTCGTGATATCCGGCGTGCTCGGGCAGCAATAAACTCGTCACGAATAATGGCATACTGAGGACCCTCACAATACGTAATGCTCTGCCGGAAAGGTGGATTACCTGAAATAGAGGCAGGATGGTGATCAATCAAATTTATGACGGCAGCCGGCATTGGCGGCTCAGAGATGAAATAATCAAGCGCTACTGTCGGAACACCGATATCGGCACATCTTTCTACTATTGCCGGGCTCACAAAAGAGCCATCCATCAAAATTACGGAAGGCAGATCATGCGATATTGACTCAATGGCGTGCGGGATGTCCAGCGCAATTCGAACAGGCCATTCAAACTTATCACGTTTTGCCCGCTCTTCAGCAAATAACACAGCTTTCCGGTCTCCAACAGTTATGCCGGAAATGATGTAACCACGCGAATTCATGATCCGTGCAAGTACCTGACTGCGTACAATATGGCCCATACCAATCAACGAAGAGGCTTCATTGAGAAAAAGCACTTTATGAGGCGAGTGTGCGTAGAGCATCACGCCTTGAAAAAGTGACCCATTCGCTATTGAATCCTCTCTATTTCAAGGCGGTCGCCCGCCTGCATGTCGCTCTTTGCCTGCCGGCCAATAATGTCCTTATAAAATCTTGGATGCAGTCCGAAAGCCGGGCGAACGGCTTTGACATTTGAATCAGTGATAAATTCACCCGCCTTGATTGCCTCTGCTACATAAAGAGATCGACGGCTGTTCAAACTTGACAAGGCACTTGGAGAAATATCATAACTGACTTCACCCATCGCTTTTTCAGCCAGACGGATATCCTTCACCAGGCTGGCAAACTCTGTTTCATCTGCCGAGAAAAACGAATCAACCGTCTCTTTGGCTTTATCAATGGTAAAATGTTTTTCAATAAAGCTCGCTCCCATTGCAACCGCCACAATTGAAGAGATCGCTCCCGTCGTGTGATCAGACAAACCTGCAAGCACTCCGAAGCGGCTGATCATATCCGATAATGTGCGGAGATTGGCTTCCTCAATTGGGGCAGGATATGCGGTCGTGCATTTGAGCAGAATAATTTCACGTGCTCCCGCATCACGGAGGGTAGTTAATGCCAGCTCGATATCTTCGAGTGCGGCAAGACCTGTCGAAAGTATAACGGGCTTTCCGGTTCTAGCAACTTTGTCGAGCAGGGGAATATGCGTAATCTCGGGAGAGGCGATCTTGTAGGCTGATGCTCCAAGCTGCTCCAGAAGATCCACCGCGGATTCATCAAACGGACTGGAAAATATCTCCAGATCAAGGCTTCTTGCTTCCCTGAAGATGCTTTCATGCCAATCCCAGGGGGTATAGGCTTTGTTGTACAAACTCCACAGGGTTGAATGAGCGGCCCATGGTGTTCCGGAAGGAATGCAGAAGTCCTGTCGATCACTGTTCAAGGTAATCGTATCAGCAGTATAGGTCTGTAACTTGATCGCATCAGCACCGCTGCGTTTGGCTGCATGAACTATTTCCAGTGCGTAATCAAGGCTCCCGCCATGATTACCGGACATCTCGGCAACGATAAAGGCCGGTTGACCCGGCCCGAGAGTGTGCCTTCCGATTTTGAGGTTCATCCTGATCATTTAGTTGAACTTGCGAAAAACGGGTTGCACAATATTTCCCTCAATTGCAGATGCCATGCCGGAATTTTCTGCAGCTACTTTCATGACAATAAGAGCTTCACGAATACACTCAATAGCAAAAACGATGTTTTCTTGTTTATGAGCATAGCTTGGAACTACATACGGCATTAACAACCCTCGTGCGATGGTCTCCTGCAAGAAGAGCGTTCTTGCAACCATCGAAACTTGTCCACTCTCATCGTTAAATGAGAATCCTGGTTTCACGCTATAACCAGACACATTAACATATTGCTCAGCTCCAACTTCCTTCGCGACAGCAATAACGCCATCCATCAGTTGCTGTCCAGTGTGCCAAAAATGATCAATGATATTGTTGTTGCGGATCTCATTAATGGTGGCAATAGCCGCAGCAAGGCTGTGAGTCTCACCTCCATGAGTTGTAGAAAGTAAAAAAACACGTTCTTGATCATGCTCTATTCCACCAAGACGCATAAACTCACGTTGGCCTACAAGTGCACTAGTTGAAAAACCATTTGCCATACCCTTCCCAAAAGCACTCAGGTGGGGTGTAACGCCAACCATTTCTTGTACTCCACCAAGAGCAAAACGAAAACCAGAGACTACCTCATCAAAAATAAGAAGTGCTCCGTTTTTCTCACACAGAGTCTTGAGACTCTCTAAAAACCCAGCCTGAGGCACATCCATTGAAACGGGCTCAAGAAGAAAGCATGCTATCTCTCCAGGATATTGATCAAAAAGTCTTTGACAACTCTCAAGATCATTATACTTAAACTTCAGGGTAAGCGCTTGAACCTCTTTCGGTACGCCACGAGTCAAGACGGTTGAGCCAATAAACCAGTCATGAATTGAGTTAAACGCATCGTCCTGGCAACGTACTACATATTTACGACCAGTGTATGCGCGTGCGAGTTTTACTGCTGCCGTTGTGGCATCTGAGCCATTCTTGCCAAACTTTACCATCTCAGCCGAGGGAATGATGTCGACAAGAAGCTCTGCGAGCTCTCCTTCTATCAACGATGGCCGACAAAAATTTACGCCTTTAACAATCTCTTTTCTTACGGCTTCAAGTACAGGTTCATAAGCATGACCAAGAAGTACAGTTCCCAGAGACATTGCTAAATCAGTAAATTCGTTTCCATCAACATCCCAAAGAGTACAGCCATAACCACGGTCAATAATTTTTGGTGCATTTGAAGGGAACTGATCATCCCCTTTGCTGTAAGTATGAGCGCCTCCGGGAATCAACAACCTTGCTTTTTCACCCAACTGATTATTTTTTGAATAATTGAGGTTAATCTTATTACTCATTCTTGAAGATCATTTAAGAATTTGGTATACAAAAAGTTTTTCCGGTCGTTTCGGAAAGGAAATTCCTCTTGATTTCTCACAAGGGATTTTTTTTCTATTTCAATTATTTTAAGCCCTCTATCAATATATTGCACATCTACTCTCGTACCATCGGGAGCAAATGCAATCGAACTATCTTCATATTCTAATTGATTTCCATCAATTCCAACTCTATTGACTCCGACTACAAATACTTGATTTTCAATAGCTCGAGCTTGTAACAACACCTGCCAATGATCAACTCTTTTTGATGGCCAATTAGCAATATTAATTATACAATCACACGTTTCAGATAACACATGCCACAATACAGGAAACCTCAAGTCAAAACATATAGTCAATCCAAAACGCAACCCATCATATTCAAATACTGATAATGATGAACCCCCCGATACAAAACGATCTTCTCCTGAAAATGAAAATAGATGCACCTTCGCATAACAAGCCAATTGATCCCCCTCACGATTAAATGCAACAGCACAATTGCGATAAATTTCATCTTCTTTTAATACTAACCCAGCAACAACACCCATCTTTTTGGAAACTGCCAGATCAGTAAAATATCCAAGCGATTCTGATGACTTAATTTCTTCAGCAATAGTTTTAGTTGCAAGAGTAAAACCTGTTAAGGTCATTTCAGGAAAAATCAATAAATCCACACTGTGTAGTAATGATTTTTCAGCTAATTCATCACATAGAATCCTGTTTGCTGGCTTATCTTCCCAAACTTGATTCATCAACGACAATGCGATTTTCATAGCAGACCCCAACGGGAAGGGTTAATCAGATTGTCGTCTGAGCAACTGAGGTCAGGAAGACTGTCAGGAAGTGTCATGCGTGAAGCTTTAATAATTTGATCAAGCTGATTAAGGCTATCAACACCAACGATAACCCGATCTATTTCGGGAAAGGAGAGTGAAAATGCCAGACAAGCCTGAAGTGCAGAAACATGGTGTTCCACAAGCCAAGTATACCATCTCTTGAACAGATCACTCCACTGAGTAAATTTTAACGGCACAGCCTCTTCCGGCATAAGCAGCAAACCCTGCAAAAAGGCTGATCGGGTATGAATTTCAACCTCTTGATCTTTGAGACGCTGAAGCCAGCCTGTCCGATGGAGTCGGCTGTCGATAATATTAAAAGGAGCCTGCACGAGATCAAAATGATATCGTCCGGCAAGTTCATCCAGTTCAAGGGGATTGTAGATGGAAACTCCGACTTTTTGCACTTTGCCGCACTCTTTCAGGGTACATAATGCTTCATACAACTCTTTCCCGTTCGCACCAAGCAGTTGCTCCGGGCGATGCAATAGCAAACCATAAACATCACTTGCCCCGAGACGGGTAAGTGATGCCTCCACCTGCTCCATAACCCAGGTGATAACATGAGGGCAGTTATCCGGTAGTGCAGGCAGCTTTGTCACCAGCTTAAAACCCTGAATATCCGCCTGGCCAAGGGCGGCTTCACTCTCTCCATAGGCAATTGCTGTATCAAGGGTATCAATGCCATTGGTTAACGCAAGTTGCAGCATCGAAGATACATCCTCCCGGCTTACCTGTCCGGCTTGATTGGCAATACCGTACGGTAAACCAAATTGGGCGGTGCCAAGGGCAAGCCTCATCTCTTCAGGCCAAGTCATAGGATAATTTTCACCTGCATGCTTACGAGTATGCTACAACAAGAATATCTTCTCTGGAGCCGCCAAACGGCAAATCTATCGGTTGCGGCAACAAAAAAGAGTCAAATCCCTTTTTCCGGATAAATGCCATCAGATCAAGGACAACAGTATCATCAAAACTTATCACCTCATTATCAACATTTACCATCACGTCATCATCTCCGGCTTTTTTGACAAGTTCTGTCCATTGCCTTGCAATTTGCTGACCGGCAGTTGACCTCATAAAACGGGATTTTTTCGATGTATTAGGTAAATCACCAATCAGCAGTCGCCCTCCAGGCTTCAAAAGGGGAAGTGCCCTGCTGATAAATGCAAAGACCTCCTCACGATTGCTGATGCAATGCATTACTGAATAGACAAGAATCTTGTCAAACGTTGTTTCAGGTAAAGCCATCTCAAGAAAATCACCAGGATAACAATGAATCTCTGTTTCCGAGTCAAACCGGGCTCTCAGGCGAGATAGCGATGCCGCATTATCAATACCTGCCGACGTTCTGCAAAAGCCTGAAAGCGGAACAAGCAGGTTGCCCGGACCACATCCTATTTCAAGCAATGAATCAGAGACTTTCAAATCCAGCTTGACCAGCAGATCAAACAATATTTTTCGTTCAGCTTCAGCCTGAAAAGTATACCGGCCTGAGACCGTCGTATTATTCACATCCGGTAATGAGGCCAGATGCTGGTAATTTTCGAAAGAAACTTTGCTCATAGAAGTGCTCCACAAAATTGAGTACAAAAAAACGCTTGTAGTGATGATGATGAAATGTCCTGATGAACAGGCAGCGGTGCAACACGTTCCCACCTGTTTTCTGCATAATCACAGCTCAAGTTCATGGAACGGTAACCGGCACTGAACAAGGAGTGAGTACCCCACCACTTTTTGGAATCTTCTGTTATTGTAATGGGTATGTTAGAGGGCAGCCGGCCTTCAAACAGAGGCAATTTTATGCCAGCGGTCTGGATAACTTCAAGCAGGCGAATTCTTTGCTGCACCAGATCAGGAAGATTATTCAAATGCGCTTTGATTTGGCGCAGTGCACAATCAGGCAATCCTCCATTCAGAGATTCACTTCCATGCCAATACATTGCCGCCATTCCGGAATGATCACCGGCGATGCGCAGCAATGCCTGGATTTTCTGAAATGCATGCCGCTCCTCACGAATTGCTCGAAGCCGTTGCCCGTCTTCGTTATTTCGACAAAAAACAACACCACCCCATATGGTTGCAATCATTTTTGGTAACGACCATAACACAAATCTCCCCTCAATAGCAAAAGGGTTTGTTCCGGGAATAAACAGGGTATCTACGGCATCTTCTATCACCGTTGTATTTGGCGACAATCCCGTATGACGGTGTACAAACCCCCAATGGTGGTAGATCAATGCTGCTTTTGCCTGATCGATCGCCGTAGTGGAGGGTGTTGCGAGCCGCGATATGGATTCCAGCACACAATGACTTGAATAAGGAGGGCACCAGACGATATCAGGCCAGCCCATGTTTAACAACTGCAAGGTTGCAGTCAAACCGGCACGAGCGCTTGAAAATATGACTGGAACAGCCTCCGGATAGAGCTTTGCAAGTGTCCTCTCAATATCCGATGCACAAATTCTTGAGCCAAACAAAAAACGGCTGAAACTCGAACTATGTTCAGGCCACAGGAAATATGAGTCCTTATCCGGGCTCATGCCTCTTGTTGTTGAACAACCCTGTGTGTCAGACGATAGTGAGGAAAACAGTGGGAAGAGAAACCCTGCTTGAACTCTCCAATCGATATCTCCTTGTCGGTAGGTTTTGGATTATCGGAAGCATAGGATCTTACCCCTATTTTATACCAGTTTATATTGCGTTTTTTTAGTTCTTCAATAGCTCTGTATTGAACAACATGGCCCAGCGGTTTATCAAAAAGGGTGCGATCATAAGCAGCAACAGCATAAACACCCTCATCGTCAGTAAAGTTAAAAAGCCCCCCACCTACCATTTCACCGGCACTGTTTCTTAACCAGACCAGAAAAGCCCGCCCGCATACTATATCCTGATATTGCATCATCCATGTCTCATCAGATCGTGTGACCCTGCCTGAGACTATACAGTGCAGATTCTGAAACTCCTGCCATAGGCTCTCATCATGCTGGCCATCCAGAACACCGACTGTCCATAACTTTGAGCCGGAAACGATCAGTGATTTATAGCTTTTCCTGAAATTTCTTTTTATCTCTGCGATATCCAGACCAAGATCAAGATAGAGCTCATGAACCAAGTGACAGAGCGAGTCTCTGGCCATAGACTGAACATGCCATTCGCTCATTCCGATTGAGTTGGAAAATGATTCACCGCTCTCCCAAGTACTTATTTTTCTTATAATTGCAATGTTATTGGCAAGAATAAGGCATGCTTTTATAATCCGCTTACGAGTAATCAACGGGCTCTCTGCTATAAATAGCGGCGGTAAAACAGGAAGCCCCTGTGAAGTCAACTGTGCAACGCCCTCTTTTATTGAAACGCTCAATGGCCAAATCGCTTCCGGTTTGTTATCGCCAAAAATAATAAGAGATATATCCTGCCAATTACCCCCATGGCCAGTCTGATATGCAAGCTGATAATCTAATGACGCATTAGTATAAGCTACTGACTTATACGATAACCGGCTAAAAGTTTCGTCCCATAACTCCTTGCTATCCACCCGTGTTCGTAGTGATAACCCAGATGATGCCAAAATACCGTTTAATTGCTGGTCAACTATCATGCTCAGCAGTTATAGTATCTATTATCAACACTCTATTACTAAAATTTAAAAGAGCGTTTGATGCCCTATAGGTTTGGAAATCCATCGAACAACATCTACTTGTTGATCTTCTGTTAAAGCTGGATACAACGGCAAACTGATGACCTCACTGTAATAGCTCTCTGCTTCCGGATAATCATATATTTTAAACCCCATTCGAGCATAATAGGGATGCCTATAAACCGGAATATAGTGCAAGTTAACACCAATTCCATTCATCCGAAACCGCTCAAAAAGTTCGCGATGAATTAATACACGTAAATCAAGGCGGATAATATAGAGATGAAAGCTGGAGTAGGAATCTTGATGCTGCCAAGGAGTATCTACTGGCAACTGAGCTAATAATTCATCATAACGTCTGGCAATTATATGCCTTTTTGTTACAAACTCATCCAGCCGTAGCATCTGGCTTATGCCCAATGCAGCCTGCATATCAGTCATACGATAGTTGAAACCCAGTTCTATCTGCTGATAATACCAAAGGCCATCTGGCGAATGCGTCATCTCAGAAGCATCACGAGTAATGCCATGGCTGCGCAAGCGGACCATTATAGTTGCCAATAATGGATCGTTGGTTAACGCCATCCCTCCCTCACCAGTCGTAATGATCTTAACAGGATGAAAGCTGAACACTGTAATGGCGCTGTATCGGCAGTTTCCGATAGGTTCATCTTTATAACGCCCTCCAATGGCATGTGACGCATCCTCGATGATTTTGAAACCGTACTGCTGACTGAGCGCGTGAATTGCTTCCATGTTGCAGGGTTGGCCTGCCAGATGCACAGGAATCACGACCTTGGGCAAAGTATTGGTCTGCTCTGCTCTTGCAAGTTTTTCTTTTAAGCAATCGACGCTCAGATTGTACGTTTTAGGATCAATATCGACGAAATCCACGGTTGCCCCACAATATAAGGCGCAATTTGCACTTGCCACAAACGTGATTGGACTCGTCCAAACGATATCCCCTTGTCCCACTCCTAATGCAAGACAAGCAATATGAAGAGCACTGGTTGCACTGTTTACTGCAACAGCATGTTGAACTCCGCAATAATTTGAAACGGTTTTTTCAAACGCAGGAACAACCGGCCCTTGCGTAAGAAAGTCTGATTGAAGCACGTCAACGACGGCATCAATATCAGCCTGGTTAATATCTTGACGACCGTAGGGTATCATACAGGCCAAATCTTGCCAATATTATTGCGATTCTGCTCAATCCATGAGCGCAAAGTATCAATACTCATCCATTCGGTATTGTTGTCAGAACTATACGTAAAATCAGGCGCAACCTTTATGCCTCCATTGATACGCTTAATTCCATTTCTAAAACAAACGTATTATAATATTCCCGCTTGATAATGGTTTATTATATTCCATCATTGCATGATATCACCGAGCGACCTTGCTTTATGGTATCATTATAGATTTGGAAATGGAATAAGATCCTGACTCCAGTTATTGATTGCTGGGAGTATCTTGAAATGATTTACATATTCGTAGGTATGCGGCGCATCCTCGAAGCTAATCATCTCCTCATGAAGTTTTTCGCCTGGCCGAATACCGACAATGTCATGGAGGGAATTTTCTTGACGTAAATTTCACCACCAACCATATCCTCAAAGGCGTGCCAGACAAGATCAACTCCCTGCTCAAGAGTAATCATAAAACGGGTCATGCGATCATCGGAAATGGACAGCGCTAAAAAACTAATACAGGGCATAACCCGGCCAAGTGGCAAGAGCCTTCATGTACCGTTCATCTATCAGCGCTGTATTTTCTCTGAAAACAGGAGCACGACCAGTATACTCTTGATATTTCACAGCATTTATAAAATCACTCGTACCATCAAGAGTTATAGTGGTAATATCACTGAATTCCCGTGCTATCTCAAAAAAATCTTGATTATAGTTTCCCTGTGGACAAAAAACACCTTGCCCTTTTTCATACCAATGCAAGCTTCGTGATGGAACATGGGTGTAGTCAAAACCAACCAGATAGATGTGATCAAAACCCATATACATAGCCAACATCATAGCCATTCGATTAACACCTGAATTACAGTTTATTCTGTTTGCAATAAAATTCTCCGATAATCGCTGGTCTGGTATAGTATTTGAAGTATGAAAAACATTGCCGCGCCGAAGAAACGGATAATTGGTCAGATCAACAAAATAATTTATCTGCGGGTTACTGACAATTAATTCCTTATAGAGTTTTGCCACCCCATTCATGTGATGCTTTTTTTCCTGCTCATAACCAAAAAACGGACTAAAATAAAACGGTGCATTAATGACACAATAAGAGCAGTTAAGAGCACTAAATTCTTTATGAAATGGAAAATAGTTGACCGCAAAAGATGTTTTATCAGCAAATAACTTCAAAACCATAAATTTTACCGATATCCCATCTCCAAAGATATAGCAAGATTCTCCTTTATGGATATTATAGAATTTATTTACTCTACCCAGTATCGGTTTTGATACTTGACGAAACACACTTTTGAGATATTTTTTACCGATTGATTTGATCACTACTATCCAGTTATTTCACATTGACAAACGCCAGAACGCCATAGAAACTCATTGCAATTTTTTGACAACAACACAGCTTTTACCAAACCAGCCAGCACTACCAACTCCAATTTTTTCCACACTTTCGATTCGCATCGTTTGATCATCCAACACATAGGCCCATTTCTTTCGAGCTTCAATGACATCAAAATTATCATGGTAATAATGCCCCTCCCTGGTTTTAATGGCCAAGAACGGCTGTGTGCCAAATATTTCACCCTCAACAACTTCGACATACATTTTATTACCATCCAGGTTTATGGCTAATTGTGGCACCGGTTTATCGCAATGACCCATTAACGATACCGCAGCATCCTCCGCACCTGCATATTTAATAAAAACATCTGGGAAATCCGATTTAACATCGCGCACCATGGTCTGCACCTGATTTATATCCGGCCTCATATCACGGTAATCGTGATCAGCAAACGAGAGAATAGCCGCACCAGTAGCTCTTGCCTCTGTAAAAGCCTCACGGACATGACCAAGAGTCAAAGAACGAAGACGCGTTCCCACATTCAAACATCTGAATATCATGCGACGGCAGCCCCCTTCGCTCTGATAATCATCATGACTGGGGTGGTATCCCCGCCATGAATGTGGCGCTCTCGACCAGTCTCCAAACCGACCACCCGTCACATCAGGCTGATCTTGCTGCTCTTCACACACTTGATTGGCGTAATCAAAAGGAATCCACTGCTCCAGAAAAGCATGTGAATCTGGACGTTCCGAGTGAAACCCTGGACGATGAACCACAGGAAACCAGTTATCCTCCAATATCCGGCGACATAATATCTGTACCAACACATCGTAACTATTCACATAGCTGGTTGCGGCCTGTAGTGGATTTCTGGTAAGTGATAACGGATGAAAATGCCAATTAAGCTCATCTTTCCTGCTGCCGGATGCAAACAATTTTGACCTGTAAAACCTGAAGACATTACCATATCCCACATCTTTGTGACGAGGATTATCGAAGTAGCCGATATGATCCATGCAATGCCACGAATAGACCCAACCATTACCAAAATCATCGGGATACTCTCTGCGAAAACTTCTTGAGAGCAACTCATCAAGCATTTGCTCTACCTCTTGCCAGTTCCTGTTGTACTTGAGCAACTCTGGCGCAAAACATTTTGCCACCGCATCTTCTTTACCAACAAGATCAAGCTGTTTGTTCTGCAACAATGCAAGATTTTCCTTTGTTGGTGCCAGACTTATGCCGAATATTGACTCAAGACGTTCAAATGTCGCATCAAGTGTTTCATGTAAAGGCCCCTCTGTATCGACACAATGAACAACATAAAGTATTTTTTTATCCGCCATTCTTAATCAATACCGATTGATTCAAAGAACTCTTTCGGGCTTACAAACCCGGCTTTTGCTGCTCTTTCAATGGCGGTTTTTGAAAACTTGCTTTCTAAATGTACACCGGGCAACCCAGTTACATCTTGATCAGCTACTTTATGGCAAATCATTAAGTACTCATAACCAAAGTAGTTATCCTGAAGATTTTTACCTTGATCGACAAAAATAAGTAGGCCAAAATCACCACGACGAGGGAACAGCAACAGTTTTTCGAGTTCGAAACCTAAACTTTCAAAATTATCAAGAACAGCCTTCAAGTCCGTAAATTTATTGGGAAATCCTTTCAGAAAAGCATTTTTCTCCGCCTTATAGGCCAAGTTGTCATCAAGGAAATAGTTATCATTCTTCCCTGTGAGCAATACCTTACCCCCAATTTTCAAGATGCGATTGATCTCCGCCAGACCTTTTTTATGATCGACCACATCGAACACTGCCCAGCAAAACACCCCATCAAAAAAATCCTTATCAAATCCTGTATCTTCGGCACCACCCTGACGTACCTCTTGATAGGGTTGCAACCGGGCTTTTTCTACAGCATAAGAGTCCGGATCAATTCCAAAGAGCTGATCAGAATAACCGGCCAGTGCCTCATAGAGACGACCAAAACTGCACCCTAAATCCAATACCCTGTCATCCCTTTTTATCCCCAGATATTGCAGAAAATGTTGAGCCTCATTGACACCGGCAATAACCGTATTATCTACAGATTTATTCACGGCAGATGACCAATAGTTCGTGTACTCCTTCCCAAACTTCATAACTTTTTTACTGATAGATAAATTGCTGAGACATCGAATAATTACCAACAATCCAAACCACCATCGACAATAATATTTTGCCCCGTCACATAACTTGAAGCATCCGAAGCCAGGTAAAGCAAGGCACCCACCATTTCGGGGGCATTTGCCATTCGACCCAATGGAATACGAGCTGCATACCGACGTTTAAACTCGTCGTTCTGGCCGCTTTCCGTACCGCCCGGAGTCAAGGAGTTGACTCGTATACCTTTTTCAGCCCAATAGGTTGCCAGATGTCTTGTCAACCCAATAACAGCAGCTTTGGAGGCAGAATACACCGCTGGGGTGTTGATTTGCCGGCCAAGATAAAAGGAACCTTCATAGATACGATGATCTGGGGCCATGACGCCGTAGATAGATGCGGTCTGGATGATGCTGCCACCTTTGCCTTGCCAAACCATCTGTTTGCCAATTGCCTGCGCAACCAAAAACATACCGTCTATATTAACCGCCATAATCTTTCGCCACTGCTCTAGGCTGTATTCCTCGAAAGGGGCAAAAAAAGCATCCAAATCATCCGACTTGCCTGCGGCGTTGTTGTGCAAAATGTCGATTTCACCAAACGTTGCAACAACATCGGCCACCATTGCCTGAACTGAAATGGGATCAGAAACATCACAGCCGAAGCCTGAAGACTTTGCGCCATAGCGTTCGGTAAGAGCTTGTGCTGTTTCATGTGCTTTCTCGGCCTGTAGATCAACAACAGCAACAGACGAGCCAGATTCTGCAAGGCCAGCACAAAAATGTTGCCCCAAAATCCCGGCTCCACCCGTAACAACAGCAACCTTGCCACGCAAGTCAAACAGCCCTCGATAACTCATCGCACTCTGTGCCTGTTTGCCGGTTCCATCAATTTCAATTGTGGTCATAGGTTACTTTCTACAATTCAAAAGGCATTCAACGATCTGAAAATCCATCAAGGTATCAATATCAATCGCACGTTCAACGGGTACCTGTACCGCTTTAACCCGACCCTCAAACATAGCATTATGGGTCATCACAAATCCCGGATTCGCTACATAGCATACGGTTGCCATATCATAAACCACTGGCGCATCCTGACGGCGGGCTATGGCTGACGACGGCGGGTTAACCAAACAGACTGTGCCGTCCGGGTTGGTTTTCACCATATTGAAATAAGGGCTACGATGTGCTTCTGTAACGGTAATAACCATATCGACATCGCCTTTTTCGTATTCGTCCAGGCAATTTTCAATGTCCAGAGCCAGCCGCAAAGGTGCTGTGGTTGGTACAGAAACCATTACTTCTGAAAATGCACCTGTCGTCTCACGCAGGTAATTGAGAGCATGACGCCACGCAAGCCACTCTGGGCTCTTGTCTTCTGCCAGTTCTGCTGGCCGAATAAAGGGCACTTCTGCGCCATACTCACGCGCTACTGCCGCAATCTCTTCTGAATCGGTGGAGACAAGAACCCGTTCAATCCGCTTGACGGCCAAGGCATGCTCAATAGACCATGCAATTAGTGGTTTGCCACCCAAGGGACGGATATTTTTACCGGGCAAACCTTTGGAGCCACCACGAGCAAAGATACATGCGATTGCTTTCATAGAGTAATTTGACCAGCTTCTGCCATCGTTGCTACAGCCACCTGCCCACCAGAAGCGGCAGAGACACGCGCAGCTCCAATAATTTCCAACACTTTCAAGCCATCTTCACCCGTAACCAATGGCTTTTTATCTTCGTTAACACAATCTATAAAGTTTTGCCACTCAGCCAGATAGCTGTCGTCACGCTGATGCTGGTGGCAAAACAGTTCATACCACTCTTTTGCTCCCGCTTCGTACAGTTCCACCGCACCCGTTAAGCCATTCCAGCGAAGAGTTCCGTTTTCGCCGATGACCGTACAACTTCGCGTTGTATCTTGACGAATAAAATCAAGGCTGACGGTACCAATGAGCTGAAATTTATCATCTACGGACACAAAACCAAGAATCAGGTGTGCGGTATCTTCAACATCAATTTCAAGAGTACTTTGGCGACTTGTTGTGGCGTTTACCCATGCAACTTCGCCAAAAATCCAACGCAAATAATCAAGTTCATGACTGAGTTCAAGCAACACTCCCCCGCCCAGTTCACGACGTGCCGATACACTCTGCCGGTAATCAGTATCGGGTCGCCAGGATGGTAAATATTGACCGATTTCGCAACGAACTGATAACACCCTTCCAATGGTATCATCAAGAATCAAATTGCGGAAGTGTTGAAGTGAGGGCAAGAATCGAAGATTGTACCCGGTCAGCAATACCGAACCTTGCTTGTGGCAAGTCTCTATCAATTGAGTAACCGCATCAAGTGATGATGATAAGGGTTTTTCAATAAGCAGATGCACTCCCGCCTCCGCTAATCGCTGTGCTACAGGAATATGAAATGGTGCCGGGTTGGCAATAACTGCAATTTGAGGTAAAAAAGCAACCGCCTGCTCTATTGAGGAAATACAGCCATCAGCATACTCTGGAACTGACACGCACTCTTGATGGCGCAAAACCCGTATATCCGCACAAGGATTAAGCTCTCGCGCTATCCTCAGGTGGCGAGTGCCAATGCTGCCGAGCCCGACAATCAAAAGACGATGGATCAGCATGACAACTTCCAGATCAAGTGAACCACCAGTTTATAGCCTTTGATTTTTGCTGGCTGATTCTGCGATAGCACGGGTCAAATCCTCTTGCCTGCCCACATCCAGCCAAGGTTCATGTATCGGATAGGCAGCAGTTCTCTTCTCTTTTGCCTGCAGGCGTTCAAACAACGTCGGCATATCACAACGTACATCTCTCTCAAGCAAACCCAGCGCTTCTGGTTCAAGCACATACACACCGGCATTGATATGGCTGCGATGCACAGGTTTCTCTTCAAAACCGATGATATCAATTCCATTGGTCTGCACCACACCAAAAGGGTGTTGCCACTCATGCACACGAACGGCCATGGTGGCAGCAGCATTATGGCGAGTGTGGAAATCGAGCAGCTCACCATAGTGAATATCTGTCATAACATCTCCGTTGGTTACGGCAAATGGCAGCGTTGGATGAGGGTTCAATAGGCCTAAAGCGCCTGCTGTGCCCAACGGTGATTGCTCTTTCAGATAATCTATCCGCACTTTCAGGCGATTACCATCTCCAAAGT
>Ga0194060_10000542_pt1 | contig 27488 bp, 16 predicted proteins | sample SepL225m_MetaG_FD_163427 | JGI IMG/M metagenome (GOLD analysis project Ga0194060, IMG submission 163427) | Anoxic zone freshwater microbial communities from boreal shield lake in IISD Experimental Lakes Area, Ontario, Canada - Sep2016-L222-5m | ecosystem: Environmental > Aquatic > Freshwater >... | reverse complement strand
CCCCCTCTCCCTGAGCGGGAGAGGGGGAGTCGAAGGCATCCTGCTGCGGAATCTCCCCTCTCCCCGTGAGGGAGAGGGGCAGGGGGTGAGGGCCGGAGGGTGACTTTGCACATGCCCTGCGATGATGGGGAAATCTTGATTTCCAATATACACTATAATCAAGGCAGTAACGTATACATTACACTGTGCGGGCGACACCGCACTATATAGGTGAGTCAAACACGTTCATGGCAGCTCCGACCGCACCCCTGGCCGCCCTGCGCTCACGCGACTTCACCCTCCTCTGGTTCGGAAATATGGTCTCGATGGCTGGCACCGAGATGAGCCGCACCGCCGTGGCCTGGCAGATCTACGCCCTGACTCACGACCCGTTGGCGCTTGGGCTGATCGGTGCGGCGCGACTGGTGCCCTTGATGCTGCTCGCGCTGGGCAGCGGCGTCCTGGCCGATGCGCTGGATCGGCGGCGGCTGATGATCGGCTCACAGATCGCAATGCTGCTCTGCTCGTTGGCCCTAGCATCCACTAGCACCGTCGGCGTAGCCTCGCTGTGGGTGGTCTATGCGGTGACAGCGGTTGCGGCGGCGGCCAACACCCTGGGCCTACCTGCACGCCAGGCGATCATTCCCTCACTGGTTCCACGTGAGCATCTGGCCGGTGCCCTCAGCCTAAATATTACCGCGATGCAGTTGGCCACCGTCCTCGGCCCATCGCTGGGTGGTGTGATCATCGCCGCCGCTGGGGTCGGTACGGTCTACTGGATCGACGCCGTAACCTTTGGGGTGATCATCGTTGCGCTGCTGCTGATGCGGGCCTACCCGGTGCAGGGCGAGCGGCGGAATGTGAGCCTGGGCGCGGCCATCGAGGGGTTGCGCTTTGTGCGCGGCAACTCGCTGATCCTCAGCACGATGCTGCTCGATTTCCTGGCGACCTTCTTTAGCTCAGCGACTACCATGCTGCCGCTCTTCGCCAACGATATTCTGGCCGTTGGGCCGCAGGGCATGGGCCTGCTCTTCGCCGCACCCTCGGTTGGCGCGGTGGTGGCCAGTATTTTCTGCTCGATGTACGGGGTTGGGAAGCGCCAGGGCCGACTGCTGCTGGTTGCGGTCGTGGCCTACGGTATGGCAACGATGCTCTTTGGCATGTCGAGCGTATTCTGGCTCTCGCTGCTTATGCTGGCCCTCACCGGGGCGTCCGACACGGTGAGCATGGTGATTCGTGGCACCATCCGCAACCTAGAGACACCCGACGAGTTACGCGGGCGCATGGTTTCGGTGAACATGCTCTTCTTCGCCGGTGGGCCGCAGTTGGGCGAGATCGAGGCGGGCATCGCCGCACGCATGCTCGGCGGGCCGATCTCGGTGGCCCTCGGCGGCCTGGCCTGCGCCGTGATGACCGGCGCGGTGGCCCTGACGACGCCGAGCCTGCGGCGCTATCGCGATGGTGCAAAACGTATAGCAGGGATCGATTAAACCCGCCGCACGCCGCCATGCGTTAGCCGAGCGGTGAGGCGGATTTCTCTCCAGGCTTTAGCCCTTGCATGTGGCGTCCTCATACGGGTATAATTGCCTTACGAAGTACATACGTTCATATGAACACCGCCGGTGATTCGCACGCACATCCTTTGAGTGCCACCGGCCACTGGTTGTCGCCGGTCAGCCCTCACCCCCCAGCCCCCTCTCCCCGTGAGGGAGAGGGGCAGGGGGTGAGGGGGCAAGATCGGCCAAGATCAGCTTATTCGAAAAGTATTTTAGCCCCTGCGGAGTATCACACGCTGGGATAACAGTTCTATAATATTTTTAACGCAGAATTATCATTCTGCTTTCAATGAACGGAGCAACACACTATGAGTGAGCCCATTCACAATCAGCCAGCCCTCGATAGCCCCCAGACCCTGCCGCTGCTCGCTCTCGACGGCGTGGTGGTCTTCCCCCATACGGTGATCAGTCTGAGCCTTGAGGATATGATGCTCCCGGTGGTTGAGGCGGCCCTGAAGGCCGACCGGCTGCTGCTGCTGGTGGCCCGCCGTCTCGACGCCGACGAATCGGTGCCTCTGCGCAACCAGATTTTTGACGTGGGCGTGATTGTGCGGATTGAGCAGTCTGGCATGCTCCCCGGCGGCGTGAGCGGGATCGTCGTGCGCGGTCTGATGCGCGCCGAGATCGGTTCTCAGGTTGGGCATCAGAACTATCCACGGGTTACGTTCACCCGCCGCCCGGACGTGATCGTCCGCACGCCTGATCTCGACGCCCTGATGCTTGAGACACGCGCCACCATCGACACGGTTCTCGACCTGCGCCCTGGCGTGACGCAGGAGGTGCGTAATTTTGTGCGCTCCATCGAGGATCCCGGCCACCTCGCCGATAATACCGGCTACTCGCCGGACTACACCTTCGCCGAGCGCCAGGATCTGATCGAGACGTTTGATTTGATGGCGCGGCTCACTAAGGTTCACGACTTTTACCACAAGCAGGTTGCTGTGCTTGAGGTGCAGGCCCGCTTGCGCCAGGAGGTGCAGGAGAGCGCGGCGAAGCAGCAGCGCGAGTTCTACCTGCGCCAGCAGATGCGCGCTATCCAGAAGGAGTTGGGTGAGGACGATTCTGAGATGGCCGAGCTCGACGACCTGCGCGAGAAACTGGCCGCCGCCCGCCTCTCGGACGTGGTTCGTAAGGAGGCTGACCGTGAGCTAAGTCGGCTCCAGCGCATTAACGCCAGTTCGCCCGAGTACCAGATGGTACGCACCTACCTGGAGCTGCTGGCCGAACTGCCCTGGAACACGCCCACCGGTAAGCCCGTTGACATCGCCTACGCCCGTCAGGTTCTCGATGAGGATCACTACGGGCTGAGCCAGGTCAAGGAGCGGCTGCTCGAATACCTGGCCGTGCGTCAGCGCCGCGCCACGCTTGAGGAGGACAGCGGACGCCCTGGCCGTGAGCCAATCCTGGCCTTCGTCGGCCCGCCCGGCGTGGGTAAGACCAGCCTGGGCCAGAGCATTGCCCGCGCCCTGGGTCGTAATTTCGTGCGTATGAGCCTCGGCGGTGTGCGCGATGAGGCTGAGCTACGCGGTTTCCGCCGTACCTATATCGGCTCGCAACCTGGTCGAATTATTCAGGAGATCCGCCGCGCCGGTAGCTCCGACCCGGTCATTCTGCTCGATGAGGTTGATAAGATCGGCAATGACTATCGTGGCGACCCGGCTTCCGCTCTGCTGGAGGTACTCGATCCTGAGCAGAATAACACCTTCACCGATCATTATCTCAACCTGCCCTTCGATCTTTCGCAGGTGCTGTTCATCGCTACGGCTAACACCTGGGATACAGTGCCGCCGGCTTTGCGCGACCGCATGGAGGTGATCGAGTTGTCAGGCTATATTGAGGACGAGAAGGTGCGGATCGCCCAGAGTCATCTTGTACCCCGGCAGTTGCGGGCTAATGGACTGCGTCCCGCCGAAGCTGAGGTGACGGAAGCGGCGCTGCGCACGGTCATTGGCGACTACACCCGCGAGGCTGGCGTGCGCAATTTAGAGCGGAATATCGGCGCGGTGCTGCGGAAGGTGACGAAGCGGTTGGCTGAGGGTAATGACACGGTGACAAGCTGGCACGGTGACGTGGGGACAAGCGGACACGGTGACACGGGGACAAGCGGACACGGTGACACGGGGACAAGCGGACACGGTGACACGGGGACAAGCGGACACGGTGACACGGGGACAAGCGGAGACGGTGACACGGGGACAAGCGGACACGGTGACACGGGGACAAGCGGACACGGTGACACGGGGACAAGCGGACACGGTGACACGGGGACAAGCGGGCACGGTGACATGGGGACAAGCGGACACGGTGACATGGGGACAAGCGGACATGGTGCCCAGCCACCTGAATACCCGGTTAGCTTGTCACCCGGCCAGTCCGTCACGGTGTCACCTATCGTCGTAGACGCCGACTTTGTGCGCGGCGCCCTGGGTCGCCAGCGATTCTACAACGAGGCCAAGGAGCGGATTGACCAGCCCGGTGTGGCTACGGGTATGGTTTGGACGCCTGTAGGCGGCGATATTATCTTCATCGAGGCTGTGGCGGTGGAGGGCAACAAGGAGCTGAAGATCACCGGTCAATTGGGCGATGTGATGAGGGAGAGCGCCGAGACGGCCCTCACTTACGTGCGCTCGCGCTCGCGCAGCCTGGGAATCGATCCGACATTCTTCGACCGTCACGCGGTACACATCCACGTCCCGGCGGGCGCGGTGCCGAAGGATGGCCCTTCGGCGGGGATCACGATGGCGACCGCGCTGGCCTCCGCCGCCACCGGGCGCTTGGTGCGTGATGATGTCGCCATGACCGGCGAGATCTCGCTGCGCGGACGGGTTCTGCCCATCGGTGGGATCAAGGAGAAGGCTTTGGGCGCTCACCGCGCCGGTATCCGCACGATCATTCTGCCACGACGCAACGAGGCGGATCTCGATGATCTGCCACGCGAGGTGTTCGCCGAACTGACCTTTGTGCCGGTGGACACCCTCGATCAGGTACTCCAGGCAGCCCTGCTGCCAGGGCCGCAGGTGATACTCAACAGTATTCTGACGATACCGCAGACTGGCGAGTTGATGCAGGGCTCGCTCTAATCTCCCAGGTGTGCTTTAGGAATGCCGACATCGGCCAGTGAAACTGGCCGATGTCGGCATTCCACCTCTACTTCGTAGACCGCCACAGCCCCGCCGCCGCGCTCAGAACTGCCGTCGCTGTGGCCGCCTTGGCGACGGGCGCGATGATCGCGTTGTCCGCCTGCTTCTCGGCGATCCCACGGAAGGCCCACGCCTGCACCAGCGAGAAGGCCACATCGCCACGCACTGCGCCCATGCCCACGCCCGCGCCCGCGCCGAGGCTCAGCAGCGCCGCCGTCCAGACATCCTCACTGGCATCGAACCCGTCCCAGCCAAGGTCGTACAGAACCACGGTGATGTTCACCAGCGTAGCCAGGCTCACCCAACTGAGGTAGATGCTGAAGGGCAGCTTGGCCAGCAGCTTCTCGCCCAGCGGTCCCTGAAGTGTCTTGCCTAGCCGGGTATTGATCGTGATCAGGGCCAGCAGCATGCCAACAATCGCCCCAAGGCTGAGCCGAGGCCGGTTGTAGTGCCAGAGAAAGATCCAGCCGATGTTGGCCGCGCAGCTCAGGACGAAGGGCCATGCTATCCGGCGCAGACGCGGATTCTCGCGCTGGGCGGGCAGAGCCTGGTAGATTCCATAACCCAACAGCCCGCTGTAGATCACGCCCCAGATACCGAACACATACCCCGGCGGTGTGATCTTGATCGGGAAGCGGGCCGAAAGCTCGCCGGTGGTCTGGCCGTTCAGCGGCAGCTTGGTGGCGAGCGTGTTGACGGTCAGGGTGGCGGCGAGGGCAGCGAGTACCGCCGCCTGACGGGCGATGTCGGCACCACGCTGGTTGTCGGTGGTGGTCGGGTTAGCTGGTTCGGCCATGAGGGGAACTCCTGTATAATAGTTGGGTCGCAGAAATAACATTTCAGATTTTGGATTTTAGATTGTAGATTGTCGCGCATGGCTCCAATCCAAAATCTGAAATCCAAAATCTGAAATCTGAAATCGTATTGTATAGGAAATGCACAGATTATGCCAACGTGGAATAGCTACCTTGAGCAACACCAGCCGCGCTTCCTCGATGAGCTGCTCGCATTTCTCAGTATCCCGAGCATCTCGGCGATCTCGGCCAACGCTGGCGACGTACAGCGCGCCGCCGAGTGGGTGGCTACCCGTGTGACCGCTGCCGGGATGGAGCACGTGCAGATCCTGCCCACCGGCGGGCACCCCGTCGTCTACGCCGACTGGCTGCACGCCCCTGGCAAGCCCACGGTGATGATCTACGGCCACTTCGACGTGCAGCCGGTGGATCCGCTCGACCTCTGGACAAAGCCGCCCTTTGAGCCGTATGTCCACGACGACAAGGTGTTCGCCCGTGGGGCCAGCGACGACAAGGGCAATATGCTGGTGCCGATCCTGGCCGTCGAGGCGCTGCTCAAGGCGACGGGTGCGCTGCCCGTCAACCTAAAGTTTTTCTTCGAGGGCCAGGAGGAGATCGGCAGCCCGCAGCTTGGTGAATTCGTTCCCAAGTACACGGATCTGTTGGCCTGCGACATGGTACTCAGCTCGGATGGCGGCCAGTGGAGCGCCACGGAGCCGATCATTCTGGTAGGTCTGCGCGGCGGCTGTGGCGTGCAGATCGATGTGAAGGCGGCCCGTGCCGACCTGCACTCCGGCATGTACGGCGGGGTGGTGCAGAACCCCATCCACGCTCTGGCAACGCTTATTGCGTCGATGCACGGCCCCGACGGCACGGTGACGGTGGCCGGATTCTACGATGAGGTTGTCGCTCTGAGCGAGCAGGATCGCGAGCGCATCGCCCGCGTGCCCTACGACGAGTCCGCCGAGATTGAGTCCCTGGAGGTGCCGGCCCTCTTCGGCGAAGCGGGCTACACGCCGCGTGAGCGGGCCTGGGCGCGGCCAACGCTGGAGGTCAACGGGATCTGGGGCGGCTTCCAGAACGAGGGGGTCAAGACGGTGCTGCCCAGCGAGGCGCACGCGAAGATCACGTGCCGACTGGTGGTCGATCAGAACCCCTCACGGATCGTGGAACTGCTCCAAGCCCACGTGGCCAGCCATACCTCGCCTGGGGTGACAGTCTCCGTTATTCCGCTGCCCTTCCGGGCCTACCCCTACCTCGTGCCCGAGGACGAGCCGGGCAATGCGGCGGTGCGCGAGGTGCTGGTGGAACTGTACGGCAAGGAACCTTACGACGTGCGTAGCGGCGGCTCCATCCCGGTGTGCAGCCTGTTTCAGCGCCACCTGGGAGCCTACACCGCCAGCTTCGCCTTCGGCCTTGATGACGAGGATATTCATTCGCCCAATGAGTTCTTCCGCCTCGCCAGCTTCCGCAAGGGCCAGAGCGCCTACTGCACCCTGCTGGAGCGGCTCGGGAGGTAGGGCTGATATAAAGTCGTGTGATCGCCGGACAGCCCTCACCCCCCCAGCCCCCTCTCCCTGAACGGGAGAGGGGGAGTATTCCGTATCAGAAAGGGATATACTCCCCTCTCCCCGTGAGGGAGAGGGGCAGGGGGTGAGGGCGATCCAGCCCGTTCCAAGGCGATGAATCGCCTTGTCGTTCAAATGTTCTGTCCGCCCCTAAACCCGTGAGGGAGAGGGGCAGGGGGTGAGGGCCAGAGGATCAATCTTTTTGGTCGTCACAGATATGCTATAATTTTCGCCTATTCGTACAGTGGGGCACACGCCCCCTTGGGAGATTGGCTGTGCTAGAGGAGTCGTCCATCCTCTTCAACTTTCCTACGACGGCTACGCGCCAGCTTTACGATGGTGACACTGCCGACCGGGTGCTGATTGTCTTGCCCCTGAGCGATACAGTGCTTTTCCCGCATATGCTCGCCCCCGTCTTCATCACCGACCCGGTCTCCAGCCGTGCAATCGAGCAGGCTCTTACGGATGACCGCATCGTCCTTGCGATCCTTCAGCGTGAACTTGACTTTGATAGTCCACGGTTCAGCGACCTCTACAGCATTGGCGTTGAGGCCACCATTCAGCGCGTGCGCAAGATGCCCGACGGTAGCACCTCGGTGGTGATTGCGGGCCGCCGTCGGATGCGCGTCATTGAGCCAGTGGATGAGGAACCCCTCCTGCGGGTGCGCGCTATCCCCCTTTACGTTGAAGAGGAACGGACGATTGCCGTCGAAGCGATGATGCGGGCTGTCCTCTCGCTCTATGAGAAGGTCGTGCGGCTCTCACGCACGCTCCCTGATGATGCCTACATTACGGCGATGAATGTTGATACGCCGGGTGGCCTTGCCGATATGATCGCGTCCACGCTGCCGATCGGTACCACCCATCGCCAGCAGATCCTTGAGACGCTTGATCCTGAGGAGCGTCTGCATCGCGTTGTCGCTCTGCTCACTCAGGAGCTTGACCTGCTGGAGCTTGAGAATCGCATCCAGAGCCAGGTTCAGAGGGAGGTTGACCGCAGCCAGCGCGAGCTGTTCCTGCGTGAGCAACTGAAGATCATCCAGCGTGAGCTTGGACATGACGACCCGGCCCACCGCGAGATGATCGATCTGCGCGCCCGCCTCACCGCCGCAGGTCTCACCGAGCGCGCCCGCGCCCGTGCCGACGATGAGCTTGTCCGCCTGGAGATGATGCCGCCGATGGCCCCCGAGTATGCCGTACTCCGCTCTTACCTCGATTGGATCGCGAGCTTGCCCTGGGCCGCTCTGAGCGATGACCACACGGATCTGCGCGTCGCCGCAAAGATCCTCGCCCAGAATCATTTTGGCCTGACGAAGGTGAAGGAGCGTATCCTAGAGTTTATCGCGGTGCGTCAGCTCGTCGGCCCTGGGCAGAAGTCGCCCATCCTCTGCTTTGTTGGCCCGCCTGGTGTGGGGAAGACCAGCCTTGGCCAGAGTATCGCGGAGGTGCTTGGTCGCCGCTTTGTGCGCCTCGCCCTTGGCGGAGTCCACGATGAGGCCGAGATCCGTGGACATCGCCGCACCTATATCGGCGCGATGCCCGGTCGGATCATCCAGCGCATGAAAGAGGCGGGCACCCTGAACCCGGTGTTTATGCTCGATGAGGTTGATAAGCTCGGTGCTGATTTTCGTGGCGATCCGTCTTCCGCGTTGCTTGAGGTGCTTGACCCTGAGCAGAACCACGCCTTCAGCGATCATTATCTCGATATGCCCTTTGACCTGAGCCAGACGCTGTTCATCGCCACGGCAAATATCTCTGAGGATATTCCTGACCCGCTCCTTGACCGTATGGAGGTGATCGAGCTATCTGGCTACACGGAGGAGGAGAAGCTGCAGATCGCCCGCCGCTTCCTTATCCCCAAACAACTCGCAGCCAATGGCCTCGCGCCGAAGGGTCTGCGCATCCCTGATCCGGCCCTCAAAGCGGTTATCCGTGGCTACACCTATGAGGCTGGGGTGCGGAACCTTGAGCGCGAGATCGGCGCGATCTGTCGCAAGGTGGCCCGCCGGGTCGCCGAGGGCCGACCGCACCCGCAGATGATTACGCCGCGCACGGTCGAGCGTCTACTCGGCCCGCCCCGCTTTGAGATTAGTGTTGCTGAGGAGTATGATCAGATCGGCGTGGCGACCGGCATGGTCTACACGGGCAACGGCGGCGACACGATGCCGATTGAGGTTTCGCTCATGGACGGCAAGGGCGGGATGACCCTCACTGGTCAGCTTGGAGAGATTATGCAGGAGTCGGCCCAGGCCGCCCTCTCCTATATTCGCTCCCACGCCGCCGACCTCGGCATCGATGGCAGACGCTTCGAGAAGATCGACATCCACCTCCATGTGCCCGAGGGTGCCACTCCCAAGGAAGGGCCGTCGGCTGGGATCACGATTACCACCGCCCTCGTCTCGGCCCTCACGGGTCGCGCCGTGCGGCGTGATGTGGCGATGACCGGCGAGATGACCCTGCGTGGTCGGGTGTTGCCCATCGGTGGGGTCAAGGAGAAGGTTCTGGGAGCCTATCGCTCCGGGGTGAGTATGGTGATCTTGCCAAAAAAGAACCAGCGGGATCTCGTCGAGATCTCGTCGGCGGTGCGCCAGAAACTCACCTTCACCTTCGTCAGCCAGATTGAGGAGGTTCTTGACCTTGTACTGAGCCCGCTCCCGCCGAGGCCGAAACCGAGGCGGCGGGTGACACGGGGAGAGAGGTAGGGGCGGCTCGGGAGCCGCTCCTACTTCTGTCTCTACGGCACCGGCGTCAGGAACTCCGCTGCGACCCAGCCCTCTTGAGTCGGAATCTGGGTTGTCCGCACCTTTCGCCACGTCCGACCATCAGCCGTGGAGTCCACGCTGATCTGCTCAACCCGCGTGCCGTCGGGGAGCGTGGCGATGGACTGTTCGCTGGTGGATGGGTTGGGTCGCAGAAAAAGTCCCTGGACATCCGTGCCGGTGACAATAAAGAACCTCGGCGCGGGGGTCGCAGTGGGAGTGATGATCGCCGACGAACTGATTGGCGTCAGGGCGTTCCTTCCACCTACGGCGCTGGTTGGGGCCTTCTGCTCATCAATACCAAGCCCGACGTTACGCTGGTCGTTGCGACCGTAGGCCAGCAGGGCGATGAGCAAGACGATCAGCAGGACGGCGATGCCCGCGATGTAGCGCCAGCCACCATCCTGAAGCCAGAGTTGAAATTCTTGAGGTGACGCGGGCAACCCACCCCGTCCGCGTCGTACCCCCCGCGTGCCGGTGGTTCGCTCGCTGCGCCAGCCTGGGTTTACCGGCTCCCGCTGGTTCCACTCGTCGCCGCCTGGGCTCAGCCGTTCCGTGCGCCGCGCATCTCCGCGACCGTTCTCGTTACCCGTAGGCCCTGCCGTCCCGCTCCGTCGCGGTCGCTCGTTTTCCTCGCTCATGCGCCTCCCCTTCATTTCTCAGCAGGCTCGGGCGCATGATAGCACAGCGCGCGCTGTGCTACAATTAATGGTGATATACCGTAGGGAATAGGGCTGATGCAAAGTCACCCTCCGGCCCTCACCCCCAGCCCCTCTCCCTCACGGGGAGAGGGGAGATTCCGCAGCAGGATGCGTCCGACTCCCCCTCTCCCGCTCAGGGAGAAGGGGGCTGGGGGCTGAGCGGCGATCCACGACTTTGCATCAGCCATGCCGTAGGGAACAGGGAAGAGGAAGCCTGGCTGCCTGGGGCCGCAAGTGACGCATCTGTCGCGTCCTCCATCGTGCCGGCACCTGAGAGGTGCTGGCCCACCCGCCGACCAGTCCGCCAGCCGGGACGTCCTGCGCCAGATTGTCTCAACTGACCTATAGCAATCCTAAACTGGTTATGAAAAGGAGTCGAGCCTTTAGGCGGCCTTATCCGGCTAAAGCCTTGACTCCACACAACAACCCCAAGAGGATTGCTATAGCTGATAATCGGCAGCACATACATTGGCATGCCGAACGTTTTTGTGTCCCCTCCAAACCCGATCATCGCAGGGCTGTTGCAAAGATACTGCTGGCGAATGACATCGTATCGCGAGGGCCTGTAGCCGATTGCCCGCCTGCGCAGATGAAAACACTATGGACAGCCCACCACATGACACGATGATGAATGTGCTGGTACAGGCATTGCTTGATGGAGATCGATCTCTGTCAGTCAGCGAGATCAGGCGTCTGCTTGCGGCTGGTGTGGCGATCAGGCAGATCCTTAGCGAGGGGGTGGAAGTGGCGATGGCGCAACTCGATGCCAAATGCACTATCGAGCAATTCAATTTGTTGGAGATCATGCTGTGCGGGCGGGCCGTCATGGGGATTATGAAGGAGTTGTACCCACCAGATATGCCGGTGCCTCACACCAAGGCGACCGTTGTGGTCGCAACCCTGGAGGGCGATGTGCATGATCTGGGTAAAAACATCCTCAAGATGATCTTGACCGCATCAAGCTACCGAGTGATTGACTGCGGCAAAGATTGCCCTGTGGATCGACTGGTTGACATGGCCGAGCGTGAGACACCGTTGGCGGTCGGGGTCAGTGGCCTGCTTACCACGGTGATGCCCCAGGTGCGCCGGGTGCGGCAGCAGTTGGCCGAACGGGGGTTGGGTCATATCAAGGTGGTGGCCGGGGGCGCAGCCTTGAAACAAGCGACCGCCGAGAACCTACACGTTGATTACATCGCCCAGAATGCGTTTGAGGCGCTCCACTATCTCGATGACATCGCCGGAGATGGCAGATGAACAGCCTGGAACGAGTTGCCGCCGCCCTACGTTTTCACACGCCAGACCGAGTGCCGGTGATGGCCCAGGTCTTTGGGCATGCTGCGACCCTGGCGGGGGTCAAGTTGGGCGATTATGTCAGGGACGGTGCATTGTTGGCGCGCTGCCAGATCCACGCCCTGGAGTACTATGGCTACGACGCGGTGTTCGCCCTGATGGATGTCGGCGTCGAAACTGAGGCGATTGGCTCGACCTTGACCTATCGGGACAACCAGTACCCGTTTGTTCAATCCTATGTGTTGGCCGGTGGTGTCAATCTGGACGATTTGGACGTGCCTGACCCCTGGCGGGCCGGGCGTATGCCGGAGATTCTCAAAGCGGCGTCCATCTTGCGCCAGGAAGTAGGGCGAGACGTGCCTGTGGTGGGCTGTGTGATGGGGCCGATGACCTTAGCCACCCAGATGCTCGGCATCGAACGCGCCCTTTACCTGGCGATTGATCAGCCCGAACGGTTTGCCCACCTGCTGGACTTTGCGGCGGAGGTTGCGATCCGTTTTGGGCTGGCGCAGCTTGAGGCGGGCGCACATCTGCCGATTGTCTTCGACCCGTCATCATCGCCGGACGTTATTCCGCCCGCGTTCTACCGCGAATTTGCCCTGCCGCGCCTCACACGGGTCTTTGCGGCGTTTAAGCAGGCCGGTTCGATGGTCAACTGGCTCCATACGGCTGGCATGGCCGCGCCGATTTTGCCGTTCTACCCGCGAGCCGGTGTCGAGTTGGCGAATATTGATTTCTCTGTTGATCCGCAGCATGCCATGCAATCGCTCCCGCATACATGTCTCGACGGTAATATCAAGACGCTCGCATTTGTTGACGCTACGCCAGCCGAGATCGCCGCTGAGTCGTCCCGGCTTTTGACGTTGTTCGCCAACCGAGGTGGCTTTATTCTCTCGTCGGGTTGCGAGATCCCGCCCGAGTCGAAACCGGAGAACATCGCCGCGATGGTTTTGTCCACGCGCCAGCCGAGGTGAACCGTGCCCGTGTTGACCATTCACACAGCCAGTGAGATGCAGCAGTTCGCCTTTGTGCCAAGCCAATCCCTGAGCCGCATCTTAGACGATGTAGGTATGCCGGTGCGTACCGGCTGTAGGGGCATCGGCGCGTGTGGGCTCTGTCTGGTGCGGATCGTGGCCGGGGATGCGGGGGTGCCACAGCCAAACGAGCGCATCTTTCTGGACGATGATCGTCTGGCGCTGAGAACTCGTCTTGCATGCCAGGTGGTGCCGGAACACGATCTGGAGATTGAAATTCTGTCGCCAGCACCAACGTCAACCTGGAGACGCCTGGCCCATGAGCGTGGACGGCGCAGCGAGCGGCATCTGCCATTTCCCCTGAGCGATCTGCCGCCCAACGTCGCTACGCCCTATGGTGTAGCAATTGATCTCGGCACAACCCATATCAGCCTGTCACTACACAACCTCGCTACCGGCGCATGGGTTGCCGGTCGCCACGGGCAGAATCCGCAGGCGAATGTTGGCTCCGATGTTGTGACACGGCTGATGGCTGCGACCGAATCCCCCGCGCAGGCGCACGCACTGAGCCAGAGCGTCATTGATGCGATCTGCGAGGCCCTGTGGGATCTGGTCATTCGGGATGGGATTAACCTTCAGCACGTGGTGCGCCTGACCCTGGTGGGCAACACCGCGATGCTGGCACTGCTGTCGGGGCGGAATTTTGAGTTGCTTATGCAGCCCAACCACTGGACGCGGGCAATTGACTGTACACCGCGAGACACGGCCGCGTGGGTCACGGCATGGGGCATTCATCCCCAGGCTCAGATTGATGTCGTCCCGGTACTGGCTGGCTTTATAGGCTCCGATCTGCTGGCGGGAGTGATCGCGACCAAGCTAACCGAAGGTCAGGGCTGTAGTTTGTTGATTGATTTTGGCACGAACTCCGAGATCGCGCTCTGGGATGGCGCGGTTCTGTGGACTACCTCGGCGGCAGGTGGCCCGGCCTTTGAGGGTAGCGGCACCCGCTGCGGGATGCCGGCAGAGACCGGGGCGATTTATCAGGTGACCATGCAGGCAGACCGCATGGAATACACGATCATCGGCGGGGGTCAGTCATACGGCATCTGTGGTTCCGGGTTGGTGGATCTGATCGCCTGCCTCATACGATCAGGCACGCTCACAGCAACCGGTAAATTCGCTCCCATGATCCCGAGCCAGGGCTTCACGATTGTGCATGGCGAGCAATCGATCAGCGTTCCACGAACGGATATTGATGTCTTTCAGCGGGCCAAGGCCGCTATTGGGGTGGGAATCCAGGTATTGCTCGATCAGGCTGGACTTCGGGCTGATGATCTCCAGCGGATCTGCGTTGGCGGCGCATTTGGGCGCTCGCTGAACATCCGTAACGCGCAAGCTGTTGGCCTCCTGCCCACTGTTCCATCTGCGCGGGTGGAACTGTGCGGAAACACGGCCCTGGCCGGGTGTGAGGAAGTGTTGCTATCGCCTGCACTACGGGAGTGCATGAAGCAACTTGGCAATCAGGCCAGAATTATCAATCTTTCACAGTATCCTGATTTTGACGTACTCTTTTTAGAGAACCTATATCTTCAGCCGATGCACGTGGTATGAGCCATGAAGACACTATGGGACAGCAAAAGATATGCCCAAATTATCACCTTAGCTCAGTACCTCACAAGCCTGACGGTGCAGCAAGATGCATGGATTGAAGCTGGAAAATCGCTGATTAATTTTTTCAATGTTGATATATGCGCCTTTGGTGAGCGCAGCGCAGACAATACCATCATCGTGCGGCATTGGGTTTCGGCTGAGTCGTACGTCACCAACGTCCTCTCGCCGGACGTCACATCGCCTGGGTTCACACATTCTCTATTGAGCGACACAGAGCCGGACATTCACGAATTGATTGCGGAAACCCTGGAAAGCGGCTTTCTCACCTCACAGCTTTTTTTTACCCCGGTGCCGCTCTCCCTCGCGTTTCTGCCCATCACCCACGAGAACCAAGTGATTGCGGTGATGCTGATCGGACATCACCTGCCCGAACCGATCTCCAACGAGTTGCTCAACGTCTATCTGGCAGTGGCTGGACTGGTGGGTACCACTGCTACTCGCTTGGCATCGGAACGGGAGCTACGGCAACACCGCCAGCATCTCGCGGAGCTTGTCGAAGAACGTACCTTGGCATTAACCACAGCCAATCAGCAACTTCAGCAAGAGATCATCGAGCGCACACGTACCGAGGCAATCCTGGCGGCGCGTTTGCGGCTGATCACCTTTGCCCGAACGAGTACCCTTCAGGATCTCCTACAGGCAACGCTCGATGAGGCCGAGACGCTCACCGGCAGTCAGATCGGCTTCTTCCATTTTCTTCAGCCGGATCAGAATACACTCCTGCTCCAAAGCTGGTCTACCAATACGGTGCAGAACATGTGTAGTGCCGAGGCGACTAACCGACATTACGTGGATCAGGCCGGAGTCTGGGCGGAGTGCGTTCGCACGCGGAGCGCCACCATTTATAACGACTATGCCGCACTCCCTCATCATAGGGATTTGCTGTCAGGACGTGCGCAACTGCTGCGCGAAATCGTAGTGCCGGTACTGCGCGGCAGCCAGATCGTTGCGGTTTTGGGTGTGGGGAACAAACTGGCGGATTACACGTCTGAGGATGTCAAAACCATCGCATCACTCGCCGATTTCGCCTGGGATATTGTTGAGAACAAGCGCGTCGAAGAAGCATTGCAGCAGCAGGCCACCACGGATGAGCTTACCGGGGTCACGAACCGACGACATTTTCTGGCGATGGCATCCCACGAGATCAAACGTATGGCGCGGCTCCAACACCCGCTCTCTCTTGCGCTGATGGATCTTGATCATTTTAAGCAGATCAATGATACGCATGGTCATATCGGGGGCGATCAGGCGCTCAGGATCTTTACCCGCATCTGCCAGCAGCACATTCGCGCCATCGATCTGTTCGCACGGTTTGGCGGCGACGAGTTTGTCTTGCTCTTGCCGATGACGACCGGCAAACAAGCGCATGATGTGGTGGAGCGTGTTCGTCTGGCGCTGACCGTACAGGCGGTGGAGCTAGCCAACGTGCCGGTTTCCATGACAATCAGTGTTGGTATTGCCGCCTATCATCCAGGCGAACCCCAGTCGCTGGACATGTTACTTGAGCGTGCGGATCTTGCGCTGTACCGCGCCAAAAATGCCGGGCGCAATCGTATCAGTGTTGACGACACGCCCCTGTCCCACTGACATGGTGCAGGATGGCGAACGTCGCGCCGTGACGTACCGAAGCAACACGTGCGCTGTGCTACAATGCGCCAGCGCAGGGGGAGGCTATGTCTCATGCAAAGTCCGCAGGTACCCGGTCGCCCGGCGACCAAGAGGCGAGGGCTTTAGTCTTGATATTTTTTTACATAACGAATCTGCCGCCGCTCCGCCCTCACCCCCTGCCCCTCTCCCTCACGGGGAGAGGGGAGATTCCGCACCAGGACGCATCCGACTCCCCCTCTCCCGCTCAGGGAGAGGGGGCTGGGGGGTGAGGGCGGAGCGGCGGCAGATCCCTTATTCGAACAGTATTGGCTTTAGCCCCACGGCGATGCGGAGCCAGGATGGCGAGCGATGTTTGACGGAGGTGACATGGAGTTTCAGATCAGTTCGCCCCTTGATATGCACCTGCACCTGCGTGAGGGGGCGATGCTTGAGTTGGTTGCGCCCGTGAGCGCCCGCGACTTCGCCGGTGCGGTGGTGATGCCAAACCTAGTGCCGCCGGTTGATAGCCTGGAGCGCCTGGAGTCGTATGGCGCGGCGGTGCGCTCGGCGTGCGATAGCTATGCGTTTGCCCCGTACTTCACCCTCTTCTTTCGGCCCTACGATGAGGCGACGCTCACCGCAGCCCGCGCCCAGATCATCGGGGTGAAGCTCTACCCCGAGGGGGTGACGACGAATAGCGATGGCGGCGTGCGTGACCTGGAGGCCGCCGAGCCGACCCTGGCGGCGATGGAGCGCCTGGGCATCCCGTTGCTGGTTCACGGCGAGAGCCACGGTTTTGTCCTCGACCGCGAGGCTGAGTTTCTGCCGGTCTATGATCGACTGGCCCGCCGCTTCCCCGCGCTCACGATTGTGATGGAGCATATCACCACGGCGGCGGCGGTGAGTCTGCTTGATGATCACCCCAACCTGTACGCCACGGTTACGCTGCACCATCTGTTGATCACGCTGGATGATGTCGCGGGTGGCCTGCTCCAGCCGCACCTCTTCTGCAAGCCAATCGCTAAACGTCCCGAGGATCGTGCAGCCCTGCTGTCTGCCGCCTTACGTGCCCACCCCAAGCTGATGTTCGGCAGCGACTCGGCCCCTCACCCGGTTGACCGCAAAGAGGCTGCGGGCTGCGCTGCGGGTGTCTTCACTGCGCCGGTGATCCTGCCGCTGCTTGTCGAGTTGTTTGAATCTCACGACGCTCTGCCAAACCTCCAGCCGTTCATCTCCGATAACGCCCGCCGGATTTACGGAATTACTCCGCCCACAACGACGATCACCCTCGCCCGTAAGCCCTGGGCCGTCCCGGCTCGCTACGGCGATGTGGTGCCATTCTGCGCCGGGCGCACCCTGCCCTGGCAGGTAGCAACGAGGTCGAATGATTAACCGGGAGGCTGTGGACGCGGTCGCCGCCGCACGCTTCGGCGAGCGCTTTGTCCGCCCACTCTACGAGAGCTACTGCTTTGCCCGCGTCCCCCATACTATCGAGGCCATGCTCACCGGCGCGGTCACGCCCGGTCTGCCCCCCGCCGCCCTCGCTGGTCTACCTGACCGCTGCGAGACGGTGGTTTTGATCTTTCTTGACGCCTTTGGCTGGCGCTTCTTCGCCCCACGGGCTGAGCGTTATCCCTTCCTGCGCCGCTTTCTGGAGTCTGGCGTGGTGTCGCCGCTCACGACGATGTTCCCCTCAACCACCGCCGCGCACGTGACTACGCTGAACACCGGGCTCTCACCAGCTACCAGCGGGGTGTTTGAGTGGTTCTATTATGAGCCGCAGCTTGACGCGATCATCGCGCCGTTGCTCTTTTCATACGCTGGCGACCGTGGCCGCGAAACGCTGGCATCCGCTGGGGTCAACCCAAAAGATCTCTTTCCCAAAAGCCCGCTCTACCAGCGTCTGGCAGACTCCAAGGTGCGGACGACGATCTTCCAGCACCGCGACTACGCGAATTCCTCGTACTCGCGCACGGTCTTCACGGGTGTCGAAATGGTGTCCTTCCGCACGATGCCCGAGGCTCTGACGGGCCTGGCTCAGCGCTTGAAGTCCCGTTCTGGCTCGGCCTACTACTACCTCTACTTCGACATGATTGACTCGATCTCGCATACCCACGGCCCCGACAGCCCCTATGTGGAAGCTGAGATCGATCTGGCTCTGACGGCCCTCGACCGTCTGCTCCACCCGGCCCTCCAGGCGCATCACAGCGAGATCGCCCTGCTCCTGATCGCCGACCACGGCCAGATCACTGTGGATCCGAAGACGACGATCTATCTCAATCGCCTGCTGCCAGACCTCGTGCCGGCCACGCGCACCAGCGCCGCAGGCAAACCCCTGATACCGGCAGGATCACGCCGCGATATGTTCCTCTACATCCGTGACGAGCGCCTGGACGAGATCCACGCCAGTCTCTCCCAACTCCTCGCCGGGCGGGCCGAGGTTCACCGCACCAGCGATCTCATCGCCGCCGGGATGTTTGGCAGCGAGCCAGGGCCAGCATTCCTAGGACGAGTCGGGAATCTGGTGGTGCTACCCTACCCAGGCGAGACGGTCTGGTGGGACTTCCGCGAGCGCGGGAAGTTCGACACGGTCTACCGGGGGTTGCACGGCGGACTCAGCCGGGACGAGGCTGAGACTCAGTTGGCCGCTCTGTATTACGGTGGGTGATGAACCAGCGATCATGGCGTCCCCCACAGTGGGCCACCGCTCTCGGTTGTTACATCCTGGCCGGGCTGGGCCTGACCTGGCCGCTGGCGATGCGGTTCGCCAGCGATCTGCCGGGCGGCGCGCATAAGGACGGGCTGGAGGACGCCTACCAGAATGTGTGGAACCTCTGGTGGACGGTGCGCGCCCTGGGCCGCGTGACAAACCCGCTGGTCACCGACCGCTTCTTCTTCCCCGATGGCCCGAACCTCTTCTTCCACACGCTCTCGCCGATCAACACGCTGCTGGCGGCCCCGGTGACGGCGCTGTGGGGGCCGGTCGCCGGGTTCAATACGGTGGCGCTGCTCTCGTTTGCCCTCGGCGGCCTGGGCATGTGGGCGCTGGCCCGCGAGCGCGTCGGCCACGGCCCGGCCCTGCTGGCCGGGCTGATCTTTGTATCAAGTCCCTTCCATATGGCTGCCCTGCTCAGCGACGGCCAACTCCAGATCTTCGCGCTCCAGTGGCTGCCCTGGTACATCCTGTTCCTGCTCAGGTCGCTGCGCACGGGCGCACGGCGGGACACCCTGCTCGCCGGGATCTTCCTGGCCCTCACTGCCTGGACGGATTGGTACTACACGCTGTTCCTGCTGATCTTCACCGCCGGGGCTGCGGTGTGGGTGAAAAGACCTGTCAGGTGGGGCACACGGGATGGACTCAGCGCCGACCTTGTCCCCTCACCCCCTGCCCCTCTCCCTCACGGGGAGAGGGGAGATTCTGCAACCGGAAGCGTCCGGCTCCCCCTCTCCCGCTCAGGGAGAGGGGGCTGGGGGGTGAGGGCTGAGCGGCAGCAGACCCCTTATTTGAAACGTATTGGGTCTAGGACGCTATCCCTGTGGCAGACTACTGCGCCCCTTCTCTGGATCGGGGTCATATCCGCCATTGGCGCGGCCCCCCTGGTGGTACCGATGCTGGTGGAGGCGGCGCGCTACACGTATATGAACCTCTACCCGGCTGACGACCCGGCGCGGCTCTCGGCTGACCTGCTGGCCTATCTGGTGCCGCCGCGCACCCACGCCCTCTGGGGCGCTGCCCCGTGGGACTGGGGTGTCTCCTACGGGGTGAACCGGCGCTTCTACCTGGGCCTGGTGGTGTCGGCCCTGGCGCTGCTGGGACTCGTGCGTCGCCCGACTGTGCGCCCGTGGGGTCTGGTGGCCCTCGCCTTCGCGGTACTCTCCCTCGGCGCGGTGCTGCGGGTGAATGGAGTCAGCACCGGCGTGCCGTTGCCCTACGCTTTGCTGGCGAACCTGCCGGTGGTGCGTCTCACCCGCCAGCCCGACCGCTTCAACATCCTGGTGACGATTGCCCTGGCGCTGCTCGCCGCCCACGGCGCGACGACAATCCTGGCCGGGATCAGCGACCGGCATCGTCGCTGGCGGCCTGCGGCCCTGGCCGCCCTGACGGCCTTGGTGCTACTTGATTACCTGCCCGCGCCGATCATCACCCGTGTCCCCGAGGTGCCGCCCTTCCTGGCGGCCCTGCCTCACACTGACGACGGCGCGATCCTGGAGTTCCCCTTTCACCAGGATGTGCCCTACCGCGACGCCGAGCGCATGTTCTTCCAGACCATCCACGGTCGCCCGATCAGCGGCGGCTACCACTCGCGGCTCTACCCGCAGCCGCAGATGGGCCTGCCCGCCCTGCGCGACCTGCGGGCCGGTGCGCTGGGCGACATCGCCGCCGAGCCGGGGGGCTGGCCCGCTGCCCTGCGCACCATCGGCTACCGCTACATCATCGGCTACAAGCAGCGCCCCCTCGGCCCGTTGAACCTCCAGCCCGCAGATGAGGCTCCCTTCCGCGCCCTGGTCGAGGCCGGACTGGGCGTGTCGGGGCCGATCTACGAGGACGACTGGCTGATCGCCTACGAGGTTCCCGCCGCTAACCCGGTGCCGGTGGTGCAGATCCGCGACGGCTGGGGGCCGCTGGAGCGCCCGGTCGGCACTGCGCCCTACCGCTGGCTGGGCGAGTCGGCCGAGTTGGGACTGTTCGCGCCCGCAGCCGGGCCGCACCTGCTCACATTCAGCGCCCAGCCCGCAGGCGGATCGCGCACCCTGCGCCTGGATCTGCCTACTGGCAGCGCCGACATCGCCCTGCCCGCAGGCCAGCGCCGCTACCGCCTGCTGCTGAATCTCCCTGCGGGAAAGACCGTCGTCCGTTTGCGCAGCATCGAGCCGCCCACCAGCGGTCAGGCTCTGGAGGGCAACGGCGACACCCGGCAGATCAGCGTGCGCGTGTCCGAGATCACCCTTACGGCGGCGCGATAGGGCGGGGCTGATGTGCAACGTTAGACTGTCGCTCTTGCGGAGTCTACGGCTCGTTGCCAGATCCTGCTAGTCTACCGTATGCTCACTGCTCCTGCGGTTCTTTTCCTCGACTGGAAAAAGTGAGTCACGTAAGAATAAGACCGGAGCTTCGATAATCTGATTCATGAGCCAGCCAAACGCGAATGAGCCGATAATGTAGCTAAAAAAGTACAGTGGAAAACTATCAAATCGGGTGATTTTACGTAGTATTATAGACCCCCACAGGTTAATCGGCATATGCCATAAATAAATAGAATAACTTGCAGCACTCAGGTTGCCGAGCAATTTAAGCGGTGTAAAGGATGTTTCAGTTATTCGTAGTGCCGCGATAAGAATGTTTCCACTTCCTACAAAGAACAAAATAACACCAGCAACAGGTATCCACTTGTGAGTTTCAAGCTGAAAAATGAAGGCTGGTGCTAGTAGCAACCATCCACTCAAATACAGGAACCAGGAAGGTATCCATGCGATTTTCTTTTCAAGTTCGCGAAAGTGCCACAAATAGGATAGTAGTACGCCATAAAAAAGCGAGTCAATACGGAGATGAGTACCATACACGTAATTTTTAAGAGAGAATTCAGGAAAGATAAAAGCGGTGATAATACGTAAGGTAAAGCATGTAATGCTTACTATGACGAAAACAACCGGAATGTAGCGCAACCTCTGTGTGCCGGTAGCAGAACGAGATGCCGTCATAGAGGAGAAGAGGATCGCTAGTCCGAGGTAGAAGTGTTCCTCTACTGCGAGAGACCATGTGTGGCTCCAGATGGCACCAAGATAATTTTGGAGAAAAAATAATTCCCCCAGTAGCGATTCTATTGAGAAAGAGTAATGGATCAGGAGACGCACGACAATTGAAAAGGCGATCAAAAGCCAAAAGGCCGGATAAATCTTAAAGCCTCGGCGAATCAGGAATCGCTTGACGTTGGTAGTTCCTGTGCGTTTAAATTCGTTGAAGAGTAGTGAAGAAACGAGAAAACCACTCAAGACAAAAAAAAGGTCTACACCTACCCACCCACCTTGCCGCCAAATTTCTAGTATATAGGGCGACTCCGGCGGTAATTGTAGATGTCTGCCGATCACGAGGAGTACCGCGACAAACCGGACAAGATCCAGTCCTAATACTCTATTTGGATGGGGAGGGGGTGTATGCATATATAAAGTGTTAATCGTATATAAAAATACCAAATATTATGGTATTAATGGAAGACTCGTTATTTGAAAAGTATTGCCCCCAAATCCCGCGCCGTCGTCCCATCGTCCAGCGGCAGCAGAGTCCCCGCCTTATCGCGCATCGCCACCGCCAGCCGGTACTCGCCCGGCGGCAGATCGGCGGCGCGGATGCGGAAGGGCGCGTCGTTCACGTAGTTAGTCGCCCAGACATCAGAAGGCATGCGGCTACAGATACCCGTGGCCTCCGTGACGACGCGGCCAGCGGTGTCACGAACCTGGAGGACGGGAACGTATCCGGCGGGTTGGGGCCGTGCAGCGCGCCAGTAGAAGGTCAGGAAAGCCACGTCGCCAGGGCCGAGCTGGCTGCGGTCGAGGTCATACCCACGCAGACTGAACCCGGCCCGCCATGAGGCATCGCTTGATCGCTGCGGCACCACCCCGCTCAGCAGCCGCCGCAGCGGGAAGTTTGGCACGGGCGTCTGGTCATAAGCCGACTGGTACGCGGCGGCGTCGAAGCTGCGCGGAGGTCCGGCCACCGCTGCGTGGCTGAAGATCGTCAGCGTGCGCTCGCCGGACACCGTCACCGCGCCGTACTCCTGGTAGCCGGGCGGGATGTAGTAGGGCCGCACGTTTTCCGAGACAATGTAGTAGTCGGGCTGCGCGGCGCACATAAACTGGCCGCGCATGTACCAGCCGCTGGTGAACAACTCCTGGTTGCTGTCCACCGTACCGCGCAGTTCACCGCGCTGAAAGAGGCTGCCCACAACCTTCCAGCCATCCCGCTGCGGGAAGCCGAAGTAGCCATCGCTGGCCAGGGTGTCGCTCACCAGCGGTCGGTAGATCGCCGCCCGCGTGTCGGGGTAGAGCCGCTGGTACTCGGGTCGCTGGCACAGGAAGATCAGGTAGGCGTAGGGCAGGGCCGCCAGCAGCAGGGCCGCGCCGCCAGCGGCCAGCGCGGCGCGCAGCCAGGGCACGCGCCGGAGCGACTCGGAGAGCCGGGCTACGGCCAGCCCTGCCAGCAGCACTGCGGGCAGGTGCATGGTGTAGAAGTGAGTACGCGGGTCGGCGAAGAAGAAGGCCATCGCGATAAACGGCGCGCCGAACCAGATCACCAGGGCGCGCATCCCGGCGGGCAGGCGCGGGGCCAGAGCCAGGGCCAGGATCGGCGGGGCGACTGCCAGCACCGCGAAGCTGCGATCTGCGCCGATGCTGAAGATCTGCGGGGCCAGGGCGGCGGTCAGCCCCCCAGCGGCGAGCAACGCGGCCAGGGCTAGGCCGAGCATACGCGGGCGGACGTAGATCGCCAGCCAGCAGGTCAGGCCGCTGAGCAGGGCCAGACCAGCCGAGACGAAGGCGGCGGGGAAGCTGTAAAACCCGGCCAGTTCGGCGTAGCCGCGCAGACTGTTGTAGAGGGCTGGCCCCGCACCGCTCTGGCCGCTGCGCGTCTCCAGGTGGTCGAGCGTGCGGACAAAGTGTTCGTGGAGCACAAATGGCACGTAGAAACTGAGGGTGAGCGCGAGTCCAAGAGCCACCGGCCCGGCCAGTTCGACCGCCCACCGGCGGGCCGACCAGCCTCGGCGACGGCCACCGGCGATCACCAGCCAGGCCAGGGCCGGTGCGGACAGGGCACCATCGTAGTGGGCGAGCAGTGCCACCCCGATGCACAACGCCGCGCCCAGCAGGTAGCGCCGGGGCCGCTCGGCACCTTCGTAGAAACGCCAGCAGAGCCAGACAGCAGTGATCGAGAGCAGCATGATCACGCTCTGGTACTGCACAATTCGGCTGAAAGCGATCAGGAACCCGTCAATCGCCAGAGCGCAGGTTGCCACCAGTCCGGCCACGCTGCCCTCGCGCCCGCCGATCAGCCGACTGACCAGCACCCAGGCTCCCAGGATCACCGCCAGGCCAGCGACCGCAAAAGGCAAGCGGGCGATCCACTCCGTCACCACCCCGGTGATCACCAGCGACCCGGCGGGCAGCAGCGCCTCCACCGGCCCCTTCATATGCACAAAAAGAATGTCGGGCTGGCCGTAGCGAATGCCACGGGCCAACATCAGCACATACGCCTCATCACCCTGGAACTCCGCCGCACCCAAAAACGGCAGCCGCAGCCCGGCGGCGATCAGCAGCGCCGGGATGAGCCATCTGGCCTCGGCCTTCGCCCCCCGGCCCGCGTTCCCTAAGCGGGAGAGGGGACTGGGGGGTGAGGGGGCCAGCAGTCCTAGCAGACTCAGCCCGTCGGCGGCCAGGATGAGCTGCCACGCCTCCAGGGGACCGGGCAGGGCGTGCAGGGCCAGCACCAGAGGCGCGGCCACGCTCAACGCCCCGGCGATAGCCAGCAGCGTGCGCTCCAGCGGGTCACGCTCATCAGCGAAGATCGCCAGGGCGAGCAGGGCACCAGGCACGCCCAGGACGACCCACGCCGCCAGGCCGCGCCAGTCGGCGGGGAGCGCGGGGGTGAGGGCGACGAGGTGGACGAGGATCATAGCCGATAGCCGATAGCCGATAGCCGATAGCCGATAGCCGATGGCCGATAGCCGATAGCCGATAGCCGATGGCCGATAGCCGATAGCCGATAGCCGATGGCCGATAGCCGATGGCCGATAGCCGATAGCCGATGGCCGATGGCCGATAGCCGATAGCCGATAGCCGATAGCCGATAGCCGATGGCCGATGGCCGATGGCCGGAGGCTCACTTTTCTCGTGGCACCTTCGAGCGAGTCTCCCCTCGCCCCGTGAGGGAGAGGGGCCAGGGGTGAGGGTCTTCGTCCCATAAACAGCGTCAGCCCAACCAGCCCGGCCAGGGCCAGAGCGACAGCCCCGAGGGATGACCAGTTGGTAGAGAACATCCACGCCAGGCTCATCGGGTCGTACCAGGCCCAGACGCTCAGCGCCGCCCCGGTTCCGGCGACCAGGGCAGCGGGGCGCCAGGGCCGACCACGAGATCCAGCCGCGCCCAGCGCCCAGCGATCCAGCAGCCAAGCGGCCACACCCGCCAGGGATGCGCCAATGCCCAGCCAGAGGGCGCGCAGCAGGGCTACGCCGAGCGGCGTGCCCGCACCGGGCAGCGGCCAGACGATCATCTCGCTGATGGCCACGCCGAGATCTCGCGGGTCGTGTGGGCCAGGCTGGAAGGTGGGACTGCTGAGGGTGAGCGCAGAGGCGGACGCGCCGGGGGGCAGCAGCAAACGATAGACCCGCCAGCCGGGCGCGGCGCTGAAGTGGGACGGCGGGACTCCCGGTGCGGCGACAGCGATCTGCCACGGGGCGTCCTGCGCTGGCTGCGCCTCGTGGTAGAGCCGTAGCGACAGTATGGCGCTGCCCAGGTATGCCCCCGGCAGACGTAGCTCGGCTGATGCGCGGGTCCAGCGCAGGCTCCCGCCGGTGCCTTGCTCGGCAGGGTACGCGCCGCTCACGCCATAGGCGTCGCCGGGCGCGCCAATGGACATCCTCCAGACTCGTGGCGTCAGAAGTATGCCTGCGATCAGTGCGGTTGTGACGGCGAGGATCAGCAGGGAGATAGCGGGGGCGATGATCGCCCGACGAAGCATAGGACACCCTTGGGTAATTGCAGATTGCAGATTGCGGCGCAGCGCGGGCATCCTACCACATATTTTCGCGTGGTATAGTAGTGGCAAACAACGCCACCGAAGCGATTAAGGACATTCTATGAACAACCGACTCTCCCGCCTGCGGGCGGCCCTGGCCGAGCGCGGGTTACCAGCGTTATTGGTGAGTGCGCCTGCCAACCGGCGCTATATCAGTGGGTTCAGCGGATCGAACGGTGCCCTGCTGATTACCGCCGAAGTGGCCATGCTCTTCACCGACGGGCGCTACGTCATCCAGGCCGGGCGGGAGTCCCCCGACTTCAGCCTGCGCGAGATCGTCAATCCTGGGCACACCCTGGCCGACCTGCTGGCCGAGGCGGCTGTCGAACTGAACCTGCGGATGCTGAACTTCGAGGCAGCCCACATGAGCGTGGCTGAACACTACGCGCTCACCAAGGCCATGTTCGATACGCCGGTCGAGCTTGATCCGGCAGAGGGCGTTGTCGAGTCCCTGCGCGAGGTGAAGGACGATGGTGAGGTGGCTACGCTGCGCAAGGCCGTCGCGATCACCGACGCCGCGATCACAGCGGTGATCCCGCACCTGCGCCCAGAGATGAGCGAGCGCCAAGTGGCGTGGATGCTGGAGGTGGCAATGCGCGAGGGCGGTGCCGACGGAATCTCCTTCCCGATCATTGTGGCCGCCGGGCCGAACAGCGCCCTCCCCCACGCTCGTCCCAGCGCCGATCCCCTTGGCGTGGGGCGGCCCATTATCATCGACATGGGCGCGATGCTCGGTGGCTACCACGCCGACCTGAGCCGCACCATCTGTCTGGGCGAGCCAGACGCGCAGTTCTGGACGATCTACACGATTGTGTTGGATGCCCAGCGCCGCGCCCTGGCCGGGCTGCGACCAGGGCTGCGCTGTAACGCGGCCGATGCCCTGGCCCGCGACCATATCACCGCAGCGGGCTACGGTGAGCAGTTCGGCCACGGGCTTGGCCACGGCGTCGGCCTAAACATCCACGAGGGGCCGTCGCTCCGGCGGGCCGCAGTGGGCCACGAACAGAACGGCCCGCGTCTCCAGGCGGGAAACGTGACGAGCGTTGAGCCGGGGATCTATCTGGAGGGGTGGGGCGGGGTGCGGATCGAGGATCTGGCCCTGATTACGGCCGATGGCTGCGAGGTACTTTCGACGGCGCATAAGCTGTAAGGCATGTTTCAGAATGGGCACACTCAGCTTTACCGTCTTGCGATGAGGCGATGAGACGATGAGGCGATACGGAGCGCCTCACCGCGTCATCGTTTCGTCGCTGAATTGTCACGCTAGATTGAAACATGCCTAAGGCATGTTTCAAAATGGGCACACTCAGCTTTACCGTCTTGCGATGAGGCGATGAGACGATGAGGCGATACGGAGCGCCTCACCGCGTCATCGTTTCGTCGCTGAATTGTCACGCTAGATTGAAACATGCCTAAGGCAAGGTGTCAGGTGTCAGGTTTATAGTTGGTAGTGCGGGCTTCCAGCCTGCCGACGCGCATCTGGCGGGCTAGAAGCCCGCGCTCCCAACTGTCACGCTGAAACCTGGCACCTGAAACCTTGTCTAAGGCGAGTGCCGCTCAGTACTCGCCCATGTATTCGCTTATTCGTTCCTATTACTACAGTTGTAAATATCTTCGCAGAAAGGCTCCCGCCGATCACCCCCCCTAGCCCCCCCGCAAGCGGGGGGGGAACCAACCAATGCAT
>Ga0194060_10000540_pt1 | contig 27542 bp, 32 predicted proteins | sample SepL225m_MetaG_FD_163427 | JGI IMG/M metagenome (GOLD analysis project Ga0194060, IMG submission 163427) | Anoxic zone freshwater microbial communities from boreal shield lake in IISD Experimental Lakes Area, Ontario, Canada - Sep2016-L222-5m | ecosystem: Environmental > Aquatic > Freshwater >... | reverse complement strand
CCACGCCCTCTTACGGTTCTTGTCACCACCATGATTGGCCCACATTTCGCATACGCACATGGAGCCGGCGACTCGGGGCGGGGCATCGCGCCGCCCTCGGTTGCGGCTCTTTTGGCGCGCCATCGGCTCTGTATACAGGCCGCGACGCGCCCGTACGACGATCGCCCGATTATGCGACTGGTCGATATTTCGACAGGAGAGCCGGTCCGCCGACTCCCGATGGTCGTGATCGAGGCGATCGGGCGAATGGCTGCCCGTCGGAGGACCCGACGCGCCGCCTGATGAAGGGGTTCCATGAGCTCGCCCATCACGTTCAGTGGCTTCAACAACATCGACTTCGGTTCGATCCTGAACATCCTGATGGCGCAGGCTAAGGTGCCGCGCGACACACTGGCGACGCAGCAAACGGCTCTGCAGACCAAGACGACGGCCTTCGGGACTCTCGCCACTAAACTGAGCAGCCTTTCCTCGTCTAGCGACAATCTCACTAGTTCAACGGTGACAACCGGCCGCACGGCCACCTCCTCGGATGCCACCGTGGTATCGGCATCCGCGGCAAACGGCGCGGTGGCCGGGACGTACGATATTGTCGTCAATGCTCTGGCGCATGCTCAGGTCACCGTATCGACCGCACCGGTTCCTCCGCAATCCGATGCAAACACGACAGTTGTGGCCGATGGAGGCACGCTCAAGATCGGGACCACGGCGACCGTCGATCTCACCGGTAAGAGTCTGACTCTCCAGGGTCTGGCCGACGCCATCAACGCGACGGCGGATACGGGCGTAACCGCATCGGTGATCTCGCCAACCGCTGGCACCTACGCGCTCATGCTCACCGGAAACGCAACCGGTGCCACCAGTTCGTTTGCGCTGACCAATTCGCTCACCCTGGGAGGGGGCGCGTCGAAGATGGCCTTCGCTGGCAACGCCATGGCGGCGAGCGACGCCGACATCACCGTCAACAACGTGTCGATCAAGAGCGCCACCAACACCATTACCGGCGGCGCGCCAGGGACCACGCTCACGCTGCTCAAGAAGACCGCCGCGGGCGACAGCGTCACGGTCAACGTCAGCAAGTCCTCCGACTCGACGAAGACGCAGGTCCAGGGTTTCGTTGATGCGTACAACGAACTGGTCACCTTCATTCAGGCACAGGGCACCGGGACCGACGCCATCGGGCGCGATCCGTTGCTCCAGTCGATGTGGTCCTCGCTGCGGAGCACGATCAATTCGAGTTACACGGCCGGCGGCACCCAAACGACGCTGGCCTCGGTCGGTGTCGGCTTCCTGGCGGGTGGCAAACTCTCGCTCGATACCTCGGCGCTCGATACCGCGCTGGCGTCGAGCGAGTCCAATGTGGCCAAGTTGTTTGGCGGCGACGGCGTCAATGCTGGCGTGTTTTCGTCACTGCGAGACATCATCGACAGCTACGCGGATTCCGGAGGGCTGATCAACAGCACGATGGACCGACTCGACGCGCAGGTGTTGTCCATGAACACCCAACTCGCCAATATGGATGCGAGGCTGGAGACCAAACGTTTGGCGCTCCAACAGGAATTCACTGCCGCCGACTCGCTGATGTCGCAGTTGACCAGTTCGGCGGGGTCGCTCACCAACCTCGGCAACCAGTACAGATTGTTCTAGGGACGGATCGATCATGATGTCATCAGCAGCGCGGGCCGCGGCCCAGTATCAACGGACGGCGGTCGAGTGCGGCACACCAATGGAGCTTGTCGTCAAGCTCTACGATGGGGCAATCGCTGCGGTTGCAAAGGCGCGCGATGCTTCTGCTGCGGGCGATTTGCGTGCGAAGAAAGACGGTCTTTCAAATGCCATGGCGATCGTCTCCGAATTGCAGAACACCCTCGACATGAAGGCCGGCGGCGAGATCTCGAATTCGCTCGATGCCCTGTACACCTACATGATCGGACGCATGGTCGACGTCAACACGAAGAAGGACGGCAGGGCCCTCGACGAAGTGCATCGGCTGCTGTCTACCCTGCGAGATGGATGGCAGCAAGTGGCCGGCGCACAGCCTTAGATGCGGACCCAGTCTTGACCGACGAACAGTTGCGCCAGTTGCTGGCTCTCTATGGGCCCGGCCTCGAGGCCGAAGTGGCATTGCTGCATCAACTCGAACCCCTGGCCGCAGCTCAACAGGACGCGCTCGACGCCCAGGACGCCAGCCTGGTGGCGAGGATTGCACAAGATCGCGGCCGTATCATGGCTGCCTTGGTGACGATCGAGGGAGACCTTCGGGCCACACGCCAGGAACTCGCCGCTCACCGCGAGGCTGTGGCAGGCATGGCCGGGTTCGCCGAGATCTCTCGCCTGCATCGCGTGGCGGCCGACCTGGTCGCCACCATCGTCCACGCAGACGAGGACACCAGGGAAGCGCTGCAGGAGGCGGAAATCGCCAGGCGCTTTGCCGCCGATACATTGAATTTGGCCGGATCGACGCTCGCCGCCTATCGACGTGTCGTCCATCCACCGGTCACGGCGGCGGGATTGGTTGACCGCCACGGGTAATGCCCTTTCAACTCAGGGACAGGGATAGCGGGCAAGGAACTCGGGACTCACACGGCGACTTGCCGCCCGGCAGCAGTCCCGTAGCCAACCCGAACGACGCCGGCTCGCCGCGCCGACACGAAGGCGGAACGTTCCACAAAGCCTTGCTTGCCGTAAAGCGCCCTGGCCGGCGCATTCTCTTCGTCCACCATCAGCGTCATGGCGTTGTAGCCGGCCTGCCCGGCCGCGTCGAAGGCTTGGGTAAGCAACGTCCGGCCGACGCCCTGGCCCGCGTGTTGCGGCCCCACGACGACCTGGGCGATGTGCGCCGTGCCGGGGGCAACGGCTGTGGTCAGCACGGTGCCCATCAGCCTGCCACTCGAGACGTCTTCGGCCACCAGTGACGCGTCGGCCAGGAAGCGTCCGCAGGGTTGCCGTTCGATGAGTTGCCGCAGGTACCGCACCCACTCGTCGAGCCGGCCGTGTGGGGCGAAGCAGACGGCACCCGGCGCGCCCTCGTAGGCGCTCGCCAGCAAACGAACAGCCGCCAGCATATCCGCGGCACGGTACGGCCGCACGCGCACCCCGGTCGGCGCTGGGCGCTGGTCTGGAAGACTCTCAGTGTTCAACGGACGCGTGAGGTAGAGAGACCGTCGGACCGCAAACCGTCGGCGGCGAAGCGCACTCAGAAGGGAGGCGGCGGCAGGATACACAAAACAACTGACCGACGAGGCGAGGCTGGCCTCCGGCGAGTCGATCACCGCGTCGAGCAGCGCCCGCACGTCGGTGGCGCGGTCGGCCGAAAGCGCGCCAATCTGGATCTCGCCTTCGAACAGCAGGTAGTAGGTCCACCCCCGGACCTGCCCGCTCTCGTCACGCAGAATCCACCCAAGCACGTCGCCGCGCTGCCGGCCCGCCTCGACGATGGCCCACGACACGCTGGTGTCCCAGGCAAGCTCGTTCTGCCACCGGCTGAGTTCGCGCTCGTACAGTCTTGCAACCACCGCGTGGTCGGCGTCGCGCCAATCCTCGAGCCTCATGCGGGCTGCCTCACGTACGGGTCGTACCGGTCCGACGCAGATGACCCTCGAGCGCGCCAACCGTCGCCTGGCTGTTCGACGCCTCGAGATTCTCCGCGCGAATCAGTTCGTAGATCTCGGCGCGATTCACCGGGACGTGGGGCGGGGCGGTGATGCCGATGCGGACGCCATCGCGGCCGACGCGCAGCACGCGCACTTCGATCCCGTCGCCGATAATGATCGCTTCATTGCGTTTGCGTGTGACGACTAGCACGGCGTTACTCTTTCACCATCGGATAGCGAATGGGATACACGCTATCGTGCGGGATCACTTGATACCCGATCATCCGGGCCGGGTTGATCACGATGGGTGCCCGCAGATTCGCGGTGGCCTCGCCGCTCTCTTTGAGCGAGACGAGCACCAGCCACAACAACGGGGCGTCCTCGGTCACCTGGAATCGCTGGCGATCGGCAGGATTGAGCTTGCACCGGTAGTCGGGCAGCACCAGACGCGGGCTGATCACCAGAAACGAGGCGGCTGGCCCGTCAACCGCGTGCAGGCACTGAAAGGGCGCGATCGTCGGCGCCGCCATCACGACGAAGTGCCGGCATTGCTCGAACGCCGGCACACCAGCCGGGAATTCGACCAGGCTGCGGCGGTCGGTGTCGAACGTGCCGAATCGCGTTTCGACGCGCATCTTCGACCCGGCGTCGTCTTTGTTCTTCGACGGCGCGTCTTCCACAATCGCGCCACCGTGGGCGGCTTCTTCGAATGCGTCGAAGCGCACGCCAGACAACACCACTGGACCGTTGTCGCGCTGGGGATCCAGCGCCTGTACGTTCAAAGCGTAGTGGCTCATGAGAGATAGTCCATCAGAGTGGCATGCGAGGCGGTGCTGGCCGCCTTCAACGCTGCCTGGTAAGCGGTACTCGCGCGGTTCATGTCGGAAATCGTGTTCGAGAGGTCGGCGTCCTCGAGCGACGAGAGGCGCGTCTGCGAGCTCAGGTGCCGGGTGGTGAGTTCCTGCTGGCGGATGTCAATCTGCGCCATGTCGTTGCCCACTTTTGTCTGGACCGACGTCAGGCGCGCAAACGCGGAGTCGAGCGCCGCGGTTCCGGCCTGCAGCGCCGCGGATCCATTGGGATCCCGGGCCGCGGCCGCAAGGTCTTCCAGCACCCGGATCAGGTCCTTCGAATCCGAACCTTTCAGGATGGCGTCGCTCGAAAACGCGATCTGCACCGACGCCTGCCGATCGACATCCATGCTGACAGTGCCGGTGCCTCCGAGGTACGAGGACACGACCGAGCCGGTCTTCGTGTACGGAGCAACGGTCGGCGTATTGCCGGAAAAGATGTAACTGCCCCGGTAGTTGGTATTCATCAGCGACACGACCGAGTCGCGGATGGCCTCGAGATTGGCCGCCGCGGCCTCGCGCTGCGCCGGCGTCGCCGTTGACGTGCGCGCGGACATCACTGCCGACTGGGCCGCCGTTGCCTGGTTGATGAGCGCCGTCAACGAACTGTCCACTATCGAGAGCCTCGACGTCGCCGTGTCGGCAGCGGCCTTGTACCGGTCGGTAACCGCCATCTCCGTGCGCTCGGCAATTGCGGCGCTTGCCGCAGTCGGGTCGTCACTCAAGACATTGATGCGGCGGCCCGTTGACAGCTCGCGCTGATGTGTGGCCATATCGGCTGCGGCTGTGGCGATGGCGTGCTCAAGATCGACGATATTCGTGCTGAAAGTTACGCGCATGTCGTCCTCGTCGCGTGAATCCGCTCGTCGCCTCGGTGCTGAGGGAGCAACGTCGGCCTGGCTGGCCGCAGGCGAAACGGGGCCGTCATTACGACTCGAAGCACTTAGTTCACAATTGAAAACAACGTCGTCAACGTACTGTCGATGGCCCTGAAAAACTGGGCGTTGGCTTCGTACGCTCGCTGATACTTGAGCATCGTCATCGACTCTTCGTCGATCGACACGCCCGACACCGCGTCGGACAACGACTGGACCTGGTTGACAATCGCCTGTCGGCTGGCCTGTTCTTCCTTGGCAGCCTGGGTGTCGTTGCCAACCTTGTACGCCAATTGCCCCCACGAGTCGCTGAAGGTGGCGCGCCCGCTGTCCATCGTCAACGCATCGCGCAGGTTGGCCATGTCGCGCGCAGCCTGGTTGTCGCCAGGCGCCCCGACGATCGAACCGGCCGCGATCTTGTTCAGGTTGGCGGCCGTCGTCGCCGTACCGGCGATGGCAGTACTGACATCCATGGAGGCCGCAATGCCCGAGGCCGGAACCGTCGTAAACAGAGCCCCGCCCGCGTGCCCCTCGCGGTCAACCCCGGCGGTGTGAACGGCGTTCGACGAGGTGACGAATTGAGTGGCCAGCGCCTCGAGACGGGTCTGATAGTCCTTGACGAACTGGTCGCGCACCTGGATGTTGCCGGCGATCTCGCCGCCCGTCACTTCGGTGAGAATCGAGTTGCCGTTCGTGGTGACATCGACAAAGCCCGCGATCCCGGTCTGCGGCGCCGACAGCGCGATGCTATCGCTGCCAATCACCAGGGGATGCCCGTTTCCGACCGTCAGGTCCACGCCACCGTCGGCCCGCTCGATCGCCGTCACATCGATCAACGCCGTCAACCGGTCGAGCGCGACCTTTTCCTGATCCTTGAGCGTGAGTGCCTGAGGGCCGTTGGGATCCACCTGCCCCAACTGGTTGTTCATCCGCGCGATTTGCGCCGTCAGGCCATTGATTTCGTCGACGTTCCCCCGCACTCGCGCGTCGGCCGCCTGCTGCGCCGACGCCAGACGAGAGGCCATGTCTCGGAAGCTTCCGGCCAGATTCTGGGCGGCCAGCAGGAAATCCTGTCGGGCCGTCGCCGCGGTCGGATCGGCCGAAAGCCGCGACGCCGCGTCGAAGAAATTGCTCATCTGCTTGTCGATCGACGAGCCCGACGTGCCGATCATCGTTTCGACCACGCCGAGCGCGTCGGCAATGGCGCCCTCTCGCGTTTCGCTCGGCTTCTCCAACTGGAGACGCCGTTCGAGCAGACGGTCGCGCGTCGCGGTCACGCCGCTCACCTGAACGCCAGCCCCCATCGAAAACGGATCCGGCGCCGCGGTGGTCGTCAGGATCACCTCGCGCCTGGCATATCCGGCGGTTCCAACGTTGGCGATGTTCTGGCCGGTGACGTCGAGCCCGTAGCTCTGGGCTTCGAGCGCTTTCGCCGTCGCGCTGAGCGTTGCAAACAGTCCAGGCACTAGCCCTTCGCCTCCAATGCATGCACGCCTGCGGTTGCGCGGGATTCGCCCCGCCGACCGTAGGTCTGGCCTACCCCTTGGGACGCCAGAGAGAGACGGGTGAGATCAGCCAGCGTGGCTCCCAGACGTGAGCACCTGACCAGGGCCGCTCTGGCCGCCAGCAGTTCGCGAGCCGTCGCGGCGCGCGATTCTGGTGCCACCTCCACCGGTTTGTTCGTGGCGGCAAGCGCCGACGCCATCTCGCCTTCGCAGGCCAGAAGCGTGTCGAGGTTGACGTTGGTCAACGCCGCGGCCAGCCGTTCGAGTGTCGTCCGGAGACCCACCGCCACGGGATGAGCTCCCGGCTCGCGGTCCACAGAAGGTTGCATGGCTGAACAGACCGGAATAACCGGTCCCTTTCCCGGGCGAGAAGACGGTGAGCCCCACGGCACGCACCAATCCCGAGGAGGGATCGGCACGTGCCGGCTGCACGCGCCTCTATCTGGCAGAAGACGTTACGAACCGATCATGTGGTCGATCAGTCGATCGGCCATGTTCTCCGCATCGGTCCCAAGCTCGCCCGCCGCCAGTTTCGCCCGCATTTTTTCGACCAGGTCCATCCGGATATTCGGTGCCGCATCTGCTGCACGGTATGCCGCAGCTGCGAGCGCCGCTTCTCCAGAGACCTGAACCCGGTCGGTTACCGGGGTGGTGGACCCCTGCTGGGCGCCTGTCGCCCGGCCGGTGTCTACACGCCCTGTTTGCGAGGTTGCGACGGGATCAAGATTTGGGCCATTGCCCTCGATTTTCATCGTCCGCTCCTGTTGTGATGGACGAACTTACATGTCCACCGACAAGGAAATCGGCATCACTGCCCAATAACTTTAATCCGTCCAACCCCGACCCGCCCAGCGCCATCACCCCCGTTGGGTCGACACGCTGTCCGTCCCGAATCAACTCGAAGTGCAAATGAGGCCCAGTGGCCCTCCCGCTCTGCCCGACTCGACCGATTTCCTGACCTTGCCCGACCCGATCGCCGACCGCCACGTTGACCGCCGACAAATGCGCGTAGCGCGTCTGGAGGCCCGGTTCGTGTTCGACGACGATCTGCGTCCCGTAGGCGCCCTGTTCCCCCACCGAGACGACCCGACCCGCAGCCGCGGCCGGAACAGCCGTTCCGTAGGCGGCCCCAAGGTCAACTCCCGCGTGATGTTTCTGCGCCCCCGTGAACGGGTCAGCTCGCCATCCGTAGGGTGACGTCGTAGCGACACTTCCACCCGTCATTGGCGTCGCTGACTCATGATTATGCAAATACGGAGCCGCGAGTCCGAGGGGGGCAACCACCGTCGGCGACCCGATTTCCGTCACCCCAGTCTGCGCGGGGTCCTGCGCCCCAGCCGGAGCCCTCTGGTCGAGCGCCCGCATCAACGAGTCGGCTATCCCCATCCCCCCGGATCGGCTCAATTGCCTGGCCAGTTCCGAATTCACCGTGTCGGTCATCGTGTCGGCCGACAGTCCCTTCTCGCCGTCTTCCTCGTCGATCATCGTCTGCCGCATCTGCCGCAGCATCTGCAGCATCATGATCGACTCGAACTCCTGCGCCAGTTCGGCGACTTTCTGGCGTTCGAGGGCCGCGCGCTCCGGAGCAACCGGGGCGGCGCCTGTCGGCAACGATGAGACGTTCAGTGTTCGGTCCATGAGCAGTGGGTCGTTCTGGCGCTAGATGATGATCAACTCGGCGCGCAGTGCGCCGGCCGCTTTAAGCGCCTGCATAATCGCGATGATGTCGCGAGGCGTCGCGCCCAGCGCGTTGAGCGCACGCACGACGTCCTGCAGCGTAACCCCTTCCTCGAGCGCGACCAGTTGGCCGCCGCCCTCCTTCACGTCAACCTGGGTCTGCTGCACTGTGGTGGTCGTGCCGGTCTGCGAGAGCGCCGACGGCTGCGACACCTGATTCTGTGTGCTGATCTTCACCGACAGATTGCCGTGCGCGACGGCCGCCGGCCCCAAGGTGACGTGCGATCCGACCACGACCGTACCGGTGCGCTCGTTGACCACGACTCGGGCAATTTCGTCGACGGTGACATCGATGGGCTCGAGCCGCGCCATAAAGTCGGAGACCGACCCCTGGTTTGCGGCGGGCACCTTGACGGTGATGTTGGCCGAGTCGACCGCGCGCGCCAGCGGTCCGCCCATCTCTTTATTGATCGCCTCGGCCACCCGCGAGGCACTGACGAAGTCCGGGTCGCGAAGCGACAGCGTAATTTCGCCGTTGGCCGGAAGTTGCGCGCGAGACACGGTCTGAACCAGGCCGCCCCCGGGCACCCGTCCGGCCGTCAGGTGGTTCACTTGAACGCTGTTCCCGCCCGACCCGCCGCCGAATCCGCCGAGCGTGAGCTGCCCCTGCGCCAGCGCATAGGTGGTGCCGTCTGGACCACGAAGGCCCGTCGGCAGCAGTGTCCCGCCCTGCAGACTCCGCGCATCCCCCACCGACGACACGGTCACATCCAACCTGATGCCGTTGCGGACAAAGGCCGGCAACTCGCCAGTGACAATCACGGCCGCGACGTTCTCAATCTTGATCTGAGCCCCGGGGACCGACACGCCAAACCGCTCGAGCATGTTGGCCAGCGTCTGCGACGAAAACAAGGTCTGCTTGCGGTCTCCGGTCTTGTTGAGGCCGACGACCAGCCCGTAGCCGATAAGCGGTGTCACCTGCACGCCTTGAAGCGTGGTGATGTCCTTCAAGCGCACGGGACCTGCCGACGCCGGCGTCGCCAGAGACAGCGCGATCAGGATGCCCAGCAGCAGCGCAATGACGGTGTGTCGAGACATATCAGTCCTGGACCTGTTGGTGGTTAGAAAATCTTATTCAGGATGCGGGCCAGCCAGCCGGGCTTGATGCTGTCTTTGATCAAGCCGTTTCCAAAGTAGCGAATCCGCAACTGGCCGACGCGTGTCGACGTCACCGAGTTGTCGGGAGCCAGGTCCACTCGACGCACCACTCCCGTCAAGACGACGACCTGTCGATCGCCGTTGATGTCGATCTCGCGCGCCCCTTCGAGCACGAGGTCGCCGTTGGGCAGCACTTCGACGACCCGCGCGGTCATCACCGCGGTCAGCGCTCCTGAACGTGATGTCGATCCGCTGCCTGCGAAGTTGGACGATGACGAGGGCGAGGCGAGATTGGTGGCATCGAGCATGCTCGGCAGCTTCGTCTCGAGCCCGAAGAGCTTTCCGAGCGAAGCCGCGTTCGTCGATTTCTTGCCGAGTGCGGTGTCAGCCGTCCCGGATGCCGTGATGCTTTCGACGACCTGGATCGTCACGAGGTCGTTGACATCGCGCGCCCGAAAGTCCGACCCGAGGTTGGCCATCCAGCGGTAGGACGCCTTCTCGTCGGCTGACATCTGGCGAGCCGCCTCGAGATAGCGGGGGAAAAGGACGTCGTAGGCCGACTCTTTTCCGGTGGCAGCCGTGTTGGGTTGCGCTTTTTGCGCGATCGCGACTCCGCCGGCCAGCGTCAGCATGAGGCCGCACAGGGGAATCCAGGCGAATCGTCGGTTAGATTTCATGAACGATGACCACTTCTCCGGCCCCGGTAATCGTGCCGGTGAGCGACTTTCGGCTGTCGGGGTTGATGAGTTTGATGCGTTCGTTTCGCTGGCCGCTTTGCTGGGCCACCGCACGGCCGCTGACATCGACTCGCCCGACAATCGCCCGCGTGCGGACGACGTCGCCGCTGCGCACCAGCGGCTGAACTCTCAGCATCGCGGCGGTAACAACTTCGCCGATTTGCAGGTCGCGAGACGCATGCGTGCCAACCGCGTCGGCGATCACGGGCAACGGCGCCAGCAATGCCGATCCAAGGTCTCCGTCGATTTCCGCGAGGTCACCCGACGACACCTCGCTCCCGCGCGCAATCACACGCCCGACTTCGAGGTGAATCGCCGCCGCATGGACCTCCGCCAGCGCGTAACCGATCGTCGCGGTCCGGTCGCCGGATTTTGGCGCCGATGCCGACCGCAGCGCGAATCGAACGACTCGGCCGAGCCGGGATCCTGGTTCCGGAACCGCCACCAGATCGCTCGCCGGCCCGCACACGATCTTCACCTTCTCGAGCCTGACCTCGGCCTCGACTCCCAGTCGCGCCTGCACGGCCTTGATCAGGGCGTGCCGCACGGCCGGTTCGTCGGCGGTCGCGGTCTGCGCGACCACCGACACGGTCGAGAGCAAGAGCGCTACGGCCATGGCGACGTTACCGGCCCATGGAATTGGTTTGCTGCAGCATCTCATCGGCGGCTTTGACGACTTTCGAATTGGCCTCGTACGCCCGCTGTCCGAGGATCATATTGACCATCTCTTCGACGACGCTCACGTTGGACTCTTCGGTAAAGCCCTGAGCAATCGTGCCGAGGCCGTCCGCACCTGGCGCGCCGGTGGTCGCGTCGCCCGATGCGGTGGCGACGGTAAAGATGTTGCCGCCCAGCGCATTGAGGCCGGCCGGATTCTGGAAGGACGCAATCTCGATCGTGCCAATCTGCTGCACCGCAGACTGACCGGCAATCGCCACCGACACGACGCCGGTCGCCGAAATGGTGACCGAGGTCGCGTTGGGCGGAATCGTGATCGCCGGCTCGAGCTTGTAGCCCTCCGAGGTCACGAGCGCCCCGTCGGAGCTCAGATGGAACGATCCGGTTCGCGTATAGCCGACCCCGCCATCCGGGAGCGAGACCTGGAAGAAGCCCCGCCCCTGAAGCGCCAGGTCGAGAGGATTCCCCGTGGTGCGCAGGTTTCCGGTGGTGAAGTCGCGCGTGGTCGCGACCGAACGGGTTCCCAGGCCGATTTCGAGTCCGACGGGCGACTCCGAACTGGTCGATGTCGGACTGCCAGCCGCCTTGACCTGTTGGTAGACCAGGTCCGCAAATTCCATCCGGGTCTTCTTGAACCCGGCCGTGTTGACGTTGGCGAGGTTGTTCGCAACCGTGTCGATATTGGCCTGCTGGGCCGCCATCCCGCTCGCCGCTGTGTAAAGTGCACGAATCATAGGCCTGTTTCTCCTGACTGCAGCAATTTAGTGTGCAAGAAGTGGTCCGGGAAGGGTCAGGCCGGGATCGCGGATCGACGCCATTAACCTGCGTCCACAGCTCCGCCACGGCGTCGCCCCAGGCGATCGCACGCACGGCGCCACGCGGCACAGAACCGCTGATATTGGCGATCGAAACGGCTTACCGACGGCCCAATTCGGTGATGGCTTTGCCGTCGATGTCGTTCATCAGGACAGAGATGCCCCGTTGCAAGGCACCGAACGCCCGGGAGGTGCCGATTAACTGCGCCATTCGCTCTGTGGACAGCACGTTGGACTGCTCCAGCATCCCCGACCGTACGCGGCTTTCGTCGGCGGGCTCCGGCGTCACGTTCTCGGGTGCCCGGAATCTGACACCGCTTTCGCGGATCAACTGCTTCGGATCGCTGAACGTGGTGACGCTGGGCCGGCCAACCGTCGTCTTGCCGACACGGATCGTTCCATCGGCCGCGAAATCCACTGGGCCAGGAGGCAGACGAAGCGGTCCGCTATCGCCAAGCAAGGGTTCGCCGTCGGGCGTGGTAATGGTGCCATCCGCGCCGCGCGTAAAGTGTCCGCTTCGCGTGTAGCGAACGCCGCCGGGTGTCTCGATGGAGAAAAATCCGGTCCCTTCGATCGCGAGATCGAGGTCCCGACCGGTCGCGACAACCGAGCCGTCGCGAAAATCAACCTGCGGCCGCGACGACATCACGTCAACCACCGAGTCCAGCCGGTTCGCAAAATCGGTGTGCTCGGCGACCACGGTCGTCGCCCGATCGCCTTTGTAGCCTGCCGTCCCGGAGTTCGCAATATCCTCGGCAATCCGGTCCAGCCGTTCCATGCGCGTGCGCATGCCGCTCAACGCCGAGTAAATACCGCCTGGCATAAATCGCCTACCTCCCGGCCGCGGCCATCATCATCAGGACGTCGGCCGACGAACCGCGACCTTCCAATCGAACCCACACGTACGGGTCGCAGCGCTCGTGCTGCATCCGGACTCTTCGAAACGTCCTCGCGAGCTTCGCGATCGTGGCCGCGCCGGTGTCCACATCGCACACCGCGCCGCGAAGCCCGGACAACGCCGATCCGCTGCTGGTGTAGACATTCACCAGGTGCGGAAGCGATTCGTCCGAGACCAGCAGCGGCTCCACGACCCAATTGGTCAGGCGCGACAGGGCGCGGACTGCATGCCCGGGTATCGGCGCCGTGCACGCCACCTGCAGTTCCTTGCGTTTGCGGTCGGCGACAACCGGCACGATTCCCAGGGTCCGAACCGTATGGTGCGACAAACCTCCAGGCTGGTGCGCCACGATGTCCGGATCGACCGACGTGAGATAGCGCACACCGGCTTGCGTCGCCAGGGCCTTGAGCAAATCTTCGGGTGTCACGAGGCCAAGCGCCTTGAGTGTCTGCCCCAGCGGCACACCACTGGTTTGCTGGACGGTCAATGCATGGTCGATGGCCACGCGAGACAGCCCGACTTGTCGCGTGAGCAGCGTCCCGAGCTTGATCGGCAACCACCCCTGGACCCACGCCGGCTCGACCGGTGGCAATGTCGCCAGCCGATCCCGCACGGTCATCTCGACGCACGTCGTCGAGCAGTACCAGCGCTGATCGATCGACACGCCGAACGGCCCGTACCTGACGAGCAATCCGGGACTTCGACGCCCGCAACCGTCACGCGCGCAGTGAATCATGTCCATCCTCTGCGGCGACGGCGCTCACGCCGCCATTCCTGAGCAACATGCGAAGCCGCGCTTCGCCTTCCGACACACCCACGTTCGCGGCGATGTCGGCCACCGAACTCCCTCGGCTCGCCGCCGCCACGATGCGCCGCGTCGCGACCTTCCCGTTGACCGGGCGTCTCGACGACGACGACAGCCGGCCGAGTTCGTTGCTGATCAGCGTGAACCCCGACTCCGACGTGTCCACAAGCAAAGCGAGCCCCTGCGTGCATCGCGTCAGCCGCTCTTCCATACGCCCAAGGCTCCCCATCGATCGAACCAGGCGCCACAGCAGCCAGCCCTGCACGGCACAAACCACAACCAGCAACGACACGGCGTAAATCACGCGATGTTCTCCGTAAGTGGTGAATAATAAAACTCTAGCTTGCCGGCCCCATCGACCGGATGCGTTCCTGTGCGCTCATCACTTCGGTGACACGCACGCCATAATTGCCGGCCACCACGACGACTTCGCCCTTGGCCACCACGATGTTGTTGACGAGCACTTCGACCGGGTCGTCAGGCTGCCGCTCGAGGTCGACGGTGGTACCCGGCGCAAGCTTCGTCAAATCCTGAAGCGTCATGTTGGTCCAGCCGAAGCGCACCCACAGCGGCAGTTCCATGTCGAGAATCAGGTCGAGATTCTGTGGCACGCCAGGGCCGGCCGGATTTTCGACATGGCTGGGCGACGACCTGGCAGGCTCCGATTTCTGGGCCGCCGCCTGGACCGGAACGTGAACTACGATGAGCGCGCAGGACAGTCCAGCTTTCAGCGTCAGGTCGCCGACGGTAATTTCGACCCATTTCGTATTACCCGGAGCCGACGGCTGCGACGTCGCCGGCTGATCGGCCGACAACCGAATTCCATCGAATTCTGGCTTGATATTAAGCGAACCCGCGATTTGCTTGGCAATTTCCTGCAGGTTGTCGATCACCGCGTCGTCGGGAGGACCGTCCTCGAAACCCAGCACCTTCGAGGTGAGTCGACCCGCATCGTCGGCGGGTATCAACAGGGTTGCCGAGCCTTGCAGCGCGCCCTCGACGTCGAACGGCAGCACCCAGACAGCCGATGGTGGCGCCGCGTCAGGCCGCACGCTCGATTCGCCCCCGAGCAACGTCGCAACGACGGTGCCCAGTTCATCGGCGATGGCTTGCGCCAGGGTCTGTTCGGTCACCTTACGCCCCCCGCTGTACGGTCGCGTCAAGGAAGCGGCCCGGGCCGCTCGTGATCGTGACCGAGGCATTCCCGCCCTGCTGCACCAATCGACCCGTAAACTTGGTGCTGTCTCCCACCCGCACCCTCACCGGTTGAGATGCCGGTTTCCCGAGCGACAGCACGTCTCCCGGCTTGAGTTGTAGCAACTCCCGTGCCTGAAGCGACGAATCCACCGCCGCCGTCACCGGCAACGCGATTCGTCCCAGCGTCTGGATGAGGTTCTGGCGCTGTTTCGCCGACGGTTCCCGCTTCGCCCGGTACCAGTTCTGCACGAACGCATCACCGGTCGCCTCGATCACGGCGGCCGGCAGGCACAGATTGATGATGCCGCGCGCATCGCAGATCTTCACGTCGAAGACCATGATGAGCACGGTCTCGTTGGGCGCCGCCACCTGCAGCATCTGCGGCCTGGTGTCGCGCCCGGATATCTTGAAGTGCACGTCCTGCACGGTGCGCCACGTATCGGTGAGGTTCTCGAGCACCAGCTTGACGATGCCATCGACAACGTTCTGTTCGATCTCGGTGAGGGCCCGCGACAGGTGAAGCCCGTAGCCACTGCCCCCAAGCATCCGATCGACCATGGCGAAGGCCACGCTGGGGTTGACCTCGATGGCGGCCAACCCGTCGAGCGGCGCCAGCGACAGCGCGTAGAACGCGGTCGGGTCGGGCACCGACATCAGGAATTCCGCGTACGTCAACTGTTCGACCGACAGACTCGACACTTCCGTCACCGCCCGTAGGTACGCGGAAAGCGACCCCGAGACGTTTCGGGCGAACCGGTCGTGGAGCAGTTGGAGCGAGCGGATGTGTTCTTTCGACACCCGGTCGGGACGGCGGAAGTCGTAGCTGACCGAATTGGTCGTCGGACCCGAATCGACCGTCGTCTGCTCCTGACGCAACTGGCTGGCCGACCCCATCAAGAGGTCGATTTCTTCCTGGGTGAGGATCTTGCCCATTAGTGCGCCTTGCCCTGGCTGAGCGCGTCTTTGAGCGACGACCGCAAGCGCGAAATCGCCAGCGACCGCAACTGGGACACTCGCGATTCGCAGACGCCGAGCACTTCGCCGATCTCGGCCATCGTCAACTCTTCTTCGTAGTAAAGGGCGATCACGTGGCGCTCGCGTTCGGGCAGGTCGCCGATCGCCGCGGCCAGCAGCGCGCGCAATTCGCGCCGCTGGAGCCGAATTTCTGGCCCCTCGTCGGGGTCGATGCACAGATCGAGCAACGGGGCGTGATCCGAGCCCACTTCGTCCAGTTGCCGCACTTGCGCAACCTCGAGCATGCGCAACTGTTCGAAGACTTCGCCGTACTGCGCTTCGGTCATGCCGAGCGCTGTGGCGATTTCGGCCTCGGACGGCTCGTGGCCCAACGTCAAGCGGAGCTGCGAAATGGTCCCGTCGACGTGGCGGCGCATCTTGCGCAGCGACCGCGGGGCCGTGTCCATGCCGCGGAGTTCGTCGAGCATCGCGCCCTGCACGCGCCGGCGCGCGAACGCGTCGAACGGCACGCCGGTCGAGGCCTGGTAGCGTCCGGCCGCTTCGATCAGCCCGAGCACCCCGATACTGACCAGATCGGAGACGTCCACCTGCGGCGGAAGCCGGCGCGCGAGGCGCTGAGCCATCGCTTTGACAAGTCCGATGTGCGCCACGACCAGCCGGTCGCGTTCACTCTGGCTGCCGGTATAGGTGTTCATGCGCACTGTACGGCCTCCATGCGGAGGGGGGCGACAGCCGCGACACTGGGCATCGGAACAACACGAAGACCAGGGCCGCCATGCCGCATCCCGGAAAGACGGCACGCCAGGGAGCGGAAACAACGGCTCGAAGGCGCCTGTGGCACGTGATCAACCACGGGCCGCTGGACCAGCACCGCGTCGCGCAGCGTCTGGTCGTGCACGATATGGCCAAAATACTGAAGCCCGCGCTGCAGAAAGCGCGTTGACGCCATGTCGAGTTGCGTGTGCACCAGACGGGCGTCGTCGACGTCCCTGGCGTCGTTAACGACAAGGCCGACCTCAAGGTTGGCATCCTGCTTGGTCAGCAACTTGAGCATCGCGTAGGCATCCACGACAGCCGTCGGGTCGACCGACGTGACGATCAGCGCCAGGTTGGCTCCCCGCACGCTGTCGATCACATTGCTGGAGATGCCGGCGGCGGTGTCGATCAGCAGGAAATCGCAGCTGTCCCGCAGTTCGAGCAGCGCGTCGGTGAGGCGCTTGCGCTGCCGGGGGGGCAGGGCCGCCAGCTCGCGAATACCCGAACTGGCCGGAATCACCCGGATGCCAAGAGGCCCGTTGACCATGATTTCCGACAGCGTCCGCTCGCCAGTCAACAAATGGCCGACATGGTAGGGCGGCGCCAACCCAAGCAGCACGTCAACATTGCCAAGGCCGAAGTCGGCGTCGAGCACGACGACCCGATGCCGCAGTCGCGCCAGCGCGACGGCGAGATTGACGACGACGTTCGTCTTGCCAACGCCGCCTTTGCCACTCGTTACGGCAATCGTCACCGGGCCATTCGACGGGCCTGTCGTCGGTACGCTCATGCGGTCCTCGCGTCGAGAAACGGCGACTCGCCCAGCACAAGCCCGGCGAGATTGATACCCGTGGCGCGGTCCAGATCTTCCGGAACGCGCTGGCCGGTGCCCAGATATGAGACAGGAAGATGCTCGTCGCGCAGCACCTTCATCAACGGCGATAGTGTTTCGGCCTGGTCGACGCGAGTGAGGGCGATTCGATGCGGTCTGGCGCAGCGATACTCGTCGATTGTGCGGCTGACATCCTTGGCGGAGGTAGCCGCCGACACGACGAGGTGCGTCCGGACATCGGTCCGGGAGCGCAACATCGAAAACAGCTCCTGGGCGACTTCGTCGCGCGGCGACCGGCCTGCCGTGTCGATGAGGACGCTGCCGCCACCTCGGGAAGAGGTCAACGCCTGGCTCAACTCCCCGGCCGTGCGGGCCACCTTGAACGGCGCGCCAATGATGTCGGCATACAAACGCAGTTGCTCAATGGCCCCAACCCGGTAACCATCGGCCGACACCAGCGTCAGCCGTCCACCGTCGGCCGCGCGCTGTTGGGCCGCAATTTTGGCGATCGTCGTGGTCTTGCCAACCCCGGGAGGCCCGACAAACACCTCGACGGGGCAGTAGCCCTGGTCGCCGGCCGCGTAAGAAACGAGGCATTCGCCCAAAGCTTTGCGAATACCGGCCGCCGACACGCCTCTCCGCCCCCCGGCCGGAATGGCACCTGCCACCTCGGAAGCCAGGTCTCGGTCCAGGCCCGTGGCCGACAGGAGAGCGACGATTTCGCTATCGGGAACCACAGATGGACGGCTGGAAGACTCGGTTGGCCGGCTCTCCGACACTTTTCGCTCGGCCGCGGCCTGAAGTTCGATCACCCGCGAACCAAACCAGCCCTTCCAGCCGTCCGCCTGAACCAGGCGGGTTGCCAAAACCAGGGCGTTCGGACCGAGTTCCTCGCGCGCCTGCGCAAGCAGTTCACGAACCGAAGTTCCGCGATATGTCTTGAGATACATATCAGTCGAGCACCGCCACCGGCGCCACCTTGACGTGGGCCGGAACCTCTGTGTGCGACAGCACCCCGATATGTGGAAGGACTCTCGAGAACAAACGCCACAGGTGCGGTCTTAGTCCTGCCGAACATAGAAGCACGGGTTGTGCCATCGCCGTTTCGATGGCCCGGCCAATCTTGGCGGCGAGATTTTGGGCCTCCCGCGGGTCGATCGCCAACACCGGCCCCTGGTCGGTCCGAACCAGCGACGCCATCAGCCGTTCCTCGAGGGTCGGAGCCAGCGATATCGTCGGCAATTCGCCCCGATCGTTCTGGTATTGCTTGCAAATCGCCCTGCCAAGGGCCGCGCGCGCCGCTTCCGTCATCAGGTCGGTATCCTTGGAGACCACGGCCACGTCGGCCACCGCTTCCAGAATGGTCGCCAGATCCTTGGCCGGCACCCGTTCGCGAAGCAATTGGCGGAGCACCCGCTGAATATCGCCCAGCGACAAAATCTTCGGAACCACGTCCTCGACGAGCTTGGGCGCCGACAGCGCCAGCCGATCGACCATTTCCTTGACCTGCTGCCGGCCGAGCAGATCGGGCAGGAAGGCCCGAATCGTTTCCGACACGTGTGTAGACAGGGCGGTGGTCGCGTCCACAACTGTAAAGCCGGCCGCCGAGGCACGGTCGCGTTGATCGTTGTTGATCCACCAGGCGGGCAGGCCAAACGCCGGCTCGCGGGTCTGGATGCCATCCAGGGTCAGTGTTGCGGTGCCCGGATTGATGGCGAGCACGCGGTCGGGGTAGAGCTCGCCGCGTGCGACCTCGATGCCCTTCACCAGGATGGTGTAGGCGCGCGGTGCCAGTTGCAGGTTGTCGGCGATGTGCACAGGCGGCACGACGACGCCCGACTCGGCAGCGATTTGGCGGCGGATCCCCTTCAATCTGGACAACAACGTCCCGCCCTGGTGCTCGTCGACAATCGACACCAACGCGTAGCCGACTTCCACGCTCAGCGGGTCGACGTTGACGGCCGATTCGATCGAGTCGGCAGCCGGAGCAGCCGCGATTTCGGAAGCCGGCTTCTCCTCGACGACCTTCTTGTTGATGATCGCCGCCGCTCCCAGGATGAGCGCGACGACGAAGAACGGAAACTTCGGCAGACCGGGTACCAGCGCCAGGCCAACCAGCACGGCCGCGCCGACACCAAGCGGGCGGGCGTTGCTCAACAACTGTTTCGCGACGTCTTCGCCCAGGTCCGAATCCGTCGCCGAGCGCGTCGTCACAAGGGCGCCCGACATCGACACGAGCAACGCCGGGATGGCCGTCACCAGGCCTTCACCCACCGTCAGGATGGTAAAAGTCGTCAGCGCGGCTTTGAGGGGCATCCCGTGCTGCAGGACACCAATGAGCAGGCCGGCCACGATATTGATGAAGGTGATAAGGAGCGCCGCCAGCGCGTCGCGCTGTGTGAAGCGGATCGCACCGTCCATCGACCCGTAGAAATCCGCTTCCCGGCGGAGCCGATCGCGCCTCGCCGAGGCATCGTGTTCGTCGATGATGCCGGCGTTCAGGTCGGCGTCGATCGCCATCTGGCGGCCCGGCAACGCGTCCAGGGTGAACCGCGCCGTCACCTCGGATATGCGCGTGGCGCCATGGTTGATGACGAGGAACTGAATCGCAATCAACACCAGGAAGACGACGATGCCGACGACGAAGTTGGCGCCGACCACGAACTGGCCGAACGCCATGATCACCTGGCCGGCCGCGCCGACGCCTTCCGCCCCGTTCAGCAGGATGAGACGGGTGCCCGCGACGTTGAGCGACAACCGCAACATCGTGAGCAGGAGGAGCAGCGACGGAAACGCCGAGAATTCGACCGGTTGGCGGACGTAGATCGCCGTCAGCAGCAGCACGACCGACAGGCCGATGTCGATCGACAGCAGCAGGTCGAGCATGAAGGGCGGCAGCGGGATGATCATCAACCCGACCGACGCGATGATGGCCGCCGGGCCCACCATCTGGGCTACGCGCGCCATCTGACCCTTCGTCGAATTGCGATCCGCCGCCGTCGTCGTGTTCGTTGCCATATCGCTACAGGACCAACTGCTTCAGTCGAATCAGGTACGCAAGCACTTCGGCAACCGCGTCGAAAAGCTCGCCTGGAATCGTGTCGCCCACCTCGACGCTCTTGAAGAGCGCCTGCGCCAGCGGTGGATTTTCGACGATGGGCACGCCGTGTTCGCGCGCGATGGCCTTGATGCGCTGCGCGATCAAATTCTTGCCCTTGGCCAGCACGCGCGGCGCCGGCATCGTGCCGCGGTGGTATTCGAGAGCCATCGCGTAGTGGGTTGGGTTGGTGACGACGACGGTGGCCTTTGGCACGTCGGCCATCATGCGCCGGCGAGCCATTCCGCGCTGGATGCGGCGGATGCGGGCCTTGGTTTCGGGGCTGCCGTCCTGCTGCTTCGCCTCGTCTTTGCTGTCCTGCTTGGACCCGGCGTTGGTCCGCATGAACTGCCAGAATTGATAGCCAAAATCGGCGACGCCGAAGAGGATGAGAACGATGGAGAACTTCCAGAGCATCGCCATCGCGATGGCCCATCCGGCCGATACCGCAGGTCCGACGCCAACCCGACCAAGGGTCACACCGGTGGTGAGAAAGGGCTGAATCGTCTGCCAGCCAATCGTGACAAGGGCAGTCGAGACGAGCACCGCCTTGAGCAACGCATAGCCGCCGACCGAGGGCCCGAGGCGCTTGATGCCGTTGGCCGGGCTCAGGGCACCCCAATTGATCGCGAGGGCTTCTGGTGCGAACACGAATCCTCGTGAGGCCGCCACCTGAATGGCTACGGCACTGATGATCGCCACGACCGCCAACGGCGCGCAGACGCTGATCAACTGGGAAAGACCATCAAGCGCCAACTGGCTCACCGCGCCGCCATCCAGCGGCGTCAGAGGCGAGGCGCCGACACGCATGAGCCCTTGCTTGAGCCCTGTCTTGAGCGTCCCCATCATCGAACTGCCGAAATAATTGAGAATCGCGACGGCCCCAAAGAACGTGGCGGCCTGCAGCAGGTCCTGACTGCGAGGGAGTTGTCCCTTCTCGCGAAGCTCTTTGAGCTTCCTTGGAGATGGTTTTTCCGATTTGTCGTCGGCCATCTGATTGGTCCCGCCCTATCGGGCCGCTCCCATGAGCCGTGCCGCACCCGAAAACATGTTCGGCACGTACCTGGACACCGCCTCGGGAACGATTTGGATCCCAAACGCGAGCACGAGCAGCCCAACCACCAGACGCACCGGGGGCCCAATCACCATCAGGTTGAGCATCGGCGCCGCTCTCGACACCATGCCCAGCACGACTTCGACCAACAGCAGCGCGATGATGGCGGGCATCCCCAACTGCGTCCCCAGCAAAAACACCATGCCGAGCAGTTGGGTGACGCCTCCGGCCACCGCTTCGTGCGGGCCCCAGTGGCCGGGCGGCAAGGAGGTGTACGACTGCGCCAACGCGCGAATCAAGGCCAGATGGCCGTTGATGCCGAAAAACGCGATCGTCGCCAGCGTGGTGTAGAGCGCAGACACGACGTTATTGCGCACACCGCTCTGGGGATCGACAATCGCCGCGTACGACAACCCGATTTGAAAACCGACGAGATGGCCGGCAAACTCCGCCCCGGCAATCAGGGCGCGCACCGCCATCGCCAAGGCCAGGCCCACCACGACCTCGCCCGCCACGAGCATCGTCATGGCGACGGTCGAAAGGTTGGAAGGCACCGCCACCAGCGGCATCAGAATCACGGCGATAATCGCCGTCAACGCCGCTCGCACCGGCGGGGGCACGAACGTGCCGCCAAACAACGGCGTGGCCATAATCAACACGCCGGGTCGCACCATCAGCACGCCAAGCGCGGCGAGCGGGACGGTTTCATTCACCGGATGACCTCGGGCAGACTGGTCAGCATCTGGCGGGTAAACCCGCTCGCCAAACGCAGCATCCACGGGAACGTGAGGGCAAACACGATAAAAATCGCCAGAGCGCGCGGGATAAACGCGAGCACGCTGTCGTGAATCGAGGTCACCGTCTGCAGAACGCTCACGAGAATGCCGGCAATCATGCCCGCCATCAACAGGGGCATCGACAGCACGAATGCCAGTTCGATGGCCTGGCGCGTCACCCCGACAATCAGTGCTTCCGGCAAGATCCCTCCTTAAGCGAAGCTGCGCACGAGCGACTTGACGACGAGCGACCATCCATCGACCGTCACGAACAGGACGAGTTTGAACGGCAGCGAAATCATCGCGGGCGGCAACTGCATCATGCCCATCGACAACAGGCTGGTCGACACGACCAGGTCGATCAGCAGAAACGGAATGAAGACGAAGAACCCCATCTGGAAGCCGGTCTTGATTTCCGACATCACGTAAGCCGGAATCACGACCCGCATGGGCAGATCGTCGGATTTGGCGGGTTTCGGGGTCTTGGAGAGCTCGATGAACATCGCGAGGTCGGTCTCGCGCGTCTGCTTGAGCATGAATCCGCGCAGCGGCGGCGTGGCGCGCTCCACGGCCTCCATCGCCGAGATCTTTCCGGCCATCGCCGGTTGCACGGCCAGGTCGTTGATGGCGGTGCCCACCGGCGCCATGATGAACATCGTCAGAAACAGGGCCAACCCGACCAGGATCTGGTTGTTCGGAACTTCCTGCGTGCCAATCGCCTGCCGCATAAAGTGAAACACGATGACGATTCTGGTAAACGAGGTCATCGTCATCAGAATCGCCGGCACGAAACTCAGCAGCGTCATGAGGACGACGACCTGGAGCGGCGCCGAAATGGTGCCGACCCCGTCCATCGTCAATTCCATGCGCTGCGGCGACTGTTGCGCCGGAGGCTTCTGCTGCGCAAAACTCGGCGTCGCCAACGACAACAGCGCGACGGCCACGAGCGCAAGAATCAGGGTCCGCTTCATGACTGGCCCGCCACCGGGCCGCCTGACCGTCGGTCGAGGGCGCGCTCAAACGAGGGGCCCTCGCCAAGTTCGGTCAGCAGGTTGATTTGAGTCGGCGTCATCCCAATCAGCAGGCGCCGACCTTCCACCGAAACGATCGCGAGCGATCGCCGTTCGCCCAGGTGATACGTGCCTTGCAGCGCGATCGGCCCCTTGGTGCCCTGGCCCGGCAACGAGATCACGCCGCGCCGCAGCAGCCATGCGAGCAGGCCGATAATCGCGAGCACGACCATCAGGCCGACAGAGGCGCGGACCAATCCGCCGTCGAAGCCGAACGACGCGTCGGGAACCTGAGCGGCCGCCAGCATCAGTGTCATGACGCCTCGGAATCGCGACCCGGGTCGGGAGAAATGTCGGTCAGGCGGATCGACGTGCTGTCGTCCACCATCACCACTTCGCCTTTGGCGACCAGCACATCTTCAACGCACAGGTGCAGGTCGTCGCCAACCGGCTGCACGAGGCGGATGATGCTGTGCTGCCGGAGCGCCAGGCAGTCTCGGACCGAGATCGTGCGCGTGCCGAGCCGGATGTTGACCTTGCACACCACATCCATCAGGCCCGGAAACGGCGGTTTATGCTCGACCGCCGCCGCCGGCACGATCTGTGTTTCAGAACTGGACGACAAAGTCGGAGAAGAGGACATCGCGCACTTCTTGTTTCTGTTTGAGGGCCGAAAGCTGGTGAACGAGGGCTTTCTTGAGCTCGGCCTTGCCCTCGGCGGTCACCAGGGCGTCAGCCGTCTGCATGGCCAGGACTTCGAGCATCGCCGACCGCATCTTGGCTTTGGCGACTTCGCTTTCCTGAAGCAATTTGGCGTCTTCTTCGGACTCCACGAGCAGTTTCAACGTGACGCGGAGATAGGTCTGGCCGCCGCCGCCGGTCAGATTGACCAGGAAGGGCTCGAACGACACGACGCCGCCCGGGTGTTTCTCCGAAGATTCCGCCGCGCCACCGTGGCCCTCGGCGGGTTTGCCATCCGCACCCGTCGCGGGCGGGACCGGCCGCAATTTCCAGTACGCCGCACCGCCCCCTGCTCCGAGCACCACCACGGCGATGATGATGATCAGAGGGAGTTTGCTCTTCTTTTTGCCTTCCGCCGGTGTCGCTTTCTTGTCACCGGCGGGTGCTTCGGCTTTGGCATCACTCATATGTGGTCCTGTTCAGGCCTCGAGAGAGGCACGCCTGAACCACTGAGAGCAAGGAAGATGCCGCTTCTGGAACGGCGCAAACCGTTCAGCTATTGGGGATTCTGAGGATCGGGCCTGGGTGATGCGGTCGACCGCCCGAACAGAAGTGCCGGTCAGCCGACCGCTGGATGAGCAATGGGGTGGCGGCCTAAATCAGAGCCTCGAACTGGCCCAGCGGAACCTGGCGCCTCGGATAGGGCTGCTGTTCGGCCTGATACGAGTCTTTCGCCTGTTGATCGCGTGGCCGGGCATCGGCGTCGATAGCCAGCTTGTCCAGCGTGAGCCCGGAATCCCTGAGGCCGTTGCGGAGTTCCTGCTGATGCTGTTCAATCCAGGCTCGAACAACCGGAGATTCCGACCTGAGTGTCGCCGAAACGGATCCAGATTCGACTCGCACCGACACGGTCAATTCACCGAGATGTTCGGGATTCAGACGCAATTGAACTTCGCCGCCCCCCTGGCTGATCTGCAGCTTCATCACCCGGACAATCGACTGGGTGAGCGGGCCGGACTCGGTGGCGGGTTCGTGCATCGCCGCTGCGCCAGCCCGGGCTCCGGCCTGCGCGCCGGCTGGAGCGGTCGAGAAGAGGTCCGGGGACACCGGAGCGCCAAAGCCCGAGGCAAACCCTGGCGATGGTGGCTGAAGCGTCGACCGTTCCTTTCCAGCGTTCTGCTGGTCTGTTGACCCTCCGAAACCCGAATCTGCCGATCGTGTTCCCAGTGCGGCCGCCGCCAACGGGGCCTGCAGAACCACCGCGTCCTGAGCCCAACGTGTCGCTTTCGCCAACTCGGCCCGAGCCCAGCTAAGGGACTCGATCGGGGCTTGCTGGGCGAACTGGAAAGAGGCAAGCGCCGCGTCTGCCATCCGCGACGAACTGGGAGGCTGCGCAACACTCTGCTCGGCGGTCGAAGCCGCTCCGGCGCCAGGCGCGAACGTCAAGGGTACCGACGTCAACCGCGCGTCGGCGCCGACGGCCCCGGGGTTGAGAGCGGCCGATCGCAAGCCCGAATCGATGAATCGGGCGAGAGACTCGCGAATGTTGGAGGCAAGCGAATCGGGAGTGCCGTTGGTGGCGGGGGTTGGTCCGCCGACCGTGGTGGAAGATGCGCCCAAAGCCGGCCCGCCGGCGAATATCCCGCCGAGCGTCGATGCAATCAGTCCAGTCGATGCGCGCGCGAAATCGGCGGCCGTTCGCAGGGTCCCTGCAGATGGCGCGATCGTGAGTGCCGCGTCGGGAAGTTCGCCGCTGCTTTCGCCGGCCAGCGTGCTCGCCACGAAGGCATTCAGCGCATCGGCCGCTATCGCCCGTGCCATATCGGTGGCATTGGCAGACAACGGAACAAAACCGGCCGGGCCGGAGCCCGTTTTGTCGGCCTGCGGCGATGTTCGGTCTGCGGCAAATCCGGGCTCCGCCGCACGCGCAAACACGGCGGTGGCTGCCGGTTGGGCTGACGCTGGCCCCGTGGCCGGCACCGCGTTCGGCTGGGTCTTGTCGTCCGCGTTGGGCGTCGTCTTGGCGTCCGCGCTGGCCGAAATCTCGGCGCTCGGTTGGAACGTATCGCCGGGCACGGCAGCCTGAGCGAATCCGCCAACTGCCCCACCCACCAACACCGTGGTGGCCGCCGATTGGGCTGGCGCTGGCCCTGTGGCCGGCACCGCATCGGGAGTCGGCTTGGCGTCCGCGCTGGGCGTCGTCTTGGCGTCCGAGTTGGCTGTAATCCGGGCGCTCGGTTGGAACGCATCGCCGGGCGCAGCAGCCTGCGCGAATCCGCCCACCGCTGCCTGCACGAATACGGCGGTGGCCGGCGCTGGTCCGTTGGCCGACACCTGGTCAGGCATTGGTGGCGCACCATCGCCAGAGACACCAACAGCCTGCGCGTTTGCCGCGACACCAAGGTCGGGGACCGGGCCGGCCAAACCAGCGCCCTCCGCTGTCGCCGCGACCGCTGGCGCTGGCTGTTTCGGCGTATCGCCCTGCCCTACGGGAGCCGATTGGTTGCCGGAAGGCATGCATCCGACGGGAACAGTCGCCGCAGGAACACTCTCGACCGGCGCCTGGTCGGCCGAACAGCTTAGCGCCGATGGCCCCCCGGGATTCTTCTCGCGCTTTTGAGTCTTCTCAACGTGGGCCGACGGCGGATCGCATTTAGCCGGTCCGGTCGTCAGAGACGTGTCGCCAGCCGACACATCGTCGGCGGCCGCTGCGTCTTCTACTTCGCGCGATGTAGAGGCACTTTCTAAGCGGCGAGTCGGTCGAGGGGTTCCGGTCTGGGAATCGCCAGCGACCCTGCGCTGGCGCCCAGCAGACACATCCCGCGCCGGCGCCGCGACGTCCGAGTTGGATTCGTGGCGACCGGTCACGCTGGCGCGCCTCTCCGGGGCGCCGCGGTCGGCCGATTCCCGCTCACCGTCTTCTCGGCGGCCACCAAGCTCGGCGGCACTGTGCGACGCCCGCGGAACGCTGACGGCCGCACCGTCGAGAGCGCCGTCCAACGTCGATCCGAAGGACGCCCTGGCTGGAGAGGTGCGAGTGGCGACACGGCCCGCGCCGCCTTCGCCACCCACCGACACTCCAGCCACCCCGAGGTTGCTTACGATATCCACGGTGTCAGATCCCCGCTACGTCAGACTTATCGCTTCAGGTTGAGCGTCTCGAGCATCACTTCGTCGGCCACGGTAATGGTCTTCGAATTGGCCTGGTACCCGCGCTGCGCCATGATCATCTGGGTGAACTGCTCCGCGATATCGACGTTGGATCCCTCGAGCGCGCTGCCAATGAGCGTGCCACGACCGCCGGTGCCGGCGATGCCGACGTTGGGCAGACCGGCTGCCTCGCTTTCGCCGTATCGGCTCGAACCGACCTTGGTGAGCCCCTTCGGATTGTTGAACGAGGCGAGCGCAATCTGACCGACCTGCACCGACGCACCAGCGCCCAACGCGGCCACGATCGTGCCATCGGCCGTGATGGTGATGTTATTGATCATCCCTGGCCCCGCGCCGTTCTGGGTGATCGACGCCGTCGTCGAGGTCGACCGGAATCCGGTCAACGCACTGACCTGGGACATCGT
>Ga0194060_10000539_pt1 | contig 27586 bp, 21 predicted proteins | sample SepL225m_MetaG_FD_163427 | JGI IMG/M metagenome (GOLD analysis project Ga0194060, IMG submission 163427) | Anoxic zone freshwater microbial communities from boreal shield lake in IISD Experimental Lakes Area, Ontario, Canada - Sep2016-L222-5m | ecosystem: Environmental > Aquatic > Freshwater >... | reverse complement strand
GGCAGCGTATCATAGATTCGACATCGCGTCCGACGTAACCTACCTCAGTATATTTAGATGCTTCAACTTTGATAAACGGAGCGCCGGAGAGTTTTGCCAGGCGTCTTGCTATTTCAGTTTTCCCGACTCCTGTAGGTCCGATAAGAATAATGTTGTTAGGTAAAATTTCTTCGCGCATTTTTTCATCCACCTGTCTGCGGCGCCAGCGATTTCTGAGGGCAATAGCCACGGCACGCTTAGCCTCATTTTGTCCGATGATAAATTTGTCCAGTTCAGTTACTATCTGTGCAGGCGTAAGGCTCTGCATTAAATTATTTTTCATTTTAGGATCCTGGTTATTTGTCTATGATCTCAACATTTATTTTATCATTTGTATAGATACAAATTTCGGAAGCTGTTATCAGCGCTTCCGAAACAATTTCATTTGCCTGAAGAGAGCTGTACTTCTTAAGCATTTTAGCGGCAGCGAGAGCATACATGCCGCCCGAACCGATGGCGACAATTTTATCATCCGGTTCAATGACATCGCCTGTACCTGATACAATGAAGGCCTGATCTTCAGAAATTATGGCAAGCATGGCTTCAAGTTTTCTTAAATATTTATCGGTGCGCCAGTCTTTTGCAAGCTCAACGGCGGCACGGCTTACATTGCCGCGGTATTGTTCAAGTTTTTCCTCGAAACGTTCGAGTAATGTAAAAGCATCGGCAGCGCTGCCGGCAAAGCCGCAGAGTACTTTCCCGCCATGTAGTTTTCTTATTTTCATCGAATTATGCTTAACGACAGTATTGCCGAGTGTAACCTGTCCATCACCGCCGATTGCAGCCACGCCGTTATGTATAACTCCTACTATTGTTGTTGATCTGATTACTGGGTGCAATTATTAATCTCCTGCATTGGTTCATGCCTGATGGCATTTAAGATATTTATTAATATTTGAAAATTTATTGTTTTATACAGTTCTGATTTTTATTCTGCTGAACAGTTCTTGCTCATGTTTAGAATATGTCTTTCCAAACTTACCAATAAGTTTCTTTTCTTCATAAACCGAACTGACATAAAAGTATGAGTTCATGTAAAATAGTGGAGCGGGAAGTAAAGAAGTGAGATACTGCTGAATATGGCCTGAAAAATTTCTCTGATTATTTTTGGTTTAACAGGCTCGTTATCAGTAAACTCTATGATAGAATTTATCTTATTAACTACCTCTTCCACTTTATGCTTTCTGTCCGTAAAAATTTCGGCGATAACATCCCCTTTTAGCACCATATCTCCAATTTTTATATTAAAGATAATACCTGCTTTAGGATCGATTGTGTCTTCCTTTGTTACGCGTCCTGCTCCAAGTTCGAGAGATGCCATACCGAGGGCGTAAGTATCTATTTTACTGAAGTAGCCGGATTTCTGAGCCGGTATCTTTTGACTAACCTTCGACTTGGGATATTTTTCAGGGTTTTTAATATAGCTGATATCTCCGCCCTGCAGCTTTATCATCCTGATAAATTTATCATAAGCCCGTCCATTAGCAATCATTTCATTGGAAATTTCAATACCTTCGGCGTGAGTAGATGCTTTCCCACCCATGAATATCATAGCTCCGGCGAGGTTGTGGGTCAGAGTCATCAGGTCGTTGGATTTTTCTCCCAAAAGACATATTACAGACTCATAAACCTCAAGCCAGTTGCCGATATAGTGTCCGAGAGGCTGGTTCATATCTGTTATAAAGCACATGATTTTTTTGTCAAAAGCTTTGGCTGTGTCGATAAGCGACCCGGCGAGATGTTTTGCGTCCGCAGTATTTTTCATAAAGGCCCCGTTGCCCGTTTTCACATCGAGCACCAGTCCGTCAATGCCTTCAGCCAATTTTTTACTCATGATACTTGATGTAATAAGCGGGACAGAGTCAATTGTAGAAGTAACATCTCTGAGCGCGTAGATGAGTTTGTCAGCCGGAGCAATGTCTTTTGTTTGTCCGGCAATAACAGTTCCGCATTTTTTGATAACAGACTTGTACCGGGTAAGGGTAAGATTAGTGTGGCAGCCGGGGATTGCTTCCAGTTTGTCGAGAGTTCCTCCGGTATGTCCGAGGCTGCGCCCGGAAATCATCGGAGTATTAATGCCTGTTGCGGCAACTATGGGCGCAATGATGAGAGAAGTTTTATCGCCCACGCCGCCTGTTGAGTGTTTGTCTATCTTTGCACCTTCAATCGTACTGAGATCTATTACTTTGCCGCTATAGAGCATTGACCTGGTAAGGGCTGCTGTTTCTTCTGTAGTCATGCCTTTAAAATAGACAGCCATCAGGAAAGCCGATATCTGGTAGTCTGGTATTTTTCCTTTGATATAGGAATTAATCAGCCAGGATATTTCTTCAGGTGCGAGAGTTCCGCCGTTTCTTTTTTTTCTTATCAGTTCAACTGTGTTCATATTCCCCAGGTACAATTAATTGTGTGCTATTAAAATAGTAAGATTAACTGACAATACCTTCTTCCTCTGTCTAATGTAGAATATTTTGCAGGATGATGATGCACCTAAGTGATGTATGAACTATGGCAATCCATTACCGGGCAATCATCATACTTATTATAGATTTTTTTTTGGATGCGAAATCTTTTCTTTTTCAATTTAGTTTTTTGTATTTTTGTTAGAACTTAATAACGTTCGTCAAAGCAAAAATATATAGAAATATGAAGAAAAATATTGCGGTTGTTGCGGTCAGCGGAGGAATGGACAGCTGTGTTACTGCCGCGATTGCTGAAAAGGACTATGAACTGGCGTTTGCTCATTTTAATTATTGCCAAAGAACTGAAAGGCGGGAATTGCAGGCGTTTAATGATCTGGTTAGCTTTTACCGGATCAGGCATAAACTTATAATTGATTACACGCATCTGTCCGAAATAGGCGGAAGTTCGCTTACTGATAAAAGTATGTCGGTTACAAAAGCTGACCTTTTGACAACCGGGATACCTACTTCGTATGTTCCATTCAGAAATGCCAATATACTTGCGGCATGTGTGAGCTGGGCCGAGGTATTAGAAGCAGACTCTGTCTTTATCGGTGCGGTCTATGAAGATTCCTCAGGCTACCCGGATTGTCGTCCTGAGTTTTTCGAGGCTTTTGAAAAAATGGTGGGAATTGGGACTAAGCCGTCAACACATATTAAAATTAAAACGCCAATAATAAATTTATCCAAGGCGGAAATTGTTAAGAAAGGCTTAGACCTTGGTGCTCCGCTTCAGTTAACATGGTCGTGCTATCAGAATGAAGATGAGGCTTGCGGAATATGTGACAGTTGTGCGTTAAGACTCAGAGGCTTTCAGGCGGCTGGCATGAATGACCCGATTACATATATAGTAAAACCAAAATATTGATTATCGAAAAGTAAGGAGTAATTAAAATAATGCGAGACAGACAAAAATTATTGGAAACCTTTAGCAACCAATATCCGGAGAAAGATTACACGATAATACATACAACCGATGAATTTACATCACTCTGTCCCAAAACGGGTCAGCCGGACTGGGCAACTATTATTATTGAATATATCCCGGATGAATTGTGTGTTGAGCTTAAGTCGCTTAAGTTCTATTTTCAATCTTTCAGAAACGATGGTATTTATTACGAAAGCGTAACCAACAAAATTATTGACGACCTGGTTGAAGTCGTGAAGCCTCGTTATATGCACATTACGGCAGATTTCAAAGTACGTGGCGGGATTTCATCTGTTATTGAGGTTGATTATGAAAAAGAGGGCGGAGATAGTAAAAACTTTTGGGAAGAAGATTAAATATTGGATGAACCAGAGATCTGAGCCTTTCTTATCCACGTTTTAAAAGTTAAAATAATAATATAAATCTATAGCGGACAGATTCATAGTTTGTCTGCTACAAAAATGAAAGAAATTATATGGTTACCACGGCGGAATTTAAGCAGAATTATCTAAAGAATAGAGAGAAAATATTTAAGAATCCGGTTCTACGTAAGGATGCGTTTAAGTTCTGCGTAGTATATAGCCTGCTTGTTGAAAAAAGCATAGTGCAAATTTCGGAACAGGAGAAATTTAACTTCGCCCTTGCATCTGCCGGAAGTTTCAGCCGTCGCGAGCTTTCCCCTTACTCGGATATTGATCTGATGTTCCTGGTTGAAGATGTAGAGGCAGACGGAGAATCTATCCAGAGGTTTGTACGTTTGCTGTGGGACTGTGGTATTGAAGTTTCCCATACCGTGCGCGATTTTTCCGATATTGATAAATTCCTTAACAAAGACCTTCATGCCTTCACACAGTTTTTTGAAACAAGGTTTCTACTCGGTTCAGAGAAAGTTTACAATGAATGGAATGAAAAGATGTTTTCATTGATAAAAGAGCAGAATCTTATGGATATGCTCCATGAATTCTTCGAAGATATTAAATCAAGATATTCCAAGTACGGCAGATCACCCAAAACGCTTGAACCAAATCTTAAGTATTCAGCAGGCGGGCTGAGGGATCTTCATGCAGTTGAATGGATGTATGCCCTAAAGAATAAGACGATACTTACTGAGCAGACCGAGATTACACAGTCCGAGATTTTCATGAAGCGTATTTCCGATGAGAACTTCATTAGTGTGAGTGAGTATAAGGCTGTGCTTGAAAGTTACAGGTTTATCTTAAACATCCGAAACATACTTCACCTGATTAGCAAGCAGAGAAATGACCGTCTCGAATTTAATTCGCAGATTAAGATATCCCGGTTTCTAAATTACAAAAAAGAAAGTTCGTTACTTGATTTTATGAAGCAGTACTTTAATGCTTCGAATACGCTTAACCGTTTCTCTAAGACAATTGTAAAGCGTTTTGAGGAGGAGACAACCCCTCCACTTTCGAATTATCTTACTGTTTCGTTGGATAAGACTTTCAATATGAAAGGGAGTAATATATCAATAAAAGCCAAACAGCCGCTTTTCCTCTCTGATATTCTAAAAGCTTTCTACTATCGTGGCTTTCATGACGCAAAGTTCGATGAAGAACTGCGCTCACTTATAATTGAAAGTGTTGACAATATTGATAAGTCGGAGACAGACGGCTACAAGCAACAACGTGCTTTCATCTTCTTTAGAAAAATACTGCGTTTGCCACCGCGAAAGGTAGGCAAAACACTTGAGAAGATGAATGAGCTTGGTGTACTTCCATTATTACTGCCTGAGTTTAAGGAGATAGTTGGTTATTTTCAGGCTGGAGTTTATCATAGCTATACCGCCGATGAGCATACACTTCAGGCGCTAATAAACGTAGAGAATCTTCATGGACGTGAAAATGAATTGGGAAGGCTCTTTACAAGTCTGAGGGAAAAGGAAATGCTTTACCTTGCCATTTTATTTCATGATATAGCAAAGTCAATAAGTATTTCAGGTCATGAAATAATTGGTGCCGAGATTGCTTCATCTATAATGCATCGCATGGGATATAAGGAGAATGAAGTGCGGCAGGTAAGTTTCCTTGTTGAGAATCATCTGGTTATGGAGCAAATAGCTTTCCGTCGTAACTTGAATGATTCGGAAACGCTAAATAACTTTACTTCCAGGTTCTCGTCTGTGCGCGATCTCGATTTGCTGTATTTATTAACTTTTGCCGATCTATCGGCTGTGAATCAGATGGTCTGGACGGAGTGGAAGAGCGATTTGTTAGCCGAACTTTATCGTAAGTCGCGCGAAATGCTTGCCGAACAGATCACCGGAGAGAAGTTGTTGCTCTCAAGCGTAATAAATTTTCCGCAAAAACTATCAGGCGGACTTGATGGACAAATCCAGGAGCATATCGATTCTATTGATGATGCAGGCTATACACAATTATTTAACGAAGAGGAAATTACATTACACTTAAAGGAAATAGAAAAGAACTCAAATATTTCTGTATTCTTTAAAGAGCTTAATGTTTTTACGAACATTACCATTATATCGAAAGATTCTCCTTCTCTTCTCTCGAAACTTTGCGGAGTGCTTTCAGTTAATGATTTAAATATCCATGATGCACGAATCTTTACACGCAAAGATGGTATCGTTATAGACAGTTTCAACGTAACTGATTTCAGAACGCATAAAACAGTTACTCAGGAACGATATGAAAAGATTGAAGATGATCTTAAAGCTGTGATTGAAGGTAGTTTTCAGCTTGCGCATGAACTTAGCCGAATGAAGAACAAATGGTGGAGAATTGAAAACAAGTTCTTTAAACGTTCAGGCAAAGTTAAAATTGCTTTTGAAGAGCATGACAAGTTTACTATTATTGATATATTTTCACCTGATAGATTAGGTCTGTTATATCAGATTACGCGTAAGCTGTCAGACCTTGGATTGTCTATCTATCTGGCTAAAATTTCAACCAAGTCGGATGATGTAGTTGACTCATTTTATCTTTTGGACCGTAATGGAAAGAAAGCCGTTCTAAGTGATTATGAATTTATAAAGTCAGAACTGACCGCTGCCATCGAACAGATTTTGTAAATGGGGGCTTCTCAATGTATCTGAATAACTCATGTTACCCAAAAATACCAGAGTTATGATTCATTCTCTATTTGATAACAACAAAAACGAGCCTTCTGGCAGGATGGTCGAAGCTTCTATCAAGTCGAACGAAGCTTCTATCAAGTTGAACGAACCATTATTTGAGATGAACGAAGCTTCTATCAAGTCGAACGAAGCTTCTATCAAGCTGGTCGAAGCTTCTATCAAGTTGAACGAAGCTTCTATCGAGTTGAACGAACCATTATTTGAAATGAACGAAGCTTCTATCGAGTTGAGCGAACCATTATTTGAGATGGACGAACCATTATTTGAAATGAATGAAGCTTTTATCGAGAAGAATGAACCATTAATTGAGTTGAGCGAGGCTTCTGGCAAGATGAACGAAGCATTAATCGGGATGAATGAACCTTCAAACAGAATGAATATCCCTTTAATTGGGACGAAGATAGTTTTGGCAATAAGTTACGCGACTTTTATTTATTTGTATGGGACTTCTATTTTGAAGAAGAGATAATAAATGTTGCTGTTTCTGCCGAAATGCGTCAGTTATGAAAAATTCAGAATAAATCTCTGTATAGAAACCAGACACCAGACACAAATTATGATGTTTGTTGCATTTTGCGTAAGGTGAGTGAATAAGTTATTACATCGTGCGTTCATATAAGATTAAGTGAGTATATATTTAGCGGGAAGGTATTTTAATAATGAATTTTATGGAAAAAGAAAAGCCGGTCGGAGTCTTTGATTCCGGCATTGGCGGACTTACAGTTGTAAAAAGAATATCTTCAATTTTACCTGCGGAGAATCTTGTTTACTTTGGCGATACAGCGCGTGTGCCTTACGGTTCCAAATCTAACTCTACAGTAATAGAATATTCGCTTCAGAATGCGCACTTCCTTATGGAGAAAAATGTAAAGGTAATTGTCGTTGCCTGCAATACAGCTTCTTCGGTGGCACTTGACGTATTACGCCAGAAACTGCATGTTCCAATAATCGGCATGATTGAGCCGGGAGCAAAGTTCGCTCTTAAAGAAACAAAAACAGGGAGAATTGGAGTCATCGGGACAACCGCTACGGTGAATAATCATGCCTATGCTAAAACAATTCTTCAACTTGATCCGCATACAGAGGTATTTGAAAAAGCCTGCCCATTGTTCGTACCTCTTGCCGAAGAAGGCTGGATAGACCGTGAAGCAACCCGATTGATAGCGGAAGAATATTTAAAGGAAATTAAGGAATACAACATTGATACGCTTGTTCTTGGTTGTACACATTATCCTTTGCTTGCCGGAGTTATTCAGGAAGTTATGGGAGATAAGGTTAGTCTGATTGATTCTGGAATCGCGGCTGCTTCTGCTGTCCAAAGTGAACTGAAAAGAATAGGACTTGAGACAAATTCATTTTCTGCCGGTAGCCAGGATTTTTATGTAAGTGATATTCCGCAGAAATTTGCAGAAATAGCCAGACTGTTCATGGGGCGGTCTCTTGATTATATTAAGAAGATTGACACAGAGGTTCTGACATCTTATAAGTAACGCTAAAAAATCCTGTCCACGGAACCCCGCAACTATATGATAATAGAAAATGCCAGCAATAGCAATAATTTAATTGGTTACACCATTACGTATTTGTCCCGATATTTTTTCTAAAATAGCACTATTATATTACCTGGTAGTTTTTAGGTCTTATATTATTTTGTATCATGTGTTCAGTAATTAATGCCAGCGGAATAAAGGAGTATATGACAATTCCCATTTAAGAGGGGAATTTGTCGGATGCTTCTGTTCAAAATGAATCTGGGATTAATTCGAAAATCATATTAACTAATTATATTTTAATTCTTATCAATGAGCTTGATATGCCAATTAATAATGGTTCTGACAATCTGCAATCAAATTCTGTCTTTGATTTAATGAAAGTTTCTAAAAATAGATATGTCTGGCGACCAGAGAAAAAGAGGAACTGGATAGCTTTAGCTTTATTAACAGGCGGGTTGATTCTAACGCTTATGGCAAGTCTCTTATTGAAAGCAGATGTTGAGCAAGATGCGAGGAAAGAATTTAATTTCACTTGTAGCGAGCTTAAAAATAAAATATCCGCGAGGATGCATACACAGGCCCAATTGCTCCGAAGCGGAGCTGCTTTCTTTGTGCATTCAGACGGAATTACCAGGCATGAATGGCGAAGTTTTTATGATAATCAGATGATTGCGCAGAATATACCCGGAATACAGGAGATTGGGTACTCAATTATAATTCCCCCAAATCAGTTAGCCCGGCATGAGAAGGAAATTCAAAGCGAAGGTTTTCCACAATACTCTGTCAGACCGAAAGGCAAAAGGAAAATATATACATCAATTATATATCTGAAACCATTCTCCAGAGGGAGCTTCCGTGCTTTTGGTTATGATATGTTTTCGGAACCAGTCCGTCGGGAAGCTATGGAAACAGCCAGGGACCTTAATATTGTTGCTTTTTCCAGGAAAATTATGCTTGTACAGGGAACAATGGATATTCAGGGGGGAGTTATGTACGCACCTGTTTATAGGAAAGAAATGCCGACCGGAACTATAGAGGAGCGCCGGAGTGCCATTAAAGGGTGGGTTTCCAGTCCTTATCGAATGGATGATATGATGTCGGGGATTCTTGACGGGTATGAAACTATTAAAGAGAAACATACCCATCTGAAAATATTTGATGATTCTTCTTATAGCGAGGATGGACTCCTTTATGACAGCAGAAAAGTAATTAATAAGCATCTGATATTCCCTTTATTATTTTCTCTGCGAACTTCTATTGCCTTCAATAACCATCAATGGTATTTGTTGTTTACGCAACATAGCTCCGGAGTGTCGGGTTTAGATTACAGTAAAGTATGGTATGCTGCGGCAGGTGGAACAAGCTTCAGCATCTTATTTTTTGTCATTTATCTGTTGCTCATTAACACTAATATCAAAGCTCATAAACTTGCAGGGGAATTAACTAGGGACTTAAGCCAGAGTGAAACTAAATATAGTTCGATGATTTCTAATATTTCAGACGTAATCTGTATAATTGATACAGATGGCATAGTAAAGTATAGTAGCCCCAATATTGAGAAATGGTTCGGATGGCAGCCTCAGGATCTTACAGGCACAAATGGCTGGTTAACGATTCATCCGGATGATTTAGAGCATATTCAAAAAGAATTCTTTTCTCTCCTTGAAAAGGATACCTCAGTACAAATAGTGGAGTGCAGATTAAGATGTAAGGACGGGAGTTATAAGCCGATATCTCTTACGGGTACCAATCTTATAAATGATCCGGTAATTAATGGCGTATTGATAAATTATCATGATATTACCAAACGAAAACAGTCAGAGGAAATTCTGCGTCTGCGCGAGTCGTATCTGTCGGCTATTATTGAAAATCAGTCCGGACTGTTCTGGCTGAAAGATCTGGGTGGCAAAGTTCTCGTGGTAAATAGAAATTTCTCAGATGTATTCGGTTTCGACAGACCTGAAGCGCTTGTCGGTAAAACTGATTTTGACTTATGGACCCGGGAACTGGCAGACAAATATATTGCGGAGGATCTTCGGGTTATACAGACAAAAAAAGCAATCATTGTTGAAGAATCAATTTTAGATAAAGGCGATGTTAAATGGTTCGAAACTTATAAAGCTCCTATTTTTGATAATCAGGAAATAGTAATTGGTACAACAGGATATTCCATTGACATAACCGAGCGAAAGCGGGCGGAGGAAGCATTGCAGAAGAGTATTCAAAGACTTGAACTTGCTATGAATGTGGCCGATATGGCATGGTGGGAAATGGAACTGCCTTCCGGTAGTGTTGTTTTCGGAAAACGGAAAGCTGAAATGCTCGGTTTTCCTCCCGAAAGGTTTAAACATTATAAGGATTTTACTGATCTGGTTCATCCCGATGATTATGAACAGATAATGGATGCTATGCGCTGGCATCTCAATGGAAAATTGGATAAATATGAAACTGAATACCGGATATTAACCAGTTCAAACGAATATAGATGGTTCTATGATATCGGGTCTGTTGTAGAGGGCAGTTCAAATGAAATGCCTGTGAGAATTACCGGACTTGTTCTTGATATTACAGATCGGAAAGCAGCACAGTTTGAGCTTTTGAACTTCAATGAAGAACTAACTGATACTAAAGAAAAGCTTGAGAAGATAAATTCAGAAAAGGACAGACTTTTTTCTATCATCGCACATAATTTAAAAAGTCCGTTCCAGGGATTTCTGGGATTAACAGAATCAATGGCTGAGAATATTAACAGTTTCTCTCAAACTGAATTGTCTGATATAGGTCGCGAGATGCACATTACTTCGAAAAATCTCTTCAGGCTTTTAAGTAATGTACTGGAATGGGCATGTATGCAGCAGGGTCTGATAAATCTTAATCCTGTTGAAATAGTTTTATCAGAGATTATTTCTCAGAATATTGATTCAATAATTAAACGCGGAGAACAGAAAGAAATTGAGATAATTCACGAAGTTGATAAAAACCAGATTGTTTTTGCGGATGAAACTATGCTTAATTCTATCCTGCGTAATCTGTTGTCCAACGCTATAAAGTTTACTAAGCAGGGGGGAAAAGTAAGCGTAAGTTCTAAAGAAACAGAAAATAATATGGTGGAAATATCTGTAACTGACAGCGGTATTGGAATGTCGGAAGATTTATCTGAAAAGTTATTTAAGATAGATGAAAAAGTCGGGCGCAAAGGTACGAATGGCGAATCAAGTACGGGCTTAGGGTTATTGCTTTGCAAAGAGTTTGTAGAAAAACATGGTGGCAGAATCCGGGTGGAAAGCAGGAAGGGAGAGGGAAGTATTTTCTCTTTTACAATTCCGGCGGCAGACAAAAATTTTCCGTACACCATGGACTGATTTTATTCATTCTCTCTGAAGCTGGTTATGATTATGAAAGAAATTCTTACAGGTTCTGGCACTATGCCGTCAGGTTAATACACATGTTACAATTTTATTTTGTTTCGTTCAATGGTATTACCCATCGCTGACATATTCCCTAAAACCCGTCTTACGTTCCTGCATTCTTAGTACAATTACCAAAAAGGCTCTTTCCCGTCCATAAATAGCTTATTCCATTTCAGAAAAGGTTTGGTGAATTGCAGAAATTGCCTGTGTACTAAAAAAGCTTCGTATGGAAATAATTGCATCCGATAAATTTTTCTTCAGGCATAATAAAATACTATTTTCTGTTTTTTCATTCTGTATTATATTTTTTTTGTTGAAGAAAATTTGTTGTACACCCTGAAAATCATAGCTCTGACATTTTTGCATAGCATGAGTTACTAAAACAATTTTTGACTTAGGCAACTTTAGTATTTCTTTTGTAGTTTTAGATTGCTTCTTCCATATTATATTGAATTAAATGAAAAGTCTGTTTGAACTGAAAAAATATTTCGCCCGCTATAAGTCTAAGTTGCTGTGGGGAATTGTATGCATTGTGATTTCGAACCTGGGCGCGGTTTACGTCCCGCTGATTTTGAAGGATAGTATTAATGCACTAAAGGCAAAGCCAGAGTTGTCGTTGCTATTTCGCTATGGAGTGATGATAACACTTACTTCGCTTGTAGCGGGAGTCTTTCGATTTTTAATCAGTCAGACTATAATTGTTGTTTCACGAGAGATTGAGTATGATATCCGCCAGGATTTCTGGCAACACATCCAAAACCTGTCGCTTAGATATTTCCAGAACCACTCAACCGGTGATATTATGGCCCACGCTACGAATGATCTTAACTCGGTGCGCTCATTTATTGGTCCCGCTGTTATGTATGCGGTTGATACCATAGTGCGTCTGTTAATCGTAATTGCAATTATGTTATCGCTCAGTATCAGTCTTACCGTTTATGCGTTGCTTCCGCTTCCGATACTTTCGTATATCGTCTATAAACTTGGTGGCAAGATTCATCTGAAATACACTTATATTCAGGAGAAGTTCAGCGAGCTTACGACTAAGGCGCAGGAGAGTTTTTCAGGTATCAGGGTAATTAAGTCTTATGTCAGAGAGGAGAGCGAGATAGAGGATTATAAGGTGCTCAGCCAGGATTACCTGAATAAAAATATGGATATGGCTACAATTCAGGCGATGTTTATGCCTGTACTCTTTATGCTTACGGGTATCTCGATTATTGTGGTTGTCTGGTCCGGCGGACTTAAGGTTATGGATGGTTCACTGGATTTAGGGGAAATATCAGCTTTTGTTATTTATCTTGGTTTGCTGATTTGGCCTATGATTGCGGTCGGCTGGGTGGTAAATCTTATTCAGCAGGCTTCGGCAAGTATGAAACGTCTTAGTAAAATGTTAAGTGAGCCACATGATATTCAGGACAGTCCTGAGACAGATTTTTCTATTAAGGATGTAAAGGGGAACATTGAGTTTAGGAATGTTTCTTTCAGATATGCCGAAAATCTGCCTTATGTGTTAAAAAATATTAATCTTTCTATTCCGCAGGGATGTACCGTGGCGATTGTCGGGGAAACCGGAGTTGGCAAGACTTCTATGATTAATCTTATCCCGAGACTTTATGATGTTTCAGAGGGGGAGATTTGGCTGGATGGACGGAATATTAAGGATATTCCGCTTAATGTTTTGCGCAGGAATATCGGGATTGTGCCTCAGGAGACTTTCCTTTTCTCGGATACTCTGGCTAATAATATTGCCTATGGGCTTTCGGAGACTAAGATTGATGTAGTTGAAAAGGTTGCGGGCATATCTCAGTTGAGGAAAGACGTTGATTCGTTTCCGCACGGTTTTGATACTATGCTTGGCGAGCGGGGCATCACGCTCTCCGGCGGGCAGAAGCAGAGAACATGCCTGGCGCGTGCGCTGGCAACCGATCCTGCTATTCTTATCCTTGATGATTCTTTCTCTGCCGTTGATACGCGTACTGAGGAGGATATTTTGAAAAATTTGAAAGTGTTTATGAAGGACAGGACGAGTTTAATTATAAGCCATAGAATTTCAACGGTTAAGGATGCTGATTTGATATTCGTTCTGCGTAACGGGGCAATTGCCGAGCAGGGTACGCATGATGAGCTGGTTCAGAAGCAGGGGCTTTATGCTGAACTGAACTTTAAGCAGATGCTGGAGAAAGAACTGGAAGAGCTTAATTAGTATCACGGATTTAACGGATTTCACAGGTGCGGGGAAGTAGTTTTTGCTGTCATAGCTTCGGCATGACATTTTTTTTACAATTATTATTGAAATAAAATATGTCTCAGGATTATAAACAGGACGATGAAATTATAGGCAAAGCTTATGACGCTAAATTGATGAAGCGTTTGATGAGTTATGTCAAGCCTTATAAAAAATATGTTATACTGGCTATTCTGCTGAATGTTGTTGTGGCGGCTCTTGGTCCGCTGAGACCTTATCTGACAAAAATAGCAATCGATGACAGCATCAGAAATAAAGACTACCACGGATTATTGCTTATTACGCTTGCTCTTACTGGTTCGCTTATCCTTCAGGCAGTCATACAGTTTTTTCTTACTTACTATACTCAGTATATGGGGCAGAAAATTATTTACGACATCAGGGTAAAACTTTTTGCGCATATACAAAAGCTTGCATTAAAATATTTTGACAAAACTCCGATTGGGCGAATAGTTACGCGTGTTACCAATGATGTGGAATCCCTGAATGAGCTTTTTTCAAGCGGCATCGTTATGGTATTCAGCGATGTATTTATTATTTTCTGGATATTTGGTTTTATGTTCTTTATGGACTGGAAGCTTTCGTTTGTTACTCTCTCGGTTTTGCCGGTTCTGTTTTATGGTACATTTTTATTCAAAAAGAAAGTTCGCGATTCTTACCGGGATGTAAGATTCCATCTTGCCCGTCTTAATTCCTACATGCAGGAGCATGTAACAGGGATGAACGTGGTTCAGATTTTCGGCAAGGAAAAGGAAGAACTTAACCGGTTCTCTAAGATTAATGAAGAATATAAAAAAGTAAATATTCAGTCCATCTTCTATTACGCAGTCTTTTACCCCGCCGTGGAATTTTTAAGTTCGCTTGCAATTGCGATGATTGTATGGTATGGTGGCGGCGAGATTATACATGGCGCGATGAGCCTTGGCGTACTGTTCGCTTTTATTCAATACATCGAAATGTTCTTTCGTCCGATACGCGATTTGTCGGAAAAGTATAATATTATGCAGACGGCTATGGCTTCGTCAGAGAGAATATTCAAGCTCTTTGATACCAATACGTTTATCCTTGACCCGGAAAATCCGCAGGAGCTGAAGAGTGTTAAAGGGGAAATTGAGTTTAAGAATGTCTGGTTTGCATATAATGATGAAGATTACGTACTGAAAGATGTTTCTTTTAAGATTATGCCGGGGCAGACTGTGGCTATCGTGGGTGCGACCGGAGCGGGCAAAACAAGTCTTATAAATATTCTGACCCGCTTCTATGATATTAACAAGGGAGAGATAAGTCTGGACGGTGTGGATATAAGAAATTTCAGGAAGCGGGATTTGAGGAAATTTATTTCTATCGTGCTTCAGGATGTATTTCTTTTCTCGGGTACGATTAAGTCTAATATTAATCTTAACAGTCTGAAAATCCCTGACGAGCAGATTCTTGAGGCTTCAATCAGTGTAGGGGCGCACAGATTTATTGAGTTTCTACCGAATCAGTATGAAGAAGTTGTAAAAGAAAAAGGTGCGACTCTCAGCGTTGGACAAAAGCAACTGTTGTCTTTTGCCCGTGCTATGGCTTATGATCCGCAGATACTTATTCTTGATGAGGCAACTTCAAGCGTTGATACTGAAACCGAGATACTTATTCAAAAGGCTATTCAAAAACTGCTCGTTGGCAGGACGGCTATTGTAATAGCGCACAGGCTTTCGACCATTCAGAATGCCGACCAGATTATTGTAATGCATAAGGGCGAGGTGCGCGAGATGGGAACGCATCAGGAACTATTGCAGAAGCGTGGTATTTACTACAAACTTTATCAGCTTCAGTATAAAGACCAGGAAATATCAAAGCCGGCGTGATTCTGTTATTGGTGGATAGAGAGCGGACAAGCAGAATTTATTTCTTTATGCTCTTTAATTCATCGTTAAGCTTTATGGCGAGTTCTTCTTTACTGATTCCTGCAATTTTAATCTTTGTGCTTTTAACGAGTATTTCAGGACTATCCCCCTGTCCCGTTACAAACTTAAATAAGTTGTAACCCATTCTATTTCTGTCATTCATTATTGGAATGTTCTCCTTGTACTTTTCAACTATTCCATAAACCTGTTTCTCAATCGAATCATCAGGAAAAAGCTTAGTTGCTGGCGGGGCTAATGTTGTCATGTTCAAATCCTTATGTTTTTATAATTTAGTCCAAAAATAAGTAAGTCGCATGAAAACCACAACAAACTTTATGTGGAACAATAAAACTTATTTAGCTAAATTGGGCGTTAAAATTAAACGGCTATTCTAAATCTGATGGATTTTGCACGGAATAGTGTTCCAATTATATATCAGTCAACCTTTTAGTTCCGGTACTGTGGATTTAAGCAAAGTAAACAGATTATTAATTATCAGACTTAGTTCGCTTGGAGATATACTTCTTACGCTTCCTCTTATTCGCTCCATAAAGAAACAGTATCACGATATTAAAATAGATTTTCTTGCGCGCGAAGAATATAAGGATACGCTTCTATATAATCCTTATATAAACGAACTGCTTACATTTAAGCATGGCGACAACTCTGTATTATTTAACAGGATAAAAGAAAAACAGTATGGTTTGGTTCTTGACCTGCAAAATAACCTTAGGAGTGCAAGGATAGCCGGCATGGTTAGTGCTCCAAAGTATAAATTTATCAAAAGGCGCGTTGATAAAATTCTGCTGGTTAATTTTAAGATTGACCGGCTAAAGTCTGCTCCGCCTGTGCCCGTCCGATATGCAGAGACACTCCCGGGTTTTAAGCTTGACAACAACGGTCTTGAGCTGTTTATTCCGGAAGAGAAAACATCAAGGCTGAAGGGAGATAATTATATTGCTCTCTGCCCCGGCTCAAGGCACTTTACCAAGATGTGGCCCGAAGAATATTTTGTAAAACTGGGCAATATGCTTGTAAGCAATGGGTACAGAGTTATACTTTTAGGCGGCAGTTCGGATAGAGAGGCGTGTGGCAGAATTAGCCGCGCGGTTACAGCTTCGGTTGATTTAAGTGGGGATAATGATTTGCTTCAGATAGCAACTGATATGAAAGAGTGCCGTTTGGTTATCTGCAACGATTCGGGACTTATGCACGCAGCCTGCGCCGTAAATATTCCGGTTGTGGTTTTCTTTGGTTCTACGGTCAGTCCGTTTGGTTTTGCTCCTTACAAGAACAAGAATTTAATTTTAGAAAATAATTCATTAACTTGCAGACCGTGTTCCCACATTGGCAGGGGAAAATGTCCGAGAAAGCATTTCAGGTGTATGCTTGATATAACGCCTGAAATAGCACTAAACGGAATTAAAAGTTTATTATAAAGTTTAACTATGAATATATGGTATCTGGTCTATAACGCAGTTTTTATCCCGATTTTTTATGGTGCGATGCAGTTTGCGGGACTTTTCAATGCAAAAATCAAAAAAGGTATCCGTGACAGGCGTTTACTCTTCGACAATCTCGCCGAATCTGTCTCAAAGCTTGATAAAAGGGAAAAGCTTATTTGGTTCCATTCATCATCGATGGGGGAATTTGAACAGGCAAAACCAATTATCCAGAAAATAAGGGCGGAAAGAAACGTGAATATTATTGTCACCTTTTTTTCTCCATCTGGTTATGAAAACTCTAAGAAATATCCTTTTGCAGACATAATTTCGTACATTCCGTTTGATTCTCCTGCACTTTCAAGGAAGTTTTTACAGTTAGTTAAGCCTGATATTGCCATTATGATACGATATGATATCTGGCCAAATTTTATTTGGCAGCTTAAGGAAAGGAACATTCCCTGTTTTATCGTTGATGCCACGATGAGAGGGGACTCAAAACGGAAGCTTCCGTTTATAAAGGATTTCCATAAAGAGCTGTTTAAGAATTTTACAAAAATTCTTACGGTTTCGGAAACTGATTTGACTAACTTCCGTGATTTTGATATTCATAACGGACAGCTAAACTCAGTCGGCGATACCCGCTTTGACAGGGTGTTGCAGAAAAGTCAGGACGCAAAGGAGAAGAAACTTTTTAAGATAGATTTCTTTAAAGGAAAAAAAGTTCTTGTAGCGGGTAGTTCATGGGAAGCTGATGAAGATGTATTACTTCCGGCTTTTCTGAAACTTGCCAAGTATGACGAGGATATAATTCTTATAATTGCGCCACATGAGCCGACTATTCAGCATCTTGAAAAGCTGGAGAATGAATTTGCAGGGGAAAACAATTCGATACGGTTTTCATACTTAAATGAGTATAGTGGTGAAAGAATAATTATTATTGATTCAATCGGAATACTCTTAACGCTTTATTATTATGCCGATGTAGCTTACGTGGGTGGCAGCTTTAAGCAGGGGATACACAACGTCCTGGAACCGGCAGTTTATGGCATTCCTGTTATCTTTGGTCCTATGATTGAGACTTCCCAGGAAGCGCAAAAACTTGTAGAACTTGGAGCTGCCAAAATCGTACGGGATAAAAAAGAAACTTATAAAATACTCCGTGCGCTATTTTCTAATGATGAATTGCGCCAATCAATGGGGAAATGTTCTGTGCAGTATGTAAGCCAGAATGTTGGTGCAACTGACAAGATAGTGAAGGAAGTATATAATATTTTATTTAAAGCAGTATAATTAGAGTCTGCTGAAAAAGTATTATTTCATTTATATGGCGGCTAATGCTGGTTTGCTCTAACCGGGCAGCTATCTGATTCAGACCATAAAAGTTCTTACTCTGACCAAACTTCCCTTCAATTCCGCTTCGCATGTTCTGATACTTCTTTAACTGTTTCGTACTCGTATATCGTATCATAAGGTGCTCAGTTATTTGTCCAAATTTACTATTTTCTGAGCACTTTTAACACTATTTTATTCCATATTTTATTGTTTATAATGACTTTGGGACTTTTTCAGCAGACTCTAATTACCTGGCAACTTTCGATAACTTAACTGTTTTACTCATCCTTCTTCTTTCCCGGCTGCTTCTTAATGTGATTGTCAAAGTCAGAGACAAGGAGTCGGTCCTGAGTGACGCTGAATTTTTCGAATTGAGATTCGGCAAAAGATTTGGCAATCTCGGCGGTAACTTTACCAGAGTTGGTAAGGATGTCCTTTTCATTAAATTTTAAGAAAGCGTCTAATTTGCTTATCCAATCTTTCATAACCATTATTTTACGATTGTCAGCCTGGAGTTCGGCGTAATCCAAATACATGGACACAATACGGTTAAGGTTATCCAATTCTTTTTCGTTCAAATAGTTTTTAGCAATAGCAACATCGGTTTTGCGTATGGGACCGTCAGGGGCGTTTTTCCAGGAGGTTAAGCCCATATTTTGTTTATTACTATCGGCGCGGGAACGGACTATTTCAGTGGCAGTTTGTTTACTAATAGCCCAGTGAAGTTTATTTTGAACGGTTGCGAAGAACTGTTTGGTTTGCTCACTGATTGCGTTATAGTCGGCGCTGCATTGAGCGTAGATGTCGGTTATTTTTTGATAAAAGCGTCTTTCGCTGGAGCGGATATCGCGGATACGGGCTAATTGTTCTTCGAAGTAGTCGTGACCAAAAATGGACTGCGGATTTTTGAGCCGCTCATCGTCCATAGTAAAGCCCTTAATGATATATTCTTTTAAGCGTTCAGTTGCCCATATACGAAAGTGTGTAGCCTGGGTAGAGTTTACGCGATAACCGACTGAGATAATGGCATCGAGATTATAAAATTTTGTTTTATAAACTTTTCCGTCATCGGCAGTATGTTCCAAAATGGAACTAACTGAATTTTCGATGAGTTCACCGGTCTCAAAGATGTTTTTTAAGTGTTTGGTTATTGCAGGCCGCTGAACACCAAATAACAGAGCTATTTTTTCTTGAGTGAGCCAGATATTTTCATCACGAAGAAAAATTTCAACTTTAACTTTGCCGTTTGGTGTGGTGTAAAGTAAAAACTCGGTAAAGGAATTATTGGGGAAGAGCTGAGATTTATTTTTTTTCATAGTGCAATTAGCAGGCAACAGGCTTTAAGAGAAATGGAGGGAAAGCCTCCGGTTTATTTAAGTTACTTTTATTCATAATTCAAATTATTTAGCTGTTTTTTAATTTCAATTTCGAGAGCATGAGATTCGGCAAAAAGAAAATCGGGATTATGATTATACGCACCCATTTTTTGCAAATTCTTTTGGAGTGATGTCTGTGTATTCAATTTTCACATCAAAATATTGACCGGCGCTGAATGAGTAGTTTTTTCTTTTTCCCCACTATAAACAACATAGGACCAAATTTATCTTATGGATTTTTTCATTTAGAAATAATGATCATTCGTTGTTCTTCGGTTGAAGGAATTATCAATCCAGGATTACCAATAAATTCCCAACGCGCGCGCGTGGCATTTTCGCACCAAATGTTGAAGAATCAACTATCTTAATAAATTTGTCAGATAAAATAACAAACCTTAGAAATGCCGGCACTAATTAACGACAATTTCTACCTTACTGAAATTCCCAACTTTTTTTACCTCAAGTCTGTTCGAAAAAGCTTCCTGCACATCCTGATTATGCGATACCACAAATATCTGCCTGAAATCTTTCGATATTTCTAACAATGAATTTAATAACTCATCCCTTCTGTCTTCGTCCTGACTGCTGAATACTTCATCCAAAGCCAGAAATCCCATGTTTGTCCTCCCAGCCAGTGCCGATACCCTCTTGCTTATTGCTATCCTTAAACATAAACTTGCCAGATCTTTCTCCCCGCCCGATAAGGTGTCCAGATCAACCGCGCTACTGTCTCTCGTAACTCTAAGATCAAATTCTTTCGTTATCTGTAAATCCGAATACCTGTCCTTTGTAATTTTCCCGAAAAGCCTCGACGCTTCTCCCGATATAGCCGGCAATTCCCTCGATGTTAAGCGTGACTTAAATTCATTTACAAACATTGCCAGCCGGCCGTGCAATTCTACCTGAACTTTTATCTCTTCGGCTTCTTTTACCAGTCCGGCGTTCTTTTTTAATTCATCGCTTATTCGTCTCTTGTTTGTAACTATTTCCCTGTATTCCTTTTCACATTCGTTCTTTTCGTCTTTTGTCTCGTTGAATTCTGCTTCCTTCCTGTCCCGCTGCTCTTTTAGCTGGTCAAATTGTGACTGCTTAAAATTTAATCTTTCAATTTCTTCCGATATTACAACTAATTGCGCTTCCTTCTCTTTTTTTAACACTTCCTGAGCATTTAACTCTGTTTCCTTTTTTTTAAGTAACGGTGCCGAAGCTTCCAGCTTTAATGCCTCATCATAACTGCCCTTTAATTGATCCCTTTCTTTCAACTTTCCTAAAAGTTCTTTTTCATTAAATATTACTTCGCCAAGACTTAACAACATTTCCTTTTGTGCCACTACATTTCTTTCTATCCCTTCAATGCTTTTCCCTATCTTTCCTATCTTCTCGTTAATTATTTTTTCCTTCTTAATGTCGTTTTTGAACTGAAAGATCTCCTTGTCTATCACACCCAGATTCAGTTCGTTTTCTTCTATTTTGATTTCCTGCAGCTCAAGTTTTTTTTTGTTTTGCTCTGCCTCTTCATCCAGCGACTTATTCTGTAACTCATATTTTTCTAACAGAAATTCATAATGCTCTCCAAGCGGTCTTTCACAATCCGGACACGGCGATTCCTTTCCCTGCAATTTTATCTGATCTTGTCTCTCTTTGTTCTTTGCTGACTGCCCGTTCAGCGAACCAATTATTTCTGACATTAAATCTTTAGTCTTATTTAATTCTTTTAACATCTCTCCCAATGTTTTACGCATTATTTCTGCGTCTTTCAACCCTTTTTCGCATCCTCTTAAACTGTCCCTCTCAGACTCGGTCTCATTCTTTTCTGAAGTCTCTTTCTCAAGACTGATTCCATATTGCTGTATCATTTTTTCACATGAACTCTTTTGCTCCATCTTGTTCTTTAACTCCTGCAGGCATTCTATTTCCTTCTGGGCAGCCGTATATTGCTCCTTTTTTGGCAGCAGTTCATTGTACCTTATTATATTCTTCCTCAGTCCCTCAATTTCAGCTGAGACTTTAACAATATTATTGTCGTAATTACTTAATGCGGCTTCTGCTATATTCTTATTCTTATCCAGCTTTTCATACGCCTCTTTTATTTTTTCTGCCGAGCTAAGACTCATTTTGATTTCATCATATTCACTAATGGTTTTTCTGTGCTTTTCTTCCGCCATCGACTTTTTTGCAGACGATATTTCTTCTTCCGCTTCATATCCTTTTACTTTTTTTTCACGCTCCCCGATTTGTTCTTCAGTATATAAATTACTTCCCTTCCCTTTCAGTTGCATACCCAGATTTTTTGCCTTCTCCTTTACTCTCTCTTCCAATGTGTCCAGCTTTGATAACCCCAGCATCTTCCTGAATTGCAGCTGACGATCCTTTGCAGGCATCGATAGTAATGCGGTTACTTCTTTCTGCTGCGAAAAAAATGAGTTCTTAAAGTTCGTCGCGTCTATCTTTAATGCTTTCTGTACTTCCCTTGTTACCTCTCTCGACCCTGTAGCCACGCTGTTTCCGTCCTTAAAAATCTCGGCTTTTGCCGTAAAACTTTTCCCCCTGAATTCCCTCACTATTTTATATACAACACCCTTATCTTCAAATTCCAGCTCTACTTTTACATTCTCCGATTCCGCGGCATAATCATTTTTCATCTTCTCTTTGCCTGGATCGAATTTGCCGTACAGGGCAAGGTATATCGCTTCAAATATGGTGGACTTCCCCGCGCCGTTTTTCCCGATAAATCCCGTCAGCCCTTCCGGGAATTTTATTTCCGCGTCCTGATATTGCTTAAAATTATGAAGCAGTAAATAATTAATCTGCACTTCTTACCTCCTCTTCTTCAATTTCACTCAGTAGTTTCATAGCTATTTCCACAATCTCAACTCCCTTTGCGTCTGCGCTAAAATTCTTTTTTAACTCATCTTCCAGCATTCCCTTTAAATCAAATGTGGCGCTGTCACTTTCATAACTCTCATCGTTTCCCTTTATTTTTCTGATCAGGCAAAAATATAAACTGCCCCCAAATAATTCCCCGCACTCTGTCTGGCTGAATTCATAAAACTGTGCCTGAGTCAGATCAATAAGCTGCAGATAAATCACCGCCCCCACTGTCTCAATTCCCGCAGACTCTGCCTTTATTTCTTCTATTATCTTTCCCTTTTCTTTCGTATAACAATCTTTAATAACAATGGTTTTATATAACCTGGTCTTTATTGGAATAAAATCAGCCGTTAACTTTCCATCTATTGTTACCTCGATAAAACCCTTCGGCTTTGATGAATCCTTATCGCTTATCATCTCTGTCGAGCCTGAATAAAATACATTCCCGTATTTTGTCAGATTGTGATAACTGTGCCAGTGCCCCAATGCCACATAATCAAAATCCTTTATCTTTTCACGGTATTCTTCAGGAAAAACCCTCTCCCCAAATTCGTTCATCAGATAATTTGGCATGGATAAATGCATTACCAGTATATTCGGCTTGCTCTTTGTCCTGACTTCTATTTTCGAGGCTTCCTGCCTGAATTTCTCATCGCTGTTTATATGCGGCAGTGCATGAATAATATAATCCTCTGTTTCAATTATTTCATACGCCTCCGAGGAAAATATCCTGGTGCGTCCTTTATATAAATCATGTATAGGCGTAGTTGAAACAGCCTTGGGAAAATCATGATTCCCGGCTATTATATAAAATGGTATGCCTGCGTCACTAATCCTCTGTATAAGCTCCGAAGCTTTTACTAACGCCCTGTTTGACGGGGATGACCGATGAAATATATCCCCCGAATGTATTACAAAATCAGGCTTCCTTTCCACTATTTCATCAACAATAACCGAAAATGCCTTATAAATATCCTCTTCCCGTACATTTTTCCCCTTTTCATCCAACTCATCCAGATCCGAAAAACCCAGATGCGTATCCGAAAAATGAATAAACCTTAAACCCATTTGTCACCCCTTTTCATTAATATTCTGCTAATATGAATTCCCGGCTGTTCTCCTGATAATTCATCTTTAGGTATTATTTAGTTAAAACTCCATAACGAACTTTTATTTCACCGGATTGTAACAATATTTTTGCCTTAACTATAAAAAAAGGGCACGATTAACGTATGTCAGCTAAAACTGACAAAATCACCATTCCGGGCTGATCTAAAATTATTTCCCCTTAGGGGCGCTGTTAATTTTATTACGATAAAGCGTGCTCTCTTTACGGTTCGTAAATTAGGGAATGTTATTCCATTTCGCAAATTGGTTCAGGCTAATTGCAAAAAATGCTTGCTTTCGTCTCGGTTTTAAGATATTTTTTCGCATATTTTTGTGGGGGCTGATCATGCTGGGAATTCAAAACAAAGTTAAAAGACAAATCGAAATCCTTGGATTAATTTTGAATCCTCAGGAATCTGTGGGGTCCCAAATCTTTGATTTCGCTGAATTCTTTAACGTTCAGGTTCTCACCATCCAAAGAGACCTGAGAGATCTTCGATCCGCCGGTATTCAGGTACACTCCGTAAAACACAAAGGCGTCAGCCTCCAGTCTGAAATAGAAAATAGCCGGCTTTCATCTATTATCCTTCAATATGCAGGTCTATGCTATTCCGAAAACCCAATCCTGGATAAACCTACCGGATTGCTAATTGCCAGGTTTGGACTATTAGCCCTTAGCCATCTTTCTATCCTTAAGGTCGCCAGCGATAAACACCTTAAAGTCGTAATCGATTATAATAAAGAAGGAGATAAATCAGAACGCAGAACAATAATGCCTTTGATGCTGTTCCAGAATGAAGGCTGCTGGCGCGTCCTGGTTCAGGACGATAACCGCGTAAAACAATTCTTGCTCGAGAAAATTCTTTACACTAAACTGACCAGCGAAACTTTTGAAATCGTACCTCTGTCCAACGAAAACGACCTCTTCGGCAATACCTGGAAGTCCTGGATTGGCAGCAAGGATGTGAAAATTAAACTCCATATTAATAAACTTTGGGCCGATAGAATAATGCCCAAAATGCTGATCCAAAATCAGCTGATAACTCCCCTTGAAGATGGCTCAATCTTATTCGAAGCCAGTGTAAATTCTCTTAATGAAATTGCCGGATGGATAGTTTCACGCGGTGAAGGCATTGAAGTTCTTGAACCATTGGAATTAAAAGTAATGATTATTAAGCTGGCGCAGGGTGTACTGAAAAATTATGCCTTATAATTATATTTGGAACAGTTTCGTCTGGCGGGCCGCTGCCGGTGAGGGTAATAATATATCAGGCATTCAGCATCCAATACCTGATATAATAAAGTATTACCGGGGTTTCACATTACCAAAAACTCAAAATACCTTACTTTTTAGTCAGCCTCATGGCAATGAAAAAATAACACTCCGCCAAGGCAAACAAAAAACATATTAACCTGACAGCAATTGGGTTTTAACTTGTGGCAATGAAACCTATAACGATAGGAATATTAACATTAGATTGAACAAGTTTTTAATTTTCCGCTACAATTGATCATATCTCATTAATATCTAAATCTCGTATTCACCATAACTACATCGCGGGAAATGAGCCAATACTTCCACTCTTTTCCTCTCATACTGTGAGTTGTATTCTGAATTGTATATTTGCAGTACTCCTTCATAGTCCCTGCCTTTTATTGAATTTCTGAATCATTGATATCATCAACCTTTTTTGTCTCTATAAGTTTGGCCCAGACTTAATTCAAATTTCAAGATACTTGCCTTTTTAGTTATTTCAATTAGATCACCATAATTAATACTCTCTTTGGAAATAATTTCATATGTTTTTTTTAACGAATCCTCAGTTTCTACTACTTCTTTTTCGCGACATATTTTTGGATCCTTATATAGAGGTTCAGATTTGCCATTAATATAGCGCCAAAAAGCTTTTTGTTTTTTTTCTGAGGCAATTTTTTTTGAAGTAGTTAAGCCTGGTTTGTAAAATACTTCTGAACATGGTTGTAATACTTTCATTTTCTTCAAATCTAAAAACTTCAGACCTATCTTTTTCCAATCAGGCTCAGTATAAAATAGTTTTACAAAAAATAATCCTATTAAATTCACATGAAACTCGTCTATAATCTTACCATTATTGAATAAATCTTGTATAAGGTTTTCAGGTTTTAGCGAAGCATTTCGCAAAATTGTAATGTAGCTTATTAAAATTACTTTATTATATTCATCTTGTAAATTGCTACCCGATTCTTTCTTTATTAGATCAATGGTATAGTCAGCAACATCATTAAGTTGTGAAAATTTATTAATGTTTAAGTTAGTCAGATGATTTCGTGCAGAATTAATGGAATTACCAAATTCATTTTCCTTAATTAGGCTACACACAACATCTAAGGGCTTCACACCTTTTTTTACCTGTGTTATTCCAGCAAGTGCTTTGTCTATTAGACTATCTGGACTCATCAAGTCAGATGGAATCTTAAATTCTCTTATTCCGGTGAGGTGATTGAATATTAGCAACCCTATATCTTTAGCTTCCTTGTCATTATCAAATATTACTTGATGGAATTTTTCATAATATTTATAAAAATCAATTTCATTGTCAAACTTAGACAATGCGGCACTAATAAATGCTATTTCAACAGATGTTATAAATCTGGAATCTGGAATTTTACAAGAATTATTTATATATGATATAAGAGCAATTGAAGATCCCAAATAGTTTATATTATCTTCAATAGATTTGAGATCTATGCTCTCATCGTTGTTCTTTATTAAACTGGGAGTATCAATTGCATCACAAAGGGGTAGAACATTATCATAAGATGTTTCATGAATCTCACCTATTTGATTTTTTTTCAAAGGAACATCTTCTTTTAAATTTTCCTGAACTGGAACAATTTCAGCAATTATTTTTTTATTTTCTTGTGCATCATCTGGACATGGCAGGTCTAATGTGGGATCAGTATTATTGCCCTTGGGGTTTTGTTTGCTTTTGGGTCCCTTTGCTGGACCGCTTGGTTTTCTTTCCCTTTGAGTAATAGATGTGTTATTTATTATTTTTTCCTTATCGGTTAAACTTTGTACAGAACCTTGATTACTAGATGAATCCTGTTCTGTATTCGGACTATTGGGAAATGAATCATCTTCGCTATACATCAAATCTCCTCATTAAAATTTCTAGTACTGGAAATGTGGACATTAATTGATCTAAAGATGACTTCCCTTCCAAACTTATTGGAAGGATTCCTTTTATATGAAATAAAAGTATTGGCCAAGTAAATTTTTTTTCAATATCATATCTTTCATCTAATTTTACCCAGACTACTGCGTTTTTCACCTGTTGCTGGTCGGGGAATTCAGCATACCCTTCCACCTCTATCAAATATATTTTTAATTTATTCGAAAAGCTCCATAATTGTTCTTTAGTAAGCCCAATCCACATAAGTTTAGTTCTCCTCTATTATTTTATAAGCAGTCTTATCTATTTTTCCCAAATACTCGTTTTGGTTTGCAAAAATAAAAACGGAAAATGATCTTCTTGCCCTGGTTTTAGCTACAAATATAATATTATCATAATTTTGATTATGTGTAGTTTTTAATGCTTTATAATTTAAGTCAAGTATAATCACATAGTCAAATTCCATTCCTTTTGAAGACTGCATTGTCATAAAAATTGGTCTTGCATCTTCAAAAGCATTCTCAGGGGCAGTAGTAACTATTTCAAGATTTGCTCTGCTTTTTAATTCCCTCTTTATAAAATTCAATGTTTTCTCAGACTGAACTAGAATTCCTATGGTAGGTGTATAATATTGCTGGGAATTGATAATACTGGCTATTTTATTCTTAATATTTTCGAAAAATCTGAGATAATTATTTTTTGTGTATATGTATATC
>Ga0194060_10000538_pt1 | contig 27592 bp, 26 predicted proteins | sample SepL225m_MetaG_FD_163427 | JGI IMG/M metagenome (GOLD analysis project Ga0194060, IMG submission 163427) | Anoxic zone freshwater microbial communities from boreal shield lake in IISD Experimental Lakes Area, Ontario, Canada - Sep2016-L222-5m | ecosystem: Environmental > Aquatic > Freshwater >... | reverse complement strand
GCAGAGCTACTCGCGATTCAAGAACAGCTTAACAACCGTCCAAGAAAATCATTACAATATAAAACCCCGAACGAAGTATTCGGGGAATTACTCAAGATGAGTGGTGCACTAAATCATTGAACTGGCCTCGTGGTATAATGTGCTCAAATCTAACAAACAAAAAATATGCCATTCGCGAAAAAAGCAAAAGTCGGATTTCTTCAGCAGGAGGTTACGCATCATCATGTCATCTTGAGTGCTGCGGGTTTGGCGGCAGTATTGATTCTGATTGGCGGAGCGGCCAATGCGCAGACTGGAAAAGGGACACCCGCCACAACCACGAAGCCGGCTGTAGCTGATACATCAAACTCAACTCTCTTAGCCTCTCTTCAGCGTATTGAAACGAAACTTACTGCGCTTGAAAGCTCGGTAAGAACAACCTGTGGGCGAACTTCTTCTACGACGCCAGCCACGGTTCCGGCGTCATGCAGCTTGCTTCAGGTTACGGGCTTCAATGTCGGAACCGGTGTAATGGTGGCGAATAATGAAATTGGCACTTTTAGTGTGCGTAATAATAATCTTGACAGAAGTACTACAGTTAAAAAAATTACTTTTGAAGTTTCCGGCAACTATGATGCCGCTCATGGTTTTGGTCCTAAGAATTTCATGATTGATCGGGCTGATCCGGTAATTGGCTACAGGATTTCGAATACACTTTTAAACGGAATGGCACTTGCTGGTCCTAAGTTGGAAAGCGGTTCTTGTGCAAATAACACAAACTGTGTTCCGGGCTTGATGTTGCCACAGGGTGCGGTTCCTGTTTCTGGTTCTGTTTTAAGCTTTGATTTGGCGGCGGCTGGTCTAGTTGAAGAAATCTCAAACGCAACCAATAAGGGATATGTGATTTTGGCTGATACGACTGGTGTTAAAGATATATCTTTAGGAAACACAACGGCCACTACGCTGGTTCGCATGAAGACTGTTGCAGCTTCCTACCTTGATTTGATGTCTAACTCCACGTGCGACGCTACTTCAAGCACTCTTGTGACAGGGAAAACTCTTTCATACTAAGCATATGGAAAACGGGCTAAATAATAGAATCGCGAGCGTCGCAACTCAAACTACTACCAAAACTTCGGTAAAAACGAAGATCGTGGTTGGACTTGTGGCGGCTGGAGCTCTGGCCGCCATGGCCGCTGGCCTAATGCCGGTGCTTCAGACCGATGATGCGAGCTATCGCGCCAGCGTGATCGCCAAAATTCAGGCTCTGGAGCCGAGAGTGAATCTGCTCGAGTCCCAAATCGCACAATGTAGAGAATAATCTAAGCAAAGGCGCCAAATCGGCGCCTTTTGTGATACTCTTACTCATGTATGAAATTTAATCTCAAAAAGGTTCACGTCATTGGTGCCGGTGGGATTGGCTTATCGGCTGTGGCTAAATTATTGATTCATGAAGGCGTTCAGGTATCCGGTTCCGATATGGTTCAGACTGTGGTTACGGACTTACTTGCTAAGCTTGGAGTCACCGTTGCGATTGGTCAGCGCGCCGAGAATGTTCCTTCAGACGCCGATTTGATTTTATTTTCCGGTGCTGTTCCGCCATCAAATCCGGAACGAAAGCGTGGAGCTGAACTCGGCATCAAGGAGCAGACCTATAATCAGTTCCTGGGTGAAATTTCACGTGCCTATCGCACGATTGCGATTTGTGGCACGCATGGAAAATCAACCACAACTGCGATGCTCGGAAAAATTCTTGAGCATGCCGGACTCGACCCTCTCGTTATTGTTGGCTCGCTCGTGCCGGGATTTCCAGACGGAAACCTGCGCATGGGTCGCGGGGAGTGGTTTGTAGTTGAAGCCTGCGAGCACATGCGCCATTTTCTGGAGTTGACGCCGGAAATCGTGGTCGTGACAAATATTGAAGCTGATCACTTGGATTTTTATCGCGATTTGAACGACATAAAATCAGCTTTTACTGAATTTACTTCACGAGCCAAGAAAGTGATTTGGTGCGCCGATGATTTGGGCGCGCAAGATGTTATGCACGGAAGAGGCGAGGCGATTACGCTCGACGATGCGAAAGGCGCCGAAGTAAAAGCGCATGATATTACGCATGCCGACGGCAATCAGACGTTCACGCTTTCCGATGCGCGTGAAAATCTTGAAATCACACTTCCGCTTCCAGGCACGCATAACATCATCGACGCATCGCTTGCTGCGAGGGCCGCGCGAGAGGTAGGTGCTTCGATTGATAAAATCGAGGAATCGTTGCTTGAGTATCGCGGGATTTGGCGACGTTTTGAACGCGTCGGCGAATTTAACGGTGCGCCGGTTTATTCGGATTATGCTCATCATCCGACGGAAATTCGGGCCACATTGCAGGCAGCGCGCGAATTGTATCCGAATAACCGTCTAATTGTTGCGTTTAAACCTCATCAGCGCGACCGAACCAAGAATCTTTGGGCTGAATTCGTGCGATGTTTTGAGGGCGCCGACATGCTTATTCTTGCGGATATCTATGAGCCGTCGGGACGCGAAATGCAGGACGAAGAAGTGACATCGAGGCGTCTGATTGATGAAATTAGGGCGCACAATGAAGTCGCTGGTATTCATCAGGCTCTCTCGTATCAGCCGAAGAATGATGATGTCTTGGATTTTCTTGATCAGACCGTGCGTCCTCCGGTTCGCGGAATGCCGGGCGATATTATTTTTATCATCGGGGCTGGCGATATCGATGATGTGGCGCGCAAAATTGTTAAATAACTCAATATGGTTTTTTCGGAATTCCAGAAAAAATACGAAGGGCGAGTCAAACACGGTGAGTTACTCTCAAAACACACGACGCTTCATGTTGGCGGGCCGGCGAAATATTATTTCGAAGCCAAAACCCGCGAAGAGATTATCGAAACTCTTGCGGCGGCAAAATCAGACAGTATGCGTGTTGCAATTCTTGGTGGCGGAAGCAATGTGCTTTTTGCCGATTCTGGTTTTGATGGCCTGGTTATGCGTCCGATGCTTTCCGGTTTAAGGATTCAGGAAGATGGTTCTGTTCGAGCCGAAGCCGGTGTGCTCTCTTCGATTCTGACGCGTAAGACCGCAGAAGCTGGTTTGGCGGGCTTTGAATGGGCTGCGACGCTTCCCGGAACGATAGGCGGAGCGGTGCGGGGAAATGCCGGATGCTTCGGTGGTGAAATAAAAGATAGCCTCTCGTACGTAGAAATAGTGAGGAGCGGCGAGGTTATCACGATTCCTCAAACAGCATGTCAGTTCGCTTATCGCGACTCGTGCTTCAAAAATCATAATAATGACGACGTGATCCTCGCCGCATCCTTCGAGTTGAAAAAATCTGAAAGCACGAGCTGTCTCGCGAAGGTTGATGAGATTTTTGCAAAGCGAAAAGCAACGCAGCCGCAAGGCGTAACGAGCGCCGGGTGCATGTTTAAGAATTTTGAATATAAAGACGAAAATGAAATTGAAAAACTGAAATCGGTTAAACAAATTCCGGATGCTTTTTTGCAGAAGAAGATGATTCCCGTGGGTTGGCTCATCGAGCAGGCGGAATTAAAAGGCTATTGTATTGGCGGAGTCTGTGTTTCGGAAGCGCATGGAAATTTTTTAATCACAAAGCCCGGTACGACTGCTGATCATATTTTGCAGCTAATTGCCGCCATAAAGACACGAGTAAGAAACCAATTTGGCATTCAGCTTCAAGAAGAGGTACAGTTAATGACGTAGGCCGCTAACTACTATTTACCCGATAATACTCATATGCGCCTCATCAAGCTGCTCGGATCAAATCTGGAGGTTACGCCGGCCATACGTTCGTACGTCGAGGAGAGACTTCAATATAGCGCCGAAAAATTCACCAAGAATTTCGACGCCGAGGGCACGGAATTGTCAGTCGAGGTTTCGCGCACTTCCAACCATCATAAGAATGGCGATGTGCATCGCTGTGAAGTGATGCTTTCGGTTCCGGGCGGTCAAAATTTTCGCGCTGAAGCTACGAAAGATGATTTGTATGCGGCGATTGATGCGGTTCGCGATGATTTGATGCGTCAGATTAAGGAGCAAGAAAAAAAGACTCGAAGCAAAGACCGTCGCGGCGGGGCGCTTTTGAAGAAGCTCCGCGGATACATCCCTTTTTTGGGAGCAAATGAAGAAGAACCTGAAGATCTGGAGCGAAAACCATAAAATTATAAAAATAAAAACGAGCCGCGATGGCTCGTTTTTAGTGTAATGTGTCATCCCGAAGCCGAGGGATCTAGCGCGGAATCGCCCCGCCCCATTCAACGAGAGTGAATCCGCTACGTGCCGGAGTCTTAACGATCGGAGCCGGTATCGAAATCGGAGCTTCAAGCTTCTGCCAGTCCATGAAGATACGAATCGAAGTGTCTGGGCGCGGTACGACTGACATTGGTGCAGCCTTGGACCACTCAGATGTCAGGAACGAGATTCGATAATAATTCGCGCCTTTGAAGTAGGGGAGCCAGAACTCGGTGAAATCTTTTGATTCCTGCGCGTTCAAGCCGTACTTTGGTAGCGTTGAAGCGAAGAATTTTTCAACTCCGCCATCTTTCACGATGAACCCGGTTTTAGCGATCGGATAATTAACGCCGATTCCGTCCCAATATAGGTTTGGCCAAACGCTACCATCGGTATTTGTGAGTTCACCTGAAGGTTTAGCGACCACGTTCCAGCCGGCGCTCGGATATGTTGGTTCTGACTTGGTTACGTGGATAAATGACGGAAGCTCGACATGAACCGGCGTGATTTTGGTCGGATAAAGATAGACGACCGGTTTGCCGCACTCAGCCATCGGCTGAATTGAGACATCTTTATATTCAATCCAACGACCGAAGCCATCTTTCCAGAAGAAGAAGGGGGCTTTTTTGTCTTTCAGGAATTCGGCCAAGGTTGGTTTATCGGCGCCACCGACTGGATACCAAGTATCGTATAGCGCGATAGTGATTGGATGAGTCGCGTAGTTTTTCGGGCCGTAAAGAGATTCTCCGTTTTTAGTGGTTCCGATTATGATTAGGTCTTTCTCCGGTCCGAGATTTTTCGCCGAAACAACATCGGAACAGGTCTGACTGCCGCAACCGCCAACGCTTGCAGAAGAGTAGCTGATGGTATTTTCGTAGCCGGTTTTCCAGTTGGTCGGGATCACTGTTCCGTTGCGGCCGTAGTTATTTGCTGGAGTAGCCGATAGATCTTCACCGACAAGTGAAGCTGTAAAGCGCGCCATCGAACCGCTGCCTGAAATCACGTAAAAGCAAGGGCTATTTGTAGTGGCATCACTTTTCAAAACATCAAAACCTTCATCGGATTTCGCATATACGTCGAACTTGATAGATCCGTTTCCACTTCCGAAGAAGTATTTACCGCAGCCGCCGGCATTAAAGCAGCGTGAAGTTTCTCGAAGCGTCACGCCATTTACGTGCAAAGTTTCCGGGATTACGGGCTCAACTATTTTCAGATTAGGCGCTGGTGTGAAGAAAGAAATTAGTAAATCTGAAGCTTGTGAAGTGGTGTTGGGCACGTAAACCGTTTTAGCTTCTCGATCAATTAATGCGATTGTGTAAGAAGAGTTGCAATCAAGTCCATTGCAATAGTCAGTTAAAACTGCACTTTCCATTTCTTTTCCGCCGAAAGTCGTTTTTCCATTGATCCAAAATGAGGCGTTCTTCGACGCATCATCAAATGCGGCCTGATAGTCGGTGCTGAGCTTAGCTTTCCATCCGTCGACAGTCGCGGCCGAAAAAAAATCTTTGAACTTTAGTTCTGTCTTTTCCGAAGACCAGATTGGTGTGACGGTTTCTGCCGTCATGACTGGAGTTGGTTTGTATCTCAAAGCCTCGGTCCAGGGATCGGTTGGGGATTTGCCGTCAGCCCACTGATTTTCTGTACCGGTTTCATCGGTTACCGGAGCCGGTACCGGCGTAGTAACTCGAGTCTGTTGTTTTGACGACTTATTTGAGGACGTCGAAACAGCGATGCCGCCGATGACGACGCCTGAAACCAGTAATGAAATTGCAATTGTTGCCAACTTTATTTTGCTCGTTTCCATAGTTTTGGCTTAGTTATTAAGAAATCGGTTACTCTCTATATATAAACGTGAATTCGGTTCGCGGATTACAGTGATGTTTTGTGAACAAATTCCTGTTTCGCATTCGAATTTTACGCTTATGACATTCTGACTTGATTTTCTGGAGGCGATTTTCAGGTCATCTTTGAGTCCCGGGTATTTGCTCAAAATTTCGTACTGATGACGAGTGACCAGGAGTTCATCAAATCCGTCGAGCGTGCGCCGCTCTTCTCCCATAATTTCATCATAGTCCTCGCGCCCACTTAAGTCGAGGGATGTCATGTCCGCGGAAACGAATTGTGATGACTTCATTGCGACGCCAGGGGAAAATGTTACAAAGAAGTGACTAGTTGAGTTTGCGTCCTGATTTGACTGTGCGATGCGGATTGAATTTGTGTGAGCATGAATCGCTACATTTCCGAGCTCGAGTTTTTTTGCGACCAGGAGCGTGGCTTCTAGGAGTGCTGGATCATCGACTTCGGATTTGCGCGCTCTTGAACTATCCAGTGAAAGCATGGCATCGGCGCTCACTAAATCGTGCAGGTCAGCGATTTGTGTTGATTGATAATGAGAGAAGTCAATCGTTGCGATAAACAGAGTCTTTGGATGTGATTTTAGATATTCCGCAATTTGCGTGGCGAAATTTTGCGTAACTTCTGTTGAGGCATCATAGCGCAGTGTCGCAGCGCTGATTTTTGTATCAGGATATGCGCGTTGAATGAAAGGAATTAGTCCGTAAATACCGTGTTCTTTTTGAAGCCCGTACGGCGAGTCGCTGGATGATTTTGCGGAATTGATTAATGAATCGAGCGATTCTGATGGTGTCGTAATCCCATATTCGCTTTTCCATGGCACACTTGAAGCAACAATCGCTGTGTGACCGATGAGGAAATGGTTCGGGCTTATGAGAAGAACTTCTTCCGGTTTCGGAGTTGAATTTAATAACGATGCGATTTGGCGCGAGGCAATTAAGTGATGCGGAACAATCAAAATGCGGGTGCCGTTTGGAACGCTAAAATCTTCTTTTGCTTTAAAGTTGGCTTCAACGAATTCTTTTGATGGTGAGGGGACCGTGAGTGAGCTAGATGTTTCAGGTGAGACTTTTGGCGGAATTCTAAAATATGCAAAAACAGCCCCGAGCCCGAGGCCAATTAGAAATATCGCGATTAATATTTTAGGGTTTTTCCGCATAGAATCTATATATTGTGCACACGATAGCACGCTTTTATTTTAGGCACGAACGTGGTACAACACCGCGGTGAATGGCTGTTTTAACACCTATATCTAATATGTCACTCTGGACTAAGATTTTCGGCGATCCAAACAAGCGTTTTTTGGCTACAATGACGCCTGCAATCGAAAAAATTAACGCTTTTGAAGCTTCTTTAAAGCCACTTTCGGATGCGGAGCTTTTGCGTAAAACTACGGAGTTTCGCGAATTGTTGGCTCATGGAAAGAAGCTTGATGATTTGCTTCCGGAAGCTTTTGCTTGCGTTCGCGAGGCTTCGCGCCGAACTTTGAATCAGCGCCACTACGATGTTCAGCTCATCGGCGGCATTGTTTTGCATAAGGGCCAGATTGCGGAAATGCGCACCGGTGAAGGTAAGACTTTGACCGCGACCTTACCAATATATTTGAATGCGCTCGAAGGAAGAGGTGTCCATTTGGTCACGGTGAACGAATATTTGGCCAAGCGCGACGCCGTCATGATGGGACAGATCTATCATGCACTCGGACTTTCAATTGGAGTTATCGGGCATCAGAGTTCTTGGATTTATGATCCGGGTTTTGTTGATGAACCAAAAGAAGATGAAAAGCGCGATGCGACCGGAACTTTCCGTGTCGACATGAAATATCTTCGCCCATGTTCGCGTGCCGAAGCTTATCGCGTCGATATCACCTACGGTACTAATAACGAGTTTGGCTTTGATTACTTACGCGACAACATGGTCGGCGAAACTGAGCGCATGTCTCAGCGCCCGTTGCATTTTGCGATCGTCGATGAAGTCGATTCGATTTTGATTGATGAAGCGCGCACGCCTTTGATTATCAGTGCGCCGGCGCAGGATTCTTCCGACATGTACGCGAAGTTTTCGCAGATTGCGCGCCAGATGGATGCAAAAACCGATTATACGATTGATGAAAAAATGCGCTCGGTTTCGATTACGGCCGACGGTATCGCGCGCGTCGAAAAGATTTTGGGTATCGAGAATTTGTACGTGCACGGTGGTATCGCCATGGTTCATCACATGGAACAGGCTTTGCGCGCTGAAGCCTTGTACAAGCGCGATGTTGAATACGTCGTGAAAGATAACGAAATTATTATCGTTGATGAGTTCACCGGCCGCATGTTGCCGGGTCGTCGTTATAGCGAAGGTCTGCATCAGGCGATTGAAGCTAAAGAAGGCGTTAAAGTTCAGCAGGAGTCGATGACGCTCGCGACCGTCACTTTTCAGAATTATTTCCGCATGTACAAAAAACTCGCCGGTATGACCGGTACGGCGGCGACGGAAGCGGAGGAATTCGCAAAGATATATAAACTTGAAGTGACGACGGTGCCGACGAATAAACCGATGGTTCGCGCCGATTATAACGATAAGATTTTCAAATCGGTGAACGGAAAGTTTTTAGCCGTGGCTCGCGATATCAAAGAGCGCCACGAAAAAGGCCAACCGGTTTTGGTCGGTACTATTTCGATTGAAAAAAACGAACTTCTCGGCGCACTTCTTGAACGCGAGGGGATTAAATTTAATTTGTTGAACGCTAAGAACCACGAAAAGGAGGCTGAATATATCGCGCAGGCCGGTCGCAAAGGTGCCGTCACAATCGCAACGAACATGGCCGGGCGCGGCGTCGATATTATTTTAGGCGGCAATCCTCAGGATCCGCGTGAAGCTGAAGAAGTTCGTGCTGCCGGCGGTTTATGTGTCATCGGTACTGAGCGCCACGAATCTCGTCGCATCGATAATCAGCTTCGCGGTCGTGCCGGACGTCAGGGTGACCCAGGTGAGTCTGTGTTTTATGTTTCGCTCGAAGATGATTTGATGCGCATTTTTATGTCGGATCGCGTGCGCAAATTCATGAATGCGATTGGTTTGCCTGAAGATATGCCAATCGAGCAGAAAATGGTCACGAATGGTCTGGAGCAGGCGCAGAAAAAAGTTGAAGGCAATAACTTTGATATTCGCAAACACTTGCTTGAATACGATGATGTTTTGAATAAACATCGCGAGGTTTTGTATGGTCGCCGTCGCCGGATTTTGGAAGTCGCCGAGGGTCGCGAGAAAGTTGAAGGAACTTCTGATAAAACTAAAACTTTGCGCGATTTGATTTTGGAGCTCACCGAGGGCGAACTTGAACAGATGGTTTTGTTCCATACGTCAGCCGAAGACCCTCATGATTGGAAGCTCGCCGAAGTTTACGAAGCCGCGAGCGCGATGCTCCCGATGGTACCGGAGGAAAAAATGCGTATCGAATCTTTCCGTGAAGGAAAGTTTGGAATTGCCGAAGCTCGCACGAAGATTATTGCGCATTTGATGGCGCACGCTTCGGGTTTATACGATTCGCTCGAAAAGCGCATCTTGGATCCGAATATCATGCACGCCGTCGAAAAAGAGATGCTCCTGCGGGCCATTGATACGCTTTGGATTGAACATTTGCAGTCGATGGATCACTTGCGAGCCAGCATCGGACTTCGTGGCTACGGCCAGCACGATCCGCTCGTCGAATATAAGCGCGAGGCCTATCGCATGTTTAACGAACTTCTCGTTTTGATTCAAAAACAGGTGGTTTACTCGTTCTTCAAGATTGATTCGGCGGTTACGACCAAACCTTCGGTTATGGAAACCACGGCCGCGGTTGAATCAGGGCCGGCGAAGGATGCAGAAAGTGTCGCTGCGAATTCTTCAGGTGTCATACCGGAGTCGAGGAACCCTGAAAAGTATAAAGACGTGGGTAGAAATGACGCCTGCCCATGCAAGTCTGGTTTGAAGTACAAGAAGTGCCACGGAAAATAAGCACGGGAACATCTTAAGATCGCTCGCTAATATATTAAGCCTATGAAAGTGCTCATCTTTGTCGAAGGCACAATATTGATGCACAAGAGCGCACCGGGATGCACTCGCGAGGAAATCCGCGAACAGGTAATGAACAAAGATCCAGCAATAGGTGACTTTGCTGGCTATGTGCCGATTGCAAATGCGGTTAAAAAAATACAGAATTGGGCCGGTTGTGATAATAAAATATATTATTTGACTTCGCGTCGAAATTTGGAAGAAATAGAGGCTATTCGGAGCGTTCTGGTTAGGAATCATTTTCCGGTTGGTCAGTTGGAGTCCTGCGGGGAAGGAGAGAAGTATTGTGACGTGGTTACTAGGGTAATGCCTGATATTCTAGTTGAAGATGACTGTTCGAGTATCGGTGGTGAAAGCGAGATGGCTTTTACGTATTTACAGCCCGATGTGAAAGCGAGAATCAAACATTTTGCTGTCAAAGAGTTTTTGGGAATCGAAGCTTTACCGGATGATTTTAGGAATGGCGCGAAAGCGGTGGTGGAGGATATCACAAGCGAGAGCTAGGAATAGTTAGTTCTTGCGCAGGCAAACTACTTATGGATTTATTACGCCGGTTGTGACTGTCCCCTTAGTGACAGTCACCATCTGTGGATAAACTTAAATAGTTGTTAATACGGTATTGCGATTAATTTTCGGTGCCTTGTTTTTGTATTTTGATGCGCTCATAATTCGTCGTACGCTAATTCATAACCAAGCTATATGAATCTTTCTGTCGTCCCGAGTTCGATGCATAAGGACTTCGAATCGATCAAGAAAGTTGATGAGTTTGGTTATGAATATTGGGAGGCTCGGGAGCTGGTTTCGCTTATGGGGTACGTTGAATGGCGAAAATTTACCGTTGCAATAAAGCGAGCTATGGCGACTTGCGTGGCAACAGGACAAAAAATCGAGGATCATTTTGTCGGCGCCGACAAAATGATAAAAATCGCTACAGGTACACCAAAAGAAGCTTTGCGAGAAGTGATCGATTATCATCTTTCGCGCTTCGCCTGTTATCTGATCGCCCAAAACGGCGATCCGCGAAAACCGGAAATCGCTTTCGCGCAAACATATTTTGCCGTGCAGACTCGTAAACAAGAGCTTTATCAGAATCTTGATGGCGATGGGAAGCGACTTTTTACTCGAGAACAGGTCGTATCTCACAATAAGCAGCTTTTTGACACCGCGAAAAAGGCTGGTGTTGAAAATTTTGGTAAGTTTAATAATGCCGGGTATCTTGGCTTGTATGGTTTGACCGCCGAAGATATCCGTAAAAAGAAGGGTATTGGCAATGACGAGATTCTGGATCGCGCCGGTTCGACGGAACTTGCGGCAAATTTATTCCGTATCACGCAAACTGATGCGAAGCTCAAAATCGACGGAGTGAACGGTGAAGACATGGCGAGTTTGACGCATTTTGATGTTGGAAATAAAGTGCGGAAGACAATCAAAGAAATCGGCGGCACGATGCCGGAAGAACTGCCGGCCGAAGAGCATATTCAGGACTTAGTCGAGCGAAAAATCGGGATTTTGCCACGCAAGTCGAAAGAACTAAAATAACAGATATGCTTTATTTCATCACCGGTAACAAGAATAAATTTGCCGAAATTAAATCAGTCATACCGGAAATCGAGCAACTTGATATAGATTTGCCAGAAATTCAGGAACTTGATCCGAAGGCGATTATCGAAGCGAAGCTTAAAGAAGCTTTTAATCACGTGAAGGGCGAATTCATCGTTGAAGACACTTCGCTTTATCTGAATGCGATGAATGGTTTGCCGGGGCCGCTCATCAAGTGGTTCATGAAAACTATTGGCAATGACGGAATCGCTAATCTTGCGGAAAAATTAGGAAACAATCGCGGGGAGGCGAAAACATATATCGGTTACGCGAAAAATCCGCATGAGATTCAGTTTTTCGAAGGTTCGGTGAGCGGCCAAATCGTGAAACCGCGTGGTGAAACGAATTTTGGTTGGGATCCGATATTTCTGGCCGACGGAAAAACACAGACTTTCGCCGAGATGCCGAAAGCGGAAAAGAATGAAATCAGCATGCGAAGAATGGCGGCTGAGAAACTGAAGGAACATCTCAAAAAATAATTTTATGAACTTGAAAGAAACCTATAATTTAATCGCGGAAGAATGGCATAAGGATCATCAGGCTGATGATTGGTGGGTAAATGGTACGAAGAAGTTCATCGTATTTTTGAAAAGTGGCGATACAGTGCTCGACGTTGGCTGCGGTGGGGGAACAAAATCGAAATATTTAACGAGTCACGGACTCAAAATTACTGGTATTGATTTATCCGACAAGATGGTCGAGATCGCACGTCGAGAAAATCCGGAGAGCGAATTTTTTGCGCTCGATTTGAACCAGGCGGATACGTTGAGCGGAAGTTTTGATGGTATATTCGTCCAAGCCGTTCTGCTTCATATTCCGAAAGATAAAGTCGAAGCTGCTCTTAAAAAGGTGATTAGTAAATTAAAAGAAGGCGGATATATTTATGTTTCCGTGAAGGAACAGCGCCCCGGACAAGCCGCGGAAGAAGTCAAAACCGAAAGTGATTACGGCTATGAGTACCAAAGATTTTTTAGCTATTTCACGGATGCGGAAATTGAAAGGCTCTTTAAAAATCTCGGCTTGGAGATTGTCCATTCTGAAACAAATCCGGCAGGAAAAACCAACTGGATTCAGGTGATCGGTAAAAAGTAAAACCATTGTGAGTATGATCTATCTCGCTTTTCGTTTGAAACCGGGTGAATTATTAAAAGAGGAGCTTGAACGTCGCGCGGCGCATATAAAAGCCGGAGTTTTGTTATCCATCGTTGGTTCGCTGGATAAGGCGGTTTTGCGTATGGCGGGTGCTTCAGCCTTGGGTGATAATGCGGTAAAGAATTTCACCGGCCCATTCGAGATTGTTTCCGGCACCGGAACTTTCTCATCGAACGACGGTTGTCATATTCACATTTCGATTGCGGATAATGACGGAAAGGTAATCGGCGGACATTTAAAAGATGGTTGTATTGTTAGATCGACGGCTGAAATCGTAATCGGGGTTTTTGAGGCGGATTGGAAGAGGATTCCTGACAAGGATACAGGCTATAACGAAATAGCCTTTGAGTGATATGCTGTTTGTGGTTAGTTTAAATTTAGTTATTTGTATATGAATGAACAAGAATCTTTTGCAACGAAATCAGAAGCTGAGAGCTTTAATAAGATCATGAAAAGAGCCGAACAGATGAAGGCTGATACTCCGGAAAAGCACATGCCTGAAGTAATTGATAATTTTGTCGAATACGTGGCGCTTCGCAGGCTTCTCGATTATAAGGATCCGAAAGATTCGAGAGGTTTGCCTGAAGATGTGCGTGAGTTTATGGAGAAACGTGGGCTGGAAGGTCACGACTATCTGGTTGGCGCATCTAATGAATGGATGGAACAGTTTGAACCTTTTTACGATATGCAGGACCAGTATATGGATTGGTCAATTGTGGAACTTGAACAATTAATTAAAGCTTTGAAGTGAATCGCTCTTCTAGGCGCGAGTCTTTGTATGATGGAAAAGATGATTTGATGCGGCAACCGGCTATTGCGAGATAAAGTTTGAATGATATGAAAGAGTTGGAAGTGCGCGTGCTGAAACATTTGCAGGAAAGGGGCTGGGATAAGCTTCGGCCTTCAGATATCGCGAAGGGAATCATGATTGAGGGCGCCGAGTTGCTCGAGATTTTTCAGTGGGACAATCCGGCGCTTGAAGAAGTCCGTACAAATAAAGAAAAAATCGAGAAGATTAAAAAAGAATTGGCAGATGTCATGATTTATGCGCTCGAAATGTCGGTTCTGCTTGAGTTAGATACAAAATCGATAATTCATGCGAAGCTTGATCATATCGCGAAGAAGTATCCGGCTGAACTTATGAAAAAAGCGAAAGAGCCAGGCACTGAATCGGAATATTGGCGGATCAAGCGTGAATATCGTGAAAAAGGTTTAAATAATTAGGTTGTAACGATTTGTTCTTTATGAAAAGTATCATCATCGGAATTATCGCGATTGCAATTATCGTCGGAGCTGGTTTTTGGGTATCCGGGCGCTATAATCAGGCGCTCACGGTTGTTCAGGAAGATTTGTCGGTGCAGGTAAAAAACGGGACTTATATAATCGATGGCGAAAAAGTTGTATTGAATAATGGCTTGGACGCTAAGAGCGTCACTAAGTATTTTGGCAATCAGGTCGTTTGCGATACAAGTGGAAGCGGCTTTAACGACATATATTTTATTTTGACACAGACACCCGGCGGCAGCGGAACTTTTTACTATCTGGCTTCCGCAGTTGGAAAAATGGAAGGTCCGGTGGGTGGGCCGACGATTCTCTTGGGCGACCGCATTTCGCCACAGACCACGGAATGCAAGGATGGCTTGGTGGTTGTGAATTATGCTGACCGAAAACAGGATGAACCGTTTAGTGAAGTGCCGTCAGTCGGAGTGAGCAGATATTTCAAACTTCAGAATAATAATCTCGTTGAGGCATTTCCGAACAAATAAATATGAAAGCTGAAAAAATATCACTAGAGTCCGCCAAACAGGACAAGTTGTTTTATTTCATCGCGAACGTGGTTGTGGTGCGCGCCGCTGATATGCGCTGTTTGATTTTGAAACGCGATATGCGAGAAAAAGTACATCCAGGACGTTATGGCGTGACCGGTGGAAAATTGGAGTGGGCGGATATGGATATTACTAATCCGATGCGAATGAATGGCGACGTCATTGATTTTCCTGACGCGGTTGAAAGGCTTTTGGCGCGCGAAACTATGGAAGAAGCTGGCGTGAAAATCGGTAGCAAAATTAAATATATAAACAGCGTTGCGTTTATCAGGCCCGATGGAATTCCATGCATTTTGGTGAAATTCGCCGCCGAATATGTGAGTGGGGAGGTGGCTCTTGAAAAAGATAGCTTTACGGACTACGCTTGGGTAAATGAAGCCGAGGCTGATAAATACGACTGCATCGAGGGCATAAAAGACGAAGTCGCAGCGGCCATCAAAGCCTTCAAATAAAATATGCAAAATTTTAAACCGCTCGCTTATTTAGCTGTAGGAATCTTGATTGGAGCTATTGTGAGCGGTTTTTGTTTTATGACTTTAGGCATAAATACTCTGGAAACGTCAGTGCCTATTCCGGAGAATGATACGAGCGCTGATCAATACGCTGGCTTGTCGACTTCTGAGAATCCGATGGCAGCCCTTTCGCAGGTTGAAATTGGTTTGATAAAGAAAAATAATGCGAATATCGAAGCCGCGATGTACGAGTTGATTATCTCGCATGAAACCGGCTGGGTTTTGCCGGCTGGCGTGCTAAAAGCGCAGGTCAAAAGCGCCTATGTTTGGAATAATAGTCTGATTTTTGCCTCCGTGTTCCAGCCAAACATGAATTATCCAATCATGGGTGAGGATGGAGAGTATATTTCCGGCCCCGTCGAGTTCGCCGGAATTATGATGTCTTCTGACGGCGGAAAAACCTGGTTTGAGTTAATGAAATCTCCGGAGAATTCGAATCCTATCGCCATGTATTCGTACGGCAAACGGCTGTATATCGATTTTATCGGTGCTGACGGCGCTGGAAGCGGGGAGGGAACTTTGCAAAGATTTTCTACCACCACGGGCACTGATTGGAAGCTTGATTATTGTGCCTACTATATTCCCGAAGTCTATCCGGTTGAGCTGATCCGTTTTCCGGGGCGCCCGCCAACCAAGTTTTTGGAAAAAATAACTTGCCCATGAATATGAAACTTCCAAAGAATGAGTTAATCGATAAGCTGCGCGCGCTCGAACTTCCTCCGGAAGATTTTGCGATCTTCGGATCAGGCCCGATGTGGGCCCATGGACTTCATGAGATGCACGACTTAGATGTTTTAGCGCGCGGTGAAGCTTGGAAAAAAGCGAAGGCGAACGGAACTTTGCAAAAAGCTATTGTAAGCGGCGAGAAAGTTGATTTCGCCGATGGTTTGATTGAGGTTTTTGACACCTGGGGTCCGGGTGAGTGGAATGTTGATGAACTTATCGACACCGCTGAAGAATTTGACGGGATTAAATTTGTGAAACTCGCGAATGTTTTGAAGTGGAAGCGGTTGATGGGTCGAGAGAAAGACGCCGATCACGTGAAACTTATTGAGCAATATATGCACAACTGACGCGGGGCTCGGAATTTCGGAACGAAATTTCGAGATTTGCCCGCGTCATCCTCGGGCTACGACCCAAGGATCCATGGTCCAAGACTTTTCAATCCCCAAAAAACGTGCGATACTATCCGGTCGCGCGTTTTTCGTTTGCGCGCCTCGAAAATATGAAATTTTCTTACGCAATTCTCTGGAGTCTGATCCTGATTGTTTACGGTGTCATGAAAATGCGTGGCGGAAGCCATTAATTTGGCAATTTTGAGCTGTGGATTGACTCTTTGCCGTGCGCGCAAGGTTGATTTATAATATATGCCTATGGACAAGGCTGAAATTATCACACAACTCAGGGCTCGCAATCAGGAAGAATTCGATACTTTAAATCGCGGCAAGAGCGTCGATACTGATCCGGACCGCGTCGCGAAGCGCTTGGAAGAATTGAAGCATTCGCTTGAAGTAGCGCAAGATGTTCTTGAGCCAAAAGAGCAGGTTGAAGTCGGTTCGCTCGTGGTTTACGAAGAAGTCGGCAAAGAATTCAATTGTTTGGTTCTTCCGGGCTGCATGGGTGATATAATTGAATATAATGAAAAGAAAGTTGCCTGCGTTTCTCCGGATTCGCATATCGCGCTGGCTTTTATTTCTCACAGGGTTGGCGATGAGGTTCAGGTCCAGACGGGCAAAATCACGCGAAAGCTCAAAATTAAGTCCATTTTGTAACCGATCTTTTTATGAAGCGTGAAGGAGGCTTTACGACACTTGAACTGGTAATCGCGCTTGGAGTGGTTTTTATAATCACCGCAATTTCCATCATGATGGTTCGGTCGGCTCGTTCGCAGATGCGTGATGCGGTTAGAGTCTCTGATATAAAGCAAATTCAGGCTGGTCTTGAATTATTTTTTGCCGAGCAATATTCGTATCCGGTGGTTACGGACGTTGTGGTAGTTGGCGGTCCAAGCACAATCTGTCTGGATAAACAGGGTTTTTCGGCTTCATGTTCATCTGATCGACCGTATATGCCGACGGTTCCGGGAAGTATCGATAGTAGCGCCTATGTTTATATTTCGCGCAACAATGAAAACGTTGCCTGCGTAGCAAGTCCGTGCGCAAAATATGCCATGCAATTCACCCTTGAAAATGCGCGTGGAACTTTGGCTGAGGGCTTGAATTGTGCACGTCCTGAAGGAATCAAGCCTGGAGCCTGTCAATAAATTTATTAGATTGTCATTCTGAACGAAGTGAAGAATTAAGGCGTCTAACGTCATGATCCTTCGCTTTGCTCAGGATGACAGCATAAAATGGACATCGTCCCGATTTTATTTTTATCTTTCGTTCTCGGGTTAGCCCTCGGGAGCTTTTTTAATATCTTGGTTTGGCGTCTGTATGCGATGGAGGATTTAACTGGGAAAAACATTTGTCCGAGTTGTCGGCGTGGTTTGTGGCTCCGTGATTTATTTCCGGTGATTTCGAGATATCTCTTGAGTGGCAAATGCCGGTTTTGTGAAAAACCCATTTCGGCACAATATTCCATCATCGAAGCGCTAACTGGATTAACATTTTTTTTGGTGGTTTTAAGGCAATGGAATAATCTTGGAGTGGTGGAGTTTCAACCATATGGTTTAGCACGCCTACTTTTCATGCTATTTTTCGCATCTATTTTAATTCTAGTCATTGCCTCGGATGCAAAATACAATCTGATTTATGATATTGTGGTGTTGCCATCTGTTATTGTAGCGTTTATTTGGCACTTCGCTATCGGCGGAAAGATTCTTGATATGATTTTGGGCGCCATGGTTGGTGCGATATTCTTTGGCTTGCAATATCTTTTATCGAACGGTCGTTGGATTGGTTATGGTGATGTAAAACTATCTATTTTGATTGGTGTTCTATTCGGTTGGCTGGGTACGCTCTTTGTGATTGGGATTGCCTACATACTTGGAACGGCAGCGAGTCTTATCTGGCTTTTGAAGCGTGAAAAAACCATGAAAAGCACGCTGCCACTTGGGGTATTCCTTGGAATCGCGGGTTTGTATATACTCATTTACGGCACACGTCCGCTTGAAAGATTGATGCACTTGTAGGGTAGGCCTAAGGCCATAGGGCGTAGGGAAGGTATCGCCTTTGGCGATTTATTAGAAAATTACTTATGACCAAAACTGAAGCTAAGGAAAGAATCGCGAAGTTACGGACAGCGATTGACCACTATCGTTATGTTTATCACGTTTTAGATAAGTCAGAGATTTCTGATGCAGCGCTCGATCAGCTCAAACACGAATTATATACGCTCGAGTTGCAGAATCCGGATTTAATCACACCGGATTCACCGACTCAGCGTGTCGGCGGAAAAGTTTTGGAGAAATTTAGCAAGGTTGCTCACAAAGTGCCGATGCTTTCGATTGAAGATGTTTTCACACCGGACGAATTTATCGGCTGGTTGGATCGCGTGAAGAAGCTCACGCCCGGTGAGCAGCTCGATTTCTACATGGAAATCAAAATGGATGGTCTCGCCATGTCTTTGATTTACGAAAACGGCATTTTTGTTGAAGGTTCGACGCGCGGTGACGGCATGATGGGGGAGGACGTGACGCAGAACCTGAAAACCATTGAGGCGATTCCTTTAAAGCTGCGCGTACCGGAAGAAAAAGAAATTGTGGCTTTCATGAAACGTTTTCCCGATGTTGATGAAGAAGAATTGCGTCGCGGTTTGAAATTGAAAGATCGAATCGAAATTCGTGGTGAGGCCTACATGTCGAAACATGTTTTTAATGAGTTGAATAAAATTCAGGAAAAGAAAGGCGAACCGGCTTATGCAAACCCTCGCAATATCGCGGCCGGGAGCATTCGCCAGCTTGATCCTCAAATTACCTATTCGCGGCATCTGGATTTCTTCGGCTATATCATGTTTGCCGATTTCGGTTTGCATAAACACGAGGAAGAACATGAATTGATGAAATTATTGGGCGTGCCGACAAACCCGGTTAACCGTTATGGAAAAACTGTGGCTGATGTTGAAAAATTCCGTGCGCAAGTTATCAAAGACCGCGAGAGCTACGATTATTGGACTGACGGAACGGTTATTAACATCAATGATGTAGCTTTGTTTCGTTCGCTCGGTGTCGTCGGTAAGACGCCGCGCGCCGTCGTGGCTTATAAATTCCCGGCCGAAGAATCGACTACGGTTGTGGAAGATGTTCAATGGTTTGTGGGACGAACCGGTTCTTTGACTCCGGTTGCGGTTGTGCGTCCGACTTGGATTGGCGGCACTACGGTTTCGCATGCGACGCTTCACAACATGGACGAAGTCGAACGCTTGGGTTTGAAAATCGGCGACACCGTGATTTTGGTAAAAGCTGGTGATGTCATTCCTAAAATCACCAAAGCTTTAACCGAGCTTCGGCCGAAAGATGCGCGAGTTATTCACGTACCGAAGAAATGCCCAATTTGCGGATCTGAAATTATTCGTCGTGATGGTGAGGTGGCCTATGTTTGCGCCAATCGTGAATGTTACGCCCAGGAATCGCAGCGAATTCTGCATGCTGCAGTTGCGTTTAATATTCTTGGGTTAGGTGAAAAAATCGTGGAAAGATTTATTGAAGAAGGATTATTGAAGACTCCGGCTGATATTTTCGCCTTGAAAGAAGGGGAGATTTCCGGACTCGAGCGCTTTGGTGATACTTCGGCTAAGAAGCTGATTGCTGAAATCGAAGCGCGCAAAGAGATTCTTTTATCCAAGTTTATTGCCGGACTTGGGATTCGCCATGTGGGTGAAGAAACCGCCATCAATTTAGCTAATTCGCTTGGTTCGCTTCAGGATTTTGTTGAAGTCAGTCGTGAGCGATTGGAGCATGTGCCGGATGTCGGCGGCGTGGTTGCCGAAAGCATCGTCGAATTCTTGAGCCAGAAACAGCATCAAAAAGAAATCCAGGAATATCTTGATCGCGGGGTAAGAATCATGAATCCGCCAAAAATCAAAGCAGATGAAAGATTTGTCGGAAAAACGTTCGTTCTCACCGGTACTTTGGCCGGCATGACGCGTGATGAAGGCAAGGACGCGGTCAGAATGCGAGGCGGCACGGTCGCGGGATCCGTTTCGAAGAAGACTGACTATGTGATTGCGGGCGAAGAGGCTGGTTCAAAACTCGATAAAGCACGTGAATTGGGAGTGAAAATCATCGACGAAGAGGAGTTTAGGAAGTTGCTAAAATAACTACGCGAGCGCGGTTTGAGGTGCAACAAAAAAAGCGCGAGCATGTGCCCTCAGCGAGCAAAGGTACGGCTGATTGCTCGCTGAGACACATGCCTCGTACGCTTTTTTCTACAGTCGCACAGAATAGGGTCTGGCGCAGAGAACGACCAAAGTCGCTCGCGATTCGAGCCTACCTGTCGTCATCCCGAAGCCGAGGGATCTTGAATGAATGCGTGACTGTCCCTTTAGTGACTGTCACTAAAGGGACAGTCACTACTGTGGATAAGTTCATAGCTTGGATGGTTTAAAATGACTTTCATATGGAATTCACAAGACAAGAAGTGCTTAATCTCGCCAATTTATCGCGACTTTCGCTCACCGAAGAAGAAATTGTTCGATATCAATCGGAAATTCCGAGTATTTTGGAATATGTCGGCAAACTTTCGGAAGTGGATACTTCGTCTGTGGCGCCGATGACCGGCGGAGTTTCTCACGCGGTTGAATTGCGTGATGATGAGGCTGTGGCGCAGTCAGAAGAGTCTCGTCGTGCGATTATTAACGAGTTCCCGGAAAGCGCCGGTGATCTTTTGAAGGTGAAAACAATTCTAACGAATAAGAAAATGGATTCCCGTCCCCGCCAAGCGAGGACTGGCCTACGCGGGAATGACGGTGAGGTAGCCAGGAATGACGAATCTACTCAAGGTAATGACGGATCCGTATGAAACCGAATGAACTTACTTTAAAACAAGCTTCGGAAGCGCTCGCGGCTAAGAAGTTAACCTCGGTTGAACTTACGACCGCCTGCTTGAATGAAATCGAGGCTCGCGATGCCGAACTTGGTGCTTTTTTGAGCGTCGATCGCGAGGGTGCTCTGAAAATGGCTAAAGAATCTGATGCGAGATATGCGAAGGTTGAATCATTGAGTCCGCTCGATGGCATTCCGCTCGCTATAAAAGATAATATTTTAGTACGCGGACAAAAGGCAACGGCGGGAAGCAAGATGCTCGAAAACTACACCGCGACTTATGACGCTACGGTTATTGAGCGTTTAAAGGCGGCCGGTGCGGTTTTGATCGGCAAAACCAATTGCGACGAGTTCGCTATGGGTTCGTCCGGCGAAAATTCGGCTTTTCAAAAAACTAAAAATCCGTACGATACCTCGCGCGTTCCGGGCGGTTCTTCTTCGGGTTCCGCGGTTGCGGTTTCGGCGAACATGGCATTCGGTTCGCTCGGCTCCGATACAGGCGGTTCGATTCGTTTACCAGCTGCATTTACCGGAGTCGTGGGTTTGAAGCCGACGTATGGTCGCGTTTCTCGCTATGGTGCTATTGCCATGGCTTCTTCGCTGGATCAAATAGGGCCTTTCGGAAAATCGGTTTGGGATGTCGCCGCCATCATGACAGCAATTGAAGGCTATGATGAAAAAGACGCTACGAGTGCGAAAGAAATCAGCGCCGTACCGCCGGAATTGCTATCTGCCAACATGAAAGGAAAGAAAATCGGCGTGCCAAAGGAATATTTTATTGATGGCATGGATCCATTGGTGGAAAGGTGTGTTCGCGAGAGCATTGATGCGATGAAAGAAATGGGTGCCGAGATTGTAGATATTTCTTTGCCGCACGCGAAATATGCTCTCGAAACTTATTATATCGTGATGCCGGCTGAAGTTTCCTCAAACCTCTCGCGTTATGACGGCATTCGGTATGGAACGCGACTTGATGGCGGTTCGCTTGAAGAAAGCTATAAAAAAACTCGCGGAGAATTGTTTGGTGCTGAACCGAAACGCCGCTCGATGATTGGTTCTTATGTATTATCCGCCGGATATTACGATGCCTACTACGATAAGGCTCAGCGCGTCCGAACTTTGCTCCGTCGCGATTTTGAAGAGGCGTTCAAGCTTTGCGATGTAATAGTTTCCCCGGTTTCGCCGACGGTTGCATTTAAAGTCGGTGAAAAAATGGCCGATCCGATTGCAATGTATCTTTCCGATATTTACACCGTGAGCGCGAACATGGCCGGAATTCCTGGTTTATCACTGCCATGCGGATTCGCCCACGGTATGCCGGTCGGTCTGCAACTCATGGGTAAATGGTTCGATGAAGCTTCGATTTTGAATGTCGGATTAGCATTTGAGAGTCAGCGCGATTGGCGGGTTCACAGCTACTAACTCAAATCTCATGTACTTGTATCATCGCGTGCCTGACGGAATGGAAGGAACTATCCTGTATCCGTTGAACCAGCTGAAAGAATTGATGCCCGAGGTGTGTGCAAGACAAGCGGCCAAATATGCTGGCCGTGAGTTTATTATGGAGAGAAAGATTGGAATTTTGAATTGCGCCTGGAATGATGTATTGCATCTTTCGCCGATTCACCCGAGCCAAATATCAGCAGCTTTTTCGCGTATAGGACTGGTTTATAAACCCTCTGATTTTTTCGAGGTTTCGGCAGAATCATTAGATCCGAAGGAGACTGTAATCCAACCAATGTATGATTCTGATAGTAATGAAACTGTCTCGTATAATATTGAAAAATTAAAGGGCATGACTGATCTTCCGGCGGTGACCGAAACTTACTATCGTGAGCGATTCTTGGAGGGTAAGCGCCCACTGCATTATGTTTCTACACCGCATATTCTTTTTCGTGGCACAATTGAAACTAAAAGTTTAAAAAAGATTAGTGTTTTCTGAACTGCTCCCGAGCTTTTAATTTATCGAATCCTGCTTAGACTCGCTCATGAATAGCAGTTTAGGCTTTTTTTTGTGATGTTCACATGCTTGGTCCGGCATCATGAATTTGGTTGGAATCTGGTTGCTGTGGATATGTAATATATTATATCTGATTATGCTATTATGTGTGGGAATAATTGGTTTTATAAATTTGTTTTATGATAAATAGTAACAGATCGCGCTCATCTTGGGTTTTGCGTCTTAGCAGTGTATTCATGCTTATTTTGATCACCGTTGGTTTCGTGACCTTCCCATGGAAAGCGCAAGCGTCAAATGCCAGCATAACCATCAATAGCGTTTCGCTCACGTTAAGCGATGATATCGATGGCAATTCCTTCGCAAATATCGGGGATATCATTCGGTTGGAGGTTGATGTGAGTAATACCGATGGTGGATGTGGTGTGGCCGGTACGGTTGTGACCGCCGATTTTACCAAATACGGAGTTCCGGGAGCGTCCAGTATGGTCTGCGTAACGGATAATGGTGGTGTGAATGATAGCTTCCTCGCGAGTATCAATATCGCTGATGCGGGAGTTTTAGGAATCGATGTGATTGCTTCGGATTCGGCTTCAGTCGTTACCGTTTTGGCGACCGATACGAACGAAGCTCCGACGATGACGGAATCAGTATCAAATGCGCTTAATAATCCCGTAGATTCGATTGCGCCGGTTGTGAGTGCGGAAGCGATTTATGTGATGGGAGGGAGTGGAAGTCTCGGTGCTTTTAAATTTGGCGATATACCAGAATTGCACTGGGATACGGCGACGGAATTAGACATGATTTCGTCTGTGACTATTAATGCCTCGGATTTTGCGAGCGCCGATTCCGCTCTCGTGGCCTCTATGGGTGCTGGTCCGACATATCAGGTCAATCTTTCTGGAGCCATGGATTCTCAAGATGATATCAATAATAATATTACGGTGAAGGTTACGGATGATGCCGGCAATTTCACCTACATGACCGGTACGAACAACTACACGATCGATACGATTGAGCCGACGGTGACGCCGGTCGGCAACATTACCACCGTTTACGAGTTGCCTTCGACCTGTCCGTCAACAGCTTGTAGTCGCGGTGATATTTACGGGGTTGATCTTGTGTTTGGTGAAGCGTTGGCTCCGGAAAACAAGGCGGCGATTGAAGCAGCCATCACGGCTGGCGCTACGGTTGGTGCCGGTGCCGCACCGAGGGCTTACATGTGGAATGGCGCGCGCCTTCGGGTCTATGCGACTGAGCCGGTCTCTTTCCTTCATCCCGTCACTTCCAACCTTACAGACTTGAATGGTAATGCTTCTCTTAGTCAGGTAATTATTAATTCAGATTCGACGGCACCGGCGATTACTCAGATTCAGGCGTTATTGCAGAACGGCGGTAGTCCGAACTCTGTGACGAATAACTGGTATTACTACAGCACGGAACAGAATATCAAGTTCAGGGTTTCAACTGACAGTCCGTTGTCGATGGCCAGAGCTTGTGTGAAGACGCTAACCGCGGGTAGCCCATCTGCAACTTGCTCACAAGCTGGTCCGGACAATGATTATGAAGCTGGTACGCTCAATGTTGATTACGTTGAGGCGGTAGACCTTGGAGAGAATGTCTATGAATTCAACATTCCTCTCGTCGGCTATGGTTTGCCAGCCACGCCGGGAGGTTATCCGATTGATCTGTATTTAAAAGATGCATCAGGCAATCTTGTTTATAGCACCTCGCAGGCGACTTCGTTTGGCGCGGTTTTCGGAATCAATCCAAAAACCATGGTTGTCATGCTTAATAATGAAACGACTACCGATTGGTCGACGATTGATGATTTCACCAATGTCTCGGGTCTCACTTTTAGTTCGCAATTTGAAAGCGCTGAATTAGGTCGACTGACTTTTAATAGCTCACTCGACCTGACTGCGTCTGACACCATCACCGGACTCCAGGCTTTTGGCGAGAATGTTACGGTGAATGGTGATGTGATGAGGATTGATTCCAGCGCTCTTGCGGCTTTGAACGCCAATGCAACTTTAATGATGCGTTCGATGTCGCCGGTTCGCCCAGGTCTCGTGGTCAAGGACAATGCTGGAGTGATTCAGGGTTATGTGGCGAATGATGAAGTTGGTTCGCCGACGGTTGGCGGCGATACACTTGGTAGTTTTGGCTGGAACGCCGAGACTCAGATGCTTACTTTCACGACTTCTGGCTTCTCTGAATTCGACACCGACAATACGCCGCCGACGGTGGCAACAGCGGTTGTCATTGGTGATTATTCGATTAATATCGTGTTTTCCGAGCCGGTTAACATGGCGGCCGAGGACTTCTCGAATTTCACTGGCACGCTTTTTGAAGGCAAGAATTGCTCGGCGAACAGTACTAGCAACGGATCCGATGTGAATAACTTGTATCTGAATTGCGATTCGCCTTTGTCACTGAGTGCTTCCGGTACCATCGACATCGGTGGTGGCGTTATGGATATTGTCGGGAATCATATGGAGCCGGCGACAGTTACGGTTGGAATCCCGCCTTCGACTGTTTATGTCGATGACGATTTTACATCTTCAAGCTCCGGCGGACATACTTGGGGTGTCGAAGCTTTCAGTAATGTTTTTGATGCCATTGATACGGTGAGTTCCGGTGGAACAGTTAATGTAGCGGCTGGTACTTATAATGTGAGTAGCTCAATAACTATCGATAAAGATATTTCTTTGGTTGGTCCTGGTATTGAAAGCGAAACTCCGGCCATAATTAGATACATGGATAATAACTGTAATTATGTGTTGAGTTTGGAGGCGAGCGGGATTACTGTCAGCGGACTCTTCATTAAAGAAATGGAAGGCGACGGAACAACGTATTGTTATAACAGGCCGGCGGTTAGAGTTGTGGGTGAAGGCGTAACTGGGGTTACGATTACGGGTAATGATATTTCCGGTGGTTATCCGGGAGTACAGTTGCGCTACGATGTTTCCGGAAATACGGTGAGCGATAATAAGATTCATGATAATGGAAGTGGCATATACATCAGTGATTCAACCGGAAACACGATTTCAGGAAATGAGATTTATCAGAATCAAGACGAAGGTATTCGGCTTCGTTGCGGTGGGGATTGCGCCTATGTGATGGATGGTAATGCTATAAACTCAAACGACATTCATGATAATGCCAATGGCATTTATGTGGGTGATGACATGTTGGCCATGACAACGGCAGTCGTAATTAGCAACAATACGATTGATGCCAATAGCTGTCAGGGCATTCATATTGGTAGCGGAGTCAGCGGAATGTCTATCACCGGTAATGCCATTACGGATAATGGTAACGACTGCATGAGGACCGGTATTGAAACATATTCAATCGATAGAATTGCGATTCATTTGAATACTATCTCTGGCAATGATCATGGAATGAGCAATTTTGGCGGAACGGCTCTTGACGCTACCGGAAATTATTGGGGAGCTTCGAATGGTCCATATAATGCGACGAGCAATTCTGATGGGGCCGGAGACACTATCGGTGATGATATCAGCTTTTTTCCATACTATACCGATTCCGATAAAACGGTTCTTTCGGATAGTTCCCCGGTTAAGATTACAGATTTAGATCCTGTGGAGTTCGCGGCATCAGAAGATGATACCGAATTGTCGCTTGATGTGAACTCGCTACTTGAAGGGTTATCTGGTGCTATTCCGGAAATTCACATGAATGTGGCTACTTCGGTTGGAGATGTTGATGTGCAGATCCCGACAGGAACCACGGTTACTGGTGATGAAGGTTGGACTGGTGAAATTCATGCTCCAACAGTTAAATCAAACTCTTCGGTATCGATACCGGACGCAACCGTGCAGAGAGTTATCGAAATCGGCTTTGATAATATTTTGATTACTTTCGACAAGGGTGTGCGCATCTTGATTCCTGGTCAGGGCACTAAGCGCGTCGGTTATTCTCATGGTGGCGCGGTGACTGAAATCACTGATGTCTGCGCTTATGATGATCAGGTCACGGGCGACGGTTTGGACCCTGGAGCTGATTGTAAGATTAATGTTTCCGGAGACATGGTTGTTTGGACCAAACACTTCTCCAGATTCTCCACCTATGTCACGGCGAGTTCAGGTGGCGGAAGCAATGCAACACAAAGTGCGCCGTTGGTTTACGTAGGTTCTCCGAACGGTGGAGAAATCTTGACCGCCGGCACTTCGTTCAGCATCGGCTATACCTTCTCCGGATCGGAAGTTTCTAGCATTCGACTTACGCTCTCGACTGACGGCGGCTCGACCTATACCACGAATGTGGTCGGAAATTCCATCGGTTTGTCGGGTTACTCCTGGAGCATTCCATTAAGCATTCCTCCTACAACGACCGCATTTATGAAGGCGGAGGCTCTAAATGCAAGCGGCGCTGTACTTGCGAGCGATGTTAGCAACGC
>Ga0194060_10000537_pt1 | contig 27601 bp, 27 predicted proteins | sample SepL225m_MetaG_FD_163427 | JGI IMG/M metagenome (GOLD analysis project Ga0194060, IMG submission 163427) | Anoxic zone freshwater microbial communities from boreal shield lake in IISD Experimental Lakes Area, Ontario, Canada - Sep2016-L222-5m | ecosystem: Environmental > Aquatic > Freshwater >... | reverse complement strand
ATATATCTTGGCAAATGGTATGATCAAGTAATAGGTCCCAAAGGACTAAACATGGCTAAAGTGGGATACACATTAGGAGACTGTCCAATCGCCGAAGACATATGTGAAAAAATTGTAAATCTCCCTGCCCTCGTTTCAAAAAAAGAAGCAGAACGAATTATCAAATTATTTCATCAAAAAAAGAAATCGCGGGCATATAATACCTTAGATCAGAGTAATGAAACCTAGTTGTGATAAATAAAAAAATACTATGCATATTAAAGAGATTACGAATAAATCTACATGGGACACTTTTTTTAATAATGCTGGATCACCCTCCTTTCTTCATTCGTGGGAATGGGCAGAGTTTGAAAATAGACGAGGACACAAGACTACACATATTGGAATTTATGAAGATACCTCATCTACTGATCAATCTCTTCACGCCATAGCCTTAATCATCAAAATGCGAGTGAAACGAGGTTCCTTTTTATATATTCCTCATGGTCCCATAACTCGTTCAAATGACATAGTTCAGATAACGAATATTTTCACAGCACTACATACCTATTTAATAGATCTCGCAAAAAAAGAAAAATATACCTTTATTCGCATCGCGCCTTCACTTACTGATTCACCTGAATATCGTGAGCTCTTTAATAAACTTGGATTTTTTGGCGCTCCAATTTATATTCATTCTGAGCGCTTTTGGGTACTTGATTTAGAAAAATTTGTAAATACTCCAAAATCTGAAGAAGAATTATTAAATGATATGCGTAAAACTACACGATACTGTATACGTAAAGCATCAAAAGAACAAGTTATCATTGAAAAACGCACTGATCAAAAAGCACTTGAAGAGTTCTGGACAATCTATGAAGAAACAGTAAAGCGTGAACATTTTTCTCCGTATCCAAAAAAATACATCAATGACGAATTTGAAATATTTCAAGAAACCAATAATTCCCTCTACCTTCTAGCAAACCATATTCCAAATTCATCTGAAATAACTACTAATTACCCACTACAAACAACTAACTCCTTACTGGCAGGTGCTCTTCTTCTTTTCACAAATTCAACCGCATTTTATCATCAAGGTGCATCTACTCATTCTAAAATTCCAGCTCCTTACCTCCTTCACTGGGAAGGAATAAAAGAAGCTATAAAACGTGGCTGTCGATACTATAACTTTTATGGCATTGCTCCAGATGACAACCCAAAACATCCATGGGCTGGATTAACTTTATTTAAGACAGGATTTGGTGGTAATCGAGTTGATTATGTTCCCACTCAAGATTATGTCATTCATCCAAAATACTACTTTACCTACATCTACGAAACATGGCTCAAATGGCGAAGAAAGGTATAAAAAGAGGGGAGAGGGTTATAATATATAAAGATAGATAAGATTCATCAAGAACATAGATTATAAACAACCAACTACAAAATAATAACCAAAAACTTTACAAAAATATTAACATTAACCGACGTCTCATACAGGCGTACTCTTAAGAGCGACAATACAAAAGGGGAATCACCAATGATTATAAAAGACTAGATATTTTCCCTTCTTTAAGCTACTAACTACTATCTACAACCTACAAACAGTATAAGTACATTAACCGACGTCTTACGCAATCATTATAACCTACAAACTAAACAACTATCAACTATGCACTTGTTCAGAGAATATAGTCGTAATTCGCCATTTAAGACCATATTGTTTCAAAGATGATATAAGACACATACTCACTATTGCCTGTAACGTAAAATCTATAAACTAAACAGCTATAAACTAAACAGCTATAAACTAAACAGCTATAAACTAACCAGCTGTCAACTACTAGCTAATAGCTTGTTCAAGATATTAACCGACGTCTTATGTGATCTAATTTATCTATTTACCAACAGCTCACCACTATCTACCAACTGTGAGAATAGGAGAAATTTTGTATACAAATTCAAATATATGTTCAAATATTTCCCAACAAAATCATAAAAATTATCAAAATTGAATAATTACTAAATTGAGCACAACCACTCTCTTCACCTAGGTGTACGTCGTAAAAGATATAATTTACGACGTTATATATCTAGCTTCTCCACCTAAAATATACTGGTAATATGATCTTTTAAATATTGGAGATATTCTTGTTATATATACACTTCCAGAGAAGTGATGCGGGCTAATAAACACATTAATTATTTCTGTTAAACCACTTCTCCCAAATATTATAAAAATTGAGATTTTGGATAAAAATGTCTCCGAGTTTTCGTCGCTCTGGATTTATCCAGAGTCTGTGTGCTATGACGGTTGCAGATAGATTAAACTATATCAATTGACATAGTTTGATTAGATTGTACTGTCAATCTATTTAAATAGAATTGAACTTAAATTAGCAACTTTATCCACATTATACTCCCTCTCAAGTAGAGGGGTTCTGAGTTAGCAGATATGATGTTATGTTGCTAATTATTCACTATTTGAGCTTAAATTACAGTATTATAGGATATTTAACGTTCGTATATTAAAAAAATATTACACATTATTCACGTTCGTAAATACCCCACTCCTCTATTCCCCTTCGTCTGCCTTAAAAAAATATTTAGGTCAATGTTAAGAATACAATTATGCAAACAAAAATGAGTACAAACACATATTCACGGATAGTTTGTTTAAATAATCGTTGATCATAATAGTTAAAAATGAGCCCAGCCAAACTATAGTAGATTGCTGCAATAAAAAGAGCATATATTGAGGTTTGTATTGGTACAAAAGAAAGAAACACCATTAATTCCGTTACAAGCAATGCAATAAAAATTGCATAATAATGCGTAACTCTTTCTATATTTGGTCGTAATTTTACTGTCCATAACAACTGAATCGCCATAGTATAGATTATTCCATAAGTTAAAACTGCATTTATTATAAAATTAAATTTAAAAGAAAGAAGAACATTTATAGTTAAAAACAATATGAATGCATGAATAAAATAATTTACTGAAAATGCAGCTCGATATAATTGCAGACTCTTCTCTACTCCAACATTAAATATGTTTGAACAAAGTAACGTGGCATAAATAGTAAGACCGTACATCGTAATAAATGGGATGCGAGTTATCCATCTTGATGGAAATAGAAAAAATAGACAATAAAATACTATACTAATACAAAGAGGTACTATAAAAAGTGTGATCCATTCTATATTATTTACTCCTTCCAATACCGCAAAAAAAGTCAAGATATACGTAACTACTATAAATAGTGGGATAAAAATAAACCATCCATTATCAAAAAAAACAAAAGTAGAACTAAACATCATCAACGTAAGTAATGACGCACTAATGACAATTCGAATTCGTTTTTCAATACGCGAAAGCGATTTTACAAACAATTTTTGCAATAATTTATTCACAATTTCTGATCTTAATTAATAAACTCCATGTTTGTATATACAGCATGAACATCATCTAATTCCTCAAGAGCTGAAACAAGATGAATCACTTTTTCCTCAATTTCAGAAGAAGAAACTGTAACACTCGTTAATGAGCGAAAAACCTGCTCAGGAATTGATGTTTTCTTATTACTTATACGTTCTTTTGCCTTTCCAAGTATCTCAAAAGGGAAAAATATCGTGATTGATGTTTCATCTTCATCAATATCAATAACATTCAACGTATCACCTATTTCAAATATTTCGTCTTCCGTATGAACTTCCTTACTAACCGTAACCATACCCAATTGTGTAAATAAATATGCTGTTGCACCCTGCCCTCCTACCTTTCCCCCATTACGTTCTAACGTATTTCTTATCTCAGCGTTTGTGCGATTACTATTATCGGTTGAGGCCGTAATATAGAGTGCTACTCCCTCTGGACCAAATGCTTCATAATGTACTTCCTTCAGTTTTAATTGATCTGCTCCCCCACCCTTCTCGATTGCACGTTCAATATTTTCCTTTGGTGTATTCTCTGACTTTGCCTTTTCAATCGCCAATCGCAATCGCACATTAAGATTGGGATCAATGCCTCCTCCTTCAATTACAGCTAAAGTAATCATCCGACCTAATTTGGCAAATAATACCCCTCTTGCTTGATCATTTACTCCCTTTTGACGTTTTATTTTTGCCCACTTGGAATGTCCAGACATATTTTTATAAATCTCAACCTACAACCTAGCATTATTATAGCTTGACATTGAGATAAAATCACCTATACTTTCATGTACCCAAAACTATTTTTAGCATTGACACTTTTCAAAAACAGCTTACAATAGTATATACTCATCATATATAATTTTGTAGGTTTTAATATAAAAATAAGTAATATAAATATACGTGATATCTATGGAAGAAATTGAAATACTTGAACAACAAGCTGTTGATTCAGCAATGAACTCAAATTGGGAAAAGGCAGTAGAGCTCAACCTAAAATTACTTGAAATTGATAAAAAAAATATTGGAGGGATTCTTAGACTTGGATATGCTTATCTTCAAACCAAACAAACTAAGGAGGCTCGCGAATATTACAATAAAGCATTGCGTATACAACCAGGCAATCAAGTTGCTTTAGACCAATTGGACCGTCTTGCTATACTCGAGCAAAGAGGTGTTAAGAATATGACTGTTGAAAAATCAATATTAAATCCCGATACGTTTCTTGAAACCCCCGGAAAAACCAAGACAGTTGCATTAGTAAATTTGGGACAAAAAGATCATCTTGTGCATCTTTTAGGCGGTCAAGAGGTATTACTTAATTTTAAAAAGAGACGTCTTGAAATTAGAACTCGAGGTGGCGAATACATAGGAGGTCTTCCTGATGATTTGTCAAAACGTCTCACTTTTTTTCTTAAAGCAAAAAGTGTTTATAGCGTTTTTATTAAAGAAGCAATTGTAAATAAAGTTGTAGTATTTATACGCGAGGAATCAAAAGGACGTAAAGTCGCGCATTACATATCATTTCCTTCAAATATTCAAACAAATTTGGATAAAATGGGACAAGAAGATATTCCTGAGGGCGCTGAAGAAGACACCACTGAAGACGAAGATGAATGGGAAAAACTAGCAAATGAAATTGACTCGAGTGAAAAAGAAGAGCTGGTCAATATTCCTCCCGAAGAGGATGAAAATGAGGAATAGAACACAATGATCTAACTTCTATTAGTATAATGTTTTACTTTATCTCGAAAGAATATAATCGATCCTTTCATTTTTTTCTTTTGAATAATTTTTGTGATCTCTTCTGGTACACCAAAATCACTCATCGATCTCCATGCCATAAGGAACGAAAATACAAATATTCCAAGTATTATAAGCGGAATAATCATATGATGTAATAAAACTTTTCGACTTTATAACACATGGATCTGTTTGTATCCATATGTAAACCCGCCGGAGTTTACCTTAAGGTATTTCAGGGCGGGGATGACTTGCCGATTCGGATGACATACTCCTTCTGACGTTTAACTTTATAACTTAATAAACTTGATGAACTTTTTTCCCTCAATCTTTAATTTTTAGTCTTTAGTCTTTCATCAGTATCTTATCTTTTTCCCTTTCGCCTTTACGAACTTTATAACTTTATATGTGTGTTTACGTCCCCTCTTCCCATGATGAAAGATACTTTTTTTGAACTGCTGTGAGAGCGTCTATTTTCACTCCTTCAGCTTCTAGTTTGAGTCGTGCAATCTCTTCATCAAGTTTAGTTGGTAATGTATGGACTTTTTTCTCAAGTGTTTTATGATTTTTCCACATATATTCTGCTGACAGTGCTTGCCCTGCAAAACTCATATCCATCACGGATGCAGGATGTCCATCAGCAGCAGCAAGATTAACCAATCTACCATCTGCTAACAAGTAGATGGTTTTCCCTTTGATTGAATATGCATCAACAAATGGACGAACTGATTCAATTTTTTCTGCACTCTCTTTAAGATATGCCTTGTTTATTTCAACATCAAAGTGACCTGATTGTGCCAAAATAACATGATTTTTTGCCACTTTAAGATGTTTTTCATCAACAACATACTTATTTCCTGTTGTTGATAACACAACATCAGCTTCTTTTATAGCATCAATGAGAGGCATTACCTCATATCCATCCATTTTTGCTTCAAGAGCTTTTATATAGTCAATTTCACAGACAATAACTCGTGAACCCATACCTCGTGCACGCATTGCTACTCCCCTTCCACACCATCCATATCCACACACAACAAATGTTTTTCCTGCTAATAAAATATTTGTAGCGCGAATAATTCCATCAATTGTCGATTGTCCCGTACCGTATCTATTATCAAATAAGTGTTTTGTCAAATTGTCATTTACAGCAAGAACTGGAATTTTTAATTTACCATCCTTCTCAAGAGCTCGAAGTCGAATCACACCAGTTGTGGTCTCTTCCGTTGATCCTACTACTTCACCAGCCTGAGAAGCATAGGTCGTGTGTAAAAGACTCACGATATCTGCTCCGTCGTCCATTGTAAGAGTAGGTTTGACATCAAGAATTGCATGTAAATGTTTATAATAAGTTTCGTTATCTTCACCTTTTATTGCATATACAGCGATGCCGTGATTTTTAACTAGAGCTGATGCTACAGCGTCATTTGTTGAGAGTGGATTACTAGCGCAAAGAAACACATCAGCTCCTGCCGCTTTGAGAGTTATTGCCAAGTTTGCAGTTTCTGAAGTAACGTGAAGACAAGCGCCCATTTTTGCGCCTTTTAGTGTCTGTTCTTTTTCAAAACGTTTTTTTATTATTTGAAGAACTGGCATATCACGCCATGCCCATTGAATCAATTTTTCACCTTCTGTTGCTAAATTTATATCTTTGATATCATATTGTTTTTTCATACGACCATAATTGAAATAGTAACTTTTTAAATTATTATATATACATATTACAGCACAAAATACAAAATTCCTATCTATTTTTCAATAGTTTAATACGTTTATTTATATCCTTTTTTTGTGGTGTGTGATTCACGGTACCATATGACTCCACAGAATAACTTGCCATCACATTCCCAAGAATTAAAGAATCATGAATATTATAATCATTTAATAGTCCATACATAAATCCGCCCCGCCACGCATCCCCTGCTCCAGTAGGATCTATTGGTTTATCAACAGGATATGATTCAACAGTAATTTTTTTTCCTGAATCTTCGTATGTTACTCCCCTATCCCCCAATGTAGTGATAACGATGGTGCCTTTTTTGAGATATTCTTCAACGGTTGTGTTTAGTCTCCGACAAATTAGTGCAATCTCATAATCGTTACCTATCAAATAAGTTGCATGTGCGACACCATCACGAAGATCATGATCACTAATCCACGTAAGTGTAAACCCGGGATCAAAGATGTAATCAACGTTATGTTCAATAGCATATCTCAAAAAATGTAAAAATCCATTCTCATGATTGGGTGAAATCATAAAAAGAGAGTTATTTTTTATAAATTTTGTTGGATCAATCATAGATGATTTTGCTCCAGCTCCATAATAAAATCCCCATATTTGATTATCATTAATATCGGTTATAACTCGTCCTGTAGCGGTGTATAACTCTTTGTCAATATAAATTCCATCAACATTCATTTTCATTTTTTTGAAAAAATGCACAATATCGTTCCCATCTTTTCCCACACTTCCTAATATATGAAAATTATTACATTTAAGTAAAGAGAGGCTATATGCAATATTTGTTGCAGTACCTCCTATTTGTTTTTTTAAGTTATCAACAACAAATGAGACATTTATTTGATGAAGTTGTTCGGGATGAAAATAATCTTGAAATGGAGCATTAAAATCCATAATTTCATCAAATGCAATAGAACCAGTTATAAGCGCATGAATATATTTTTTCATATTAATAAACTATTATTTTAATAACAATACTGCAATGAACGCCATTATGATACCTAGTATTCGTTGGACAGTCAATTTTTCTTTATAGAAATATATAGATAGCCCGAGTGCAACAACTGTCGAACAAGATACAATTACTCCTACAACAGGTATCGACTGGGTTTGTAATGCATAAATATGCGAGAAAAATGCTATAAAATTAAATATCCCTATGCCTATGCCAAGTCGTATTTCTTCATAATTAATACAAATTGTTTCCTTTTTCCTAACATACGAACTTCCTGTCTGTATAAGTAAAATTAATGTATTTATTCCATATGAGATCAAGATAAACGTAACTTTATTAACGTCAGAAATTGCAATATATTTTGAAGTCAATCCTAAAAATAACGCACAAACCATTGCACCACATGCAAAAAGGACTCCTATTATAAAATGGGGGTATTTGGAATGCTCTGCATCTTGCTTTTTTAGTAATAATAGTCCTGCAAATGTTCCAAGAATAATTCCAATATATTGAATTCCAGAGATAGAATCGTGAAACAACAAAATAGAAAGAGGTAACATAAGGATATTTGACAACTCAAAGAGTGGCATAACCACTAATGATGGTGCAAGCTTTAGAGCCTTGAGACGAGTCAAGGAAAGTAACAAAAATGCTATACCGTTAATTCCTGCACCAAAGACTACTAATAAATGAACCATCGAATCAGATCGAAAAAAAATGAGTTGTACTATTAGAGCTATACAAGTAACTGTAGCCATAAAATAAAGCGTGATACGTTTTGAGGAATAATTTCTTTCTGCAGATACTTTGAAGAGAAATTTTTGAATACCAAAACTAAATAGAGCTATGAATGCAAATGTAATCCAAGTCATCGCTTATTGTATTTGTTTAGTTTAACTCTTTCAAGCGAAGTTTACGAACTCACTTGCCAATCCCTTTCTTTATCACCTAGATGAAAGATAATATCATAGATATCGGTATTTCCTCGTACAATTTGACAACCAAAATACCGTGAAAGTCCTTTTGCTGTCTGGGATACAATGTCTTTATCTTCAACAATTTGGCATAATCGTTTTGGATTGTCAGAATAGGTGTAATCACTTACTCGAATGCCATTTCCTTCGAGAAGATCACTCATACGTTGAACCGTTTTATAACTTTTTCCATATACTATTTGTATATTATTTTTTTCTCTTCTATACGTATTTTGATAAAAATATCCAAGATATAAGTCGCGAAATGATTTTTCATTAAATACAATATCATCCATTTCATCGGTCTCAGTACGAAGACGAGTCAACAACCTGATATCCTGAGATTTTTTTTGAGAAAAAGCAAATAAAATTGCAAGTCTGTCTACTATATTTGCATTTGAGTTACTAAATAAAATACTTTGCATTGAAGGCATATTTGCGCTTGTGTCTCGATCTTTTCCATAATATATCTCATCATTTGAATCATAAAAATAATAGGTGATAAATGTAGAAGTAACAGATGAAAATGTCCGTTTTAACAGCTCAGGATTTTTTTCCAATTTAAGAAACTTTCCTAAAGCTCCAATCCTATATAACCCATATCCACCAGGAACTTCAACCCTCATATCGGGATAATATGAAACCATATAATTTATATTATCACTCATACCAAGTGAGTAAAAATTGGTCTTTTTCCCAAACACAACTATATTAACACGGTCTGTATAACTATAAAAACTAGATTTTTGATAATCACGGAATAGTACAAATATAGAATAAATGGACAGACAAAGACAAAAACCTAATATAAGCCAACGTTTTTTACCTGACTTTTTTATTATTACTGGTACTATTTCTTCTTTCTGTTTATAATGCTTCTTTTTCATGATAGAAAATTCCTAATTCTAAATTCTTAGCTAATAATTAATAATATACGCTTCCCTGTTCTTGTTGAAAATTTCTAAGCTTTATTAGCATGTCTTCTTTCGAAAGACCAGCAATATAAAATAATTTTTTGATAATCGAATACGAGGCCTCAAGTTCAGGTTGCACCACAATTTGCACTCCCAAATCTTGCATCCGTTGTTGTTGCATCTGAGTATGAATCCTACTGATCACGATAATATCAGGGTTAAGTTTTTTAGCTGTCATCACAATCGTCTCTTGAGCAAATCTCTCTCTTACCACTGATACAATGGCATGCGCTTTATCAACCTGTGCATAGTCTAGTATATCAATATCCATTGGATCACCGAAGATAATATTGATTCCACTTCTTTTTGCTCTTGCAACTGTATGATAATTATAATCGATAGCAATAAATGGTATTCCAGCTAATTGTAAAGCTCGACCAATATACATTCCTACTCGACCGTATCCACAAATAACAATATGGTCTTTCATATTTATTGTTTCGTTTGGTAAGCGATCAAAATCCAAACGATTTTTTATTAGCAAATTTATTGCAGGGATATGCTTTTGAATAAATGCTCGTAGATGTGAATAAATAACTTCCTTGTAATGTATCAATATCGGTGTAACTATGAGCCCCATTAATACAGTAGCATTAACAATCAAATACTGCTCTTTGGAAATAATTTTATTATTATGAGCTATTGACATCAAAATATATGCATTCTCACTAATTTGAAAGAGGAAAAAGGCCATACCAAATGCTATTCTAGAACTAAATTTCATATAGAGAAAAATAATCAGTATGATAATTCCCTTTGCTATCATAATAATCAAACTATAAAGAAGAATTTTGGGAAGAGACACTATCAAATCCATCAAATAAATATGCGTGCCGATAAAAACAAAAAAAACGATTGCAAGTAAATCTCGTATTGGACGTATCTGTGAAAAAATATGATAATGTTCAGAGGTCTGCGATACCAATACTCCTGCTATAAATGCCGAGGTAAAGAGAGAGATGCCAAAATTTGATGCTATAAACGCAACTGTCAATACAAATATTATGATAAATATATTTAATAATTCACGTGAATTTTTTGCCATTCGATCAAACATCACTGGAACAAATCGTTTACCTATATAAAACAAGACCCAAAGAACAATTCCAGCTTCAATAAGACCAAAAATTACATCTTTGACAACCAATATTGGAGAAACTGCTACACCATTTAAATATGCAAATAATATTAAAACTGGGATAAAGAATAGATCCTGAAACATGAGAAAGCCCACTGCCAATTCGCCAATGAACGACGACTCTTCTCCCCTTTCCTGAATGATTTTTGCAACAAGAGTGGTTGAAGAAGAACTGAAGGCAATACCTATTAAAAATGAAGCTAAAAGAGAAAATCCAAAAAACATACTACATATCATCGCGACAAATGCAGTGAGAACAATCTGAATAATTCCACCAAAGAAGATAAACTGTTTCATCATCATTATCCGATCCAGTTTGAGTTCGAGCCCTGTTGTAAACATGAGTAGTGCAATTCCGATGGTGGCTATCGAATTGATCATCTCAAGAGACAACAAACGAGAGAAAAATGAACCAAGAATAATTCCCCCAATCAAATATCCAATAATCGGAGATACCTTTAACTTTTTGGCTAATAAACCAAATAAAAATGGGATTAGTAGATACAATAACAGATTAATAAAAACCTGTGAAGAAATACTTTGAATCATACTTTACTATACAGAAGTGCTGTGCGTTACTCAACAATAAAACGAGCCTCAGGAATGAGTTCAAGGCGTTCCTTTGGAATTAATTTATTTGATTTTTCACAATATCCATAGGTTCCTTTTACGATTTTATTTAAAGCAATCTCAATATCTTCAAGTCTACTTTCAAATTGTTTCATCTCTGCTTCGAGTACAAGATGGTATTCCTGCTCACGAACATCCGTATCAACAGCTGCATTATCTATGGCATGATCAGGGTCAGAAAATGGATCATCCATCTTCATTTTTGCAATCTGTTCAAGAATCTTTATCTTTTCGTTCTGGAGTTTTTTTTCCTGCTGTATTAGAAATTGTTTTGTTAGATGATTTGCCATTTTTATTTGAAAAAATTTTAATCAAGGGAAAGCTCTTAATTATAGAGCTTCGATAATAGTATACGATATATATGCTTGTCGTCAAGAGAACAACACCTGATAACACCATATAGAGGTTTATATTACCTATCTTAACTGTCCCCTCTTTCAATGGATCTAAGAAAAAAAGTACGATGCTAGCATACCAACAAAAGAAAAAAAAAGCAAATCCTTTTTTAAGATGTTCACGACGAATTTTGTACAAAAATATCTGAACTAAATAAGCTCCCAAAAAGAAAATTATTGACTCATATAAAGGAGTCAAATGCCTCATACCATCAAAATTCACATATCTCAATGCAAGAATAAAGGTTGTCTTAGTACCAACCTCAACTCCTGCAAAAAAGCTTCCCAACTTTCCAAATGCAAGTGCTAATAATAACGGTCCGACAACATAATCTAAAGTCTCAATTATCTTAATTTTTCTCATCTGCAATAGGATAGTAAAAAATAAGATACCACCACTCAACATTCCAAAAAAAGAAATACCGGGATATCCATTAACAAATAGAATTTTAGCGAAATCCCAACCAAAATCACTAAAATGTGCAGTTACATAGACTGCTCTACCAATAATAAATGCGCCAATAAGAGATATTAGAGTAACATCAAATATGTCTTCTTCTTTGTGAGAAGTTAGTCGTACGTTTCTCCACAGAAGAAATAAAGCCCAAAAAAATGCCAAAACAAGAAATACGCCAAACGTATAAATTTTGATGAATTTTAGATCTAATAAAACTGGTAGCATATAGAATGTAATTGTACTTTGTTATAGTATAATATTCAAATGACTAAGCAACCCTTGAGAATTGGGCTCGACCTAGATGGTGTTATACTTTATAATCCCGCTCGTATCATACGCCCATTAATTGCACTAATCAAAAATCAACTCGGAATAAAAAAAACCAAATTCTACATTCCCAAAAAACCATGGGAAAAACAATTATGGCTCCTTTTTCATAAATCTAGTCTTTACGTCGCCCCGGGATTTAGAGATATTCAAAAACTTGCAGACAAAAAATTAGTAAAAGTTTATATCATTACTGCACGATATAGCTTTCTTAAAGATGATTTTGAAAAATGGATTAGCAAATCAAAAGCAGATACATTTGTTGAAGCGTATTTTCATAATACAAATGATGAACAACCACATATTTACAAAGAAAAAATGATACAATCACTCGACCTTGATTATTTTGTCGAAGACAATCTCGATATTGTCAGACATCTTACTTCACAGAACCAAAAAGGAAGAATAAAAACAAAATCATTATGGATTTATAATATTCTAGATAGAAAAGATGTGTTTGAAAATAAATTTCCAAGTTTGCGAAAAGCTATCCAACATATCTCAACGATACATAATCTGAATAAAAAAATAACATGAAGATACTTCTCTATTCATCATATTTTTATCCTTATATTTCTGGTCTTACAACCTATCCTCTTGTTGTTCTTGAACATCTGGGACAAAAACATGACGTAACAGTATTAACTTTTCCCTATTCTTCTTCGCATAAAAAACAAGAAATATATAATAATATTTCTATTCAAAGAATGCCATATATGTTTAAAATTTCCAAAGGATATATCTCGCCACAGAGCCTCATATTTTTTTTTAGAGAAATATTGAGATCAAATATTATTTTTCTCAACCTTCCCAATGCCGAGGGAATACCTCTCGCAATATTAGGCAAACTATTTAACAAAAAAATTGTTTCAATATATCATTGTCATGTATTCTTAGGAGAGACACCATTTGCAAAAATTATTAATAGCATCCTGAATTATTCTGTATTTCTTCAATTATTACTTTCAGATACTATCTTTTGTTATACAAGAGATTATGTAAATAGTATTCCTATGATGAAACAATTTGATAAGAAAATACAGTTTGGATATCCACCATTTCCTCCCCCGCCTGTTGATACTGAAAAATTATCATTCTTAAAAAAACGGAAGGGAAATGAAATATGGATAGGCTATGCAGGTAGAGTAGCACGTGAAAAAGGAATAGAATTTTTAATTGATGCAATTTCTAGCATAAACAATCCAAATATACGTTTTGTTTGCGCAGGACCCTATGGAAAAAACGTCGCAGGTGAGGAAAGATATTATATTGAAATCTTAAACCGTTTGAAAATTAGTAAATTAAAGTTTACATTTTTAGGATCAATGAAAGAAGGAAATCTTGGGGCTTACTATAAAGCTATTGATATCTTAATATTACCATCAACTAATCAAACAGAAGCATTTGGAATAGTTCAGATAGAAGCGCAACAACTTGGCACTCCTGTTATCGCAAGTAATCTTCCCGGAGTTAGAGAACCTATAAGAAAAACAGGAATGGGGATTATTGTTGAACCAAAAAGTGTAAATGATATTCAAAAAGCAATTACTGAAATATTAAAAAATAAAGATCAGTACTCTTCCATTGATCAAAGAAAAACAGCACAAGAAATTTTTAATCCATCTCACACATTACAACTATTTGATGATATACTAGCCTGATATATGAATAATTCTAAAGCATTACTTAACTTATATACAATCCCCTACCTTCGTGAACGACCCCTCTTTTTTTCATTTATTCGACCACAAGAAGCATATTTATTCCGCAAAAACAAAGAATATATAAAGGGACCTGTTCTCGATTTTGGATGTGGAGATGGCTTTTTTGCAAAGGTAGCATTTCAAAATAAACTTGATGTTGGTCTGGATGTATTAAATAGTCGAATTCTCGAAGCATATAAAAATAACATCTATGACGAGGTAAGAATGTATGATGGAACTACTATTCCCTTCAAAAATAATTCATTCCAATCTGTCGTATCAAATTGTGTGATGGAACACTTACCTGATCTAAATGGAAATCTAAAAGAAATTCATCGAATACTCAAACCGGGAGGATATTTGATCACATCTGTGATGACAAATAAATGGAACGAATATATGAGCGATAAAAAATTTATTGGAAAAAGTTATGCAAATTGGTTTCGTATGAATCAAGTTCATCTTAATTTATTGTCAGAAGAAGAATGGTCACAATCCTTTAAGAATGCTGGATTTAAGATCGCATCTATCACTGGGTATTTATCAAAGCGAACAACACAATATCTTGAGCTTTCACATTATATCTCTACCCCTTCACTTATTTCTCATAAGCTATTAAACAGATGGGTGCTTTTCCCCCGATTAGCTGAATTGTTAGGACTACCAAAATTTATTGTAGATAAACTTGACATTGATGTAGAGCCTCAAGATTCCTCTGCACTATTTTATGTATTGAAAAAGTAGACTGTAAAAAGTTAGTTCTTCTGTGCATACATATAACCTATATTTTGATTATATGGATCGTGTTTTGAATGAATAATATAACCTTTTTCTTTTAATATTTTTGCTATTTTTATATCTTCATCCGCAATTATATGATTGTGATATTCAATCGAAATTGAACGTATTTTTTTATATGCTGATAATGATAAATTTTGGAGTATTTCATATTCTCCACCTTCACAATCAAGTTTAAGTAAGTCAACATGATCTTTGATAACATCATCCAATTTCATACCTTTTACTGTAATTGATCTTTGAAAATTTTTATAATTATTAGTCGAATTTTGAGCATTTTTTTCATCCATAAATAGTTTATATTCAGGATCATTCCCTACAGCCGCTTCTATCGGTACTACATTTTTCAATTTATTTACTAAAATATTCTTTTTTAATAACTTAAATGATGCCTTTCCCGGCTCAAAAACAGTAACAATAGCCTCAGGAAATCTGTGAGCACAAAAAACACTAAAATCTCCTATTCCACCACCCACATCAATAATATATTTTGGATTTTTCAAATCATGAACCTTATAATCATCACGAAACATTGTTTCGTAAATAATGAGGAGCTCTATTATCTCCTTACAATATAATTTTATCCCGTTCTTAAATTCTAATACTATTTCCTTATTTACAAATAGATTTATACAATCAAAAGGATTTACTAACTCACACAACAGTACTCGAATAACCTTCAAATAATACGGAACTTTCTTATACATATGGATATACTAAAAATTATTTTTTCTTCATCACTATTACTTTTGGATGATCATATACTGTAAATGTTTCATCAGCTCCATCGGTATTAAATTCTATAGGAATACCAAGCCATTTTAGTGAAGGATATGATGTAAATTCTTTTTCTATAATAAACTGCTTTTTACCAGCAAATAGATCTTTATAAAATATAGACATCTGAGGAAATTTTTTTGGTGCTGATTGAATACTGGCCCATGCTCTATTTGATGACAAAATATAATACTGAGACTTATTAAAAATTCGTTCCATCTCAATATATTTTCCTGGCTCATCCATTCCAAACACGGGTACCTGTTCTCCAGTAACTATAATTCCTCTTGGATTTCTGACCTGCAAAGGCAACGGATCATCCCAATGTTCTGTGGCGATAAAAGTGTTTGTTGGAAATGTATCTACTATCCATTCGGATGCTTCAACACGACTGTTTCTATTAATATATATTGACATAAATGAGAGAGGCCACACCAGTAATGAGACAATACAAATTGTAAATATTGCAGGAAAATAATATTGATACTTTTTCTTCAATAATTCTAACAATCCACGTTCATTTTTGTGAAGACCTGCAAATAGATAAGTTGCTCCAATTCCTGCAAATATCGCAAAATAGGGATATAGTTGAAAAATATATCTCTGAGCTTTTACAAATTGCACTGATTGGTACGTATATAAAACTACGGACCAAATAACAAGCAAAATCAACTCGTAAGATCGTATGCGAAATGATATATACAAAATGCCTACTAAAATAAAAATAAAAAATGGAATTCCTACTCCATATAATGCTAAATTGGTTGTGATAAAAGTAATAGGTTTTGTGATCCATTGCACTGCTGGAGGAAACCATACTTCCGCATTATTCCATGAAGAAAGTTGCTTAACATTTTCCATAAATAATTTGTTTGGTGTAATTTGGAAAATATTTGAAGAATCAAAATAATAAGGACTTCCTAATCGTAATGCGATATATGACACAAGTCCAAACAAAATAATCAATATTATTATTCTTTGAAGTATCATTTTCGTATCAAATTTCCATCGTATAAGATCGGCTACTAGAACAAATCCTATTATAGGAATCATCAAGATTGCACTTATTTTTGAAGCAAGTGCAAGCCCAAAAAATATTCCAGAGAGTGGCACATTTATGATCTTTTTATGTATCGAATATCGTAACGCAAAATAAAATGATATAACCAATGAAGTATTCATAAATGTATCCACAGCAAAAAAATGTGAGAGTTGTATTGGAGTAACTGCTATTGCATATAAAAATGCACTCCAATACTTTAAAGAGGGATGATATGAATACTTTTTCTCTAATAACTTTACAATCCCATATATAAATATAACTACTAAAAGATCTAACAATGCGGAGAGAAACCGACCTTGCAACGTAAATCCATTATAGTTATCGTTTCCTGTTGATAAAGCTATCAACTTATTCATTATGAGAGGAAATGTACCATACACAAAAAAGGTATAATTCAAGTTTGCAGGATTTAGTGTAGAGACCGCTGGATCAAGATAATTTGATACTGTCGGAGGAACTTTCATTGCGTTACCTACCATGGTTAAAAACCGTTCATCGGGATGAAGATGAAAATTCTCATCCCAATTGAGATTAGTAAACCGAAACCATGTAGCAATAATCAAGATTAACCCCAACAAAATATATCCTTTTTTTTGCAAAGTTAAATATTTCATGTATTTACTATTATATATCACATGATTTTATTCTGCGTGAGTTTATACTAAAATAATTTGATTTATACCACAAATCTTCGTTTTACTTTATTCTTTACATCAACAAAGACCTGTCTAAGATCTTTTCCTTCAATTTTGATGACTTCAGACTTCCCTCTGTTTGGAAAAAGAGATAAAAATACCTGAAACAATTTGTTATTTTTTTCTTCTTTTACCACAATTTTTGCTCCAGCTAACCCAGGAATTTTTTTAATCATAACTGAAATTGAATTAAAAAATCCTCCTAGTACAGGACGATTCTCATTGGAGATATGTTTTGTAGTAAGTTCTACTGGTTTTGCAAGTCCATCTTTACGCAACATCTTTAGAAACTCTGTAGTCGTAACCACTATCAAAGGAATCCGTTTATGATCTACCACAATGACACTTCCAATTTTTTTATCAAGAATTAATCCAAGAGCCTCAGTCATGGTATTTTCAGGTGTTAATGTCAAGACATATGTCTTACATAAACGTTTAACCTGCAAACTTTGAAAGTGATCTTTTGTACCTTCTTTTTCTCCTCTTCTCTCTTTTGACTTAGGAGCTATCAGATAAGAAATGAGGTCATAATAGCTCAATACACCTTTTAAACGACCTTCTTTATCAACTACTACGAGTTTGGATAACTTTGATGATTTGAAAAGATTGAGCGCTTTTGACAATGAATCTTCTTCAAGTATTGTAACAACGCGCTGTTTGCTTTGAAGCAATTGATTTAACGGGATATTAAAAATTGGTGAGTCTCTAAAACTTGTAAGCAACCTACGAGCGGATATAATCCCTGCAAAAACTTCCTTGTCATCATAAACAGGTAGATAGTGTACCTTTGACTCAGTGAGCAACTGTGCGACTTTTCCAGCCTTGTAATTGAGATATACTTTTGGAGGATGTGTCATACAGTGCATGACTTTTGCATTACCCGGGTATGAAGTTTTTATTACAGAAAAATATGGATTTATTACTCCAAGGAATTGTTTTTCATCTGAAAAAACAAATGCAGCGTCATGAGAGGTGGTCAACTTTGACAAAGCAGAAGATAAATAATCATTAGGAGAGACTGTTAGAATATTGTCAGTTTTGATAATGTTTCTGACGATCATAGGTTTATATAATTTATAAATTAGAGCCTTCAGACCTATTCATATGTTACACAAACATTCGTGTATACCTATCGCAAGTCAATCAGCGAAAAGTATAACTTGTAATATACACTCATTATACACCTCATTCCATGAATACAAGCAGAGTTTTTCTTTTTAGATTTATAATACTATTTGACTGTAAATTATAAAAATCAATACTTATATAAAGTGGACTTTATAATAATGCTATGAAATACGTAGCAAAAATAGCGCACTATCATCTACAGTAAAATCAAATTCTGTCTCTCCTCCTTCACTATGTTGAGCTTGTTCTTCCAATTTTTGCAATGCACGCGCTTTCAAAACATCATACTGATTTTGGATCTCTGTTTCCACTCTGACCGCATCCCATTCTTCAGCCCTTCCCTTATCTTCTATAATGTGCGTCCAATAAGCAGGATTCCTAAGCCATGTTTTTACTGTTTTATCATAATATCCTAATACAAAACCATGTGGTATTACTTCTGGAGCTTCTCCAAACATATCACCACCTAAAGATGCAACCTCTTAATCAAACTTCAATATTCCCTGTCCTATTCCCGATGAGGGAGTTGGCGTAGAAGAGGGAGATGCAACAATCCCTCTTGATGTTGTGGTATTTGTAACACCAATTTTAAGATCAATGGTACCTCCTGTTGCATCACTTATTGTATCTGTAGATCTAGATGCGCTTAAATCAGGGCAAAATGAATGTACCCACCAACTATGCACTCCTTCAGGCAATGAACATGAACCATTCATAGCGGAATCTGTATTACATGATGAGGATGCTCCTTTTGCTATGTTAAAAGTCAACGAATGAGTTTTAATTCTATCGAGAATGATATCAGGCGCTCCACTTTTTTTTCCAGCTAATACTAATCGAAAGTAATAACTTTCTTGTGATTTTGATGTTGACCACTTAAATGTTACTTTATTATTTGATATGCTACTTGATATAGTTGGTTTTTGTGGATTTCCCGGTGTTTCACAGGCATAATTCCCTGATCCAGTGGTTGATATGGTTGTACCATTAGTTGAATTTGTTTGAGTATTTGTTTGAGTGGTTGTAGATTGCGAAGATGTGGTTTGTGCTGATGTTGGAGAGGTAGTATTCACGGGTGGTGGTGAAGGAATAGTGTATCCAGATGTTGGATTAGTATTAGTATTAGTATTAGTATTTGTATTATTTTGACCGCTAACTCCTTTACATGTTGGTCCTGTATATTTTGCAACTAAATTACTTCGGCATTTAGCTCCTACTGAATCTCCTAGTGGTTGGAGATCCATCTCGGTCGCTTGCATTGCTACTTTTATTTTTTCACATGTTGCAGAATCATACATTGTATTACATTGAATCACAGCCTGATCATACACATCATGAAGATTACCAGATGTATTGCCATATAGCCCCAAAGTAACTGTCATATATAACGTGTTATATGCTTTTTCTTTTCCTACTCCTTGCACTTCACAACCATTAAAACTTCCTCCCTCAGACATCAGATAAAAAGCTTTTGTTAGGACGGTATTATTATGGTGAATATAACAAAAATCGTTTTTTTTATCACAAATATTCAGATTTGTTGCACATTTGTAATTTGAAGAAAATAATCTGTCTGGTTGACTACCATTTTCAGGATGTACAAGATTACGAACACCAATATCTGGTACAGCGGTGTTTTCGCCAATAGTCCAATTATTATCAAACATCACTGCAGATATATCAGAAAATGATTCGTGCAAAGAACCCGGTTGATTTTCTGGATTAAAATTAGCAGTTGAATATGTTATTCCGTGCATCCATTCATGAGCAACCACATCAACTGCAACCATTCTGGGACAAAGATATATCATTCCATTAACAGAAAAAGCATTTGGACAACTTTCAAAATCAGATGGAATCTTTACTTTGCCGATTTGCGGAGCTCCCGCATCATCATATGAATTCCGATTAAATCGTTGAGAATAAAATAACATATTATCTTTTAGATAATTAAACATTGTGTCGACATCTGCATCACCCACTGCTGATTGACTTTCAGTTCGTTTATCATTACAAATTAATGTTTTATTGCTATTTGCACCTCCTGTATGACATCCATACTGCACCGTCCTATTCATCGTCAATGAAGTAACCCTATTTTGTGAATAAATCACTTTTCCATCTAATAGACTAATAAAATAGATGGTGTCAAAGAGTTTGGATGAATCATCGCCGACGATGTGTATCATTTGAACAACATGATTTGAAGAGTCCTCCGAGATCCCAAGCAATTTGAGATTCAATATTTGTTTAACACTCGATTTCACTATCGCACCTCCACCAATATTTTCCTTTTTCACTTCTTCAAGAGCTATCTGCTCTGCTTGTCCGGCTGTAACTGTAGCATCACTCATTGACATATTAGTCAGAAGTTTTGAGTCAAATCCAGCGATTTCACTTCCATTCGACACTGCAACATTAATATAACTCCCATTTACAGGAATATCATTTATTTTTTGCACATAATAAAAATGCTGGACGTCCAATTTTGGATTTATTTTTTTATAGGCTTCACCAGTATCTACCTGAGTAAAAAGTATGTTTTTTTCTATCCCTGAAGGAAAATGTTCCGGATTTTCTTTTACAACTTTTTGTATAAAATCCTTTGATGCTTCTTCACCTTTTTTATCAGACTGGTAGATAGCTTTTTTTGAACTGAAACGAGTGCTAATACTATTTTCTCCACGTTGAATTGAAGCATTAAACCGACTTAACTTGAGCGATTCAGTTGTGATGGGTTTATTATCTATTTTTTCTTTTGAAGAATTAAAAAAAAGAACAGAAACAACAATAAGTAATACTAATATAAGACCAAGGAGAACAAATGCTATTTTATTACTTCCTACTTGTTCCTGAGGAAGAGATTGGAAAGATAAATCTATGGAATCTTGCATATTTTAATTATGCATAATTCTTCTAAAACATACAAGCCCAGTTCTCAAAGAAAATGCTATAATATACCTTAATGAAATAATAAATAGCGTCATCTGTTGGTTATTCGTTATCTATGCCGAGGTGCTGGAACTGGTATACAGGCAAGTCTCAAAAACTTGTCCCGCTCTGCGGGATGAGGGTTCGATTCCCTCCCTCGGCACACACAATCTTACAATACGTTTACTGTTTGTAAGTTTTTATGAACTCTAGCCATTTCATGGTAGAGGGATAAGATATTATTAGTTCGATCATTTTTATTATGGATAATGAAACTATCAGTCCAATTAGTCCTCCAATTACTCAAGTAACTATTCCTTCAAACAATCAAGGAGATGCAAAGCTTAATGGCAAAGCAACAACGAGTTTAGTATTGGGAATTATTGGAATTATAGCTTGGCTTCTTCCTATTTTGGGTCTGCCTATCACGATAGTTGGTCTTATTTTTGGAATTAAAGGAACAAAATCTTTAAAACATGGCATAGCCACAGCTGGAATTGTGTTGAGCATTATTGGGTTAGTTCTAACTATTGCTAATGCATCAATCGGGGCATATATGGGAGCTACAGATCAACATCCAGTTGTTAATAAAATCTTAGAAATGCAAAATCAAGGTCAAAAAACAACTTCTAAAAAAAGTATGGAGTCAACTGGAAGTGATTTAAAAAGTAATATAATCAACGAAGCAATCAAATCAGCAAAAGAACAAATAACATTACCTTATAAAATTGATGAGCTCACAACTTTAGTTAATTTAACTGCTGAGTCTGGAGCAATTCGTTATCATTATATACTCTCTGGCGCAAATGTCGAAAAATTATCCGATGATATCTTGAAAAAAAGTTTGATAGCAGGTGTTTGTCAAAATAAACAGACAAAAAATTTCATAGATCAAGATATTAATATGGAATATTCATATACCATCAAAAATTCAACACAAAAATATTTCGTATCTGTCTCAAAATCAAATTGTAAATAATACGAATTATAAATCATAATGATCTGGTTGATAGTAGGATTTATCGTCATAATAGGATTTATAATCCTCGAGATTTTTACATCAAAAAAACTCTCCCCTATCCCCTACTTTCCCTCTAATCATAGAGATAAAAATCTTATATTTTCACATATTACTCTCAAAAATGATCAGATATTTATCGATGCAGGAGCGGGAGATGGTTGGATTATTTTTGAATCGGCTCATATAACATTTGAAAAAGGATTGAACACTGTTTTTGTCGCAATCGAAATCAATCCTATACTAATTGGTATCCTGCATATTAAAAGATTTTTTCACCCCAATCGCAAACAAATTATTATCTCCTCTCAAGATATGTTTTCCCTCGACTGGGATCAATATAAACAATATAAATATCATACTCTGTATGTATACATCTCTCCATGGTTTGTAGAACGAGTGATAAAAAAAGCACGAACAATATTATCTGATCTTTCTATCATCTCTTATTATTATCCTATACCCTACTTGAAAGATCAGGAAAAAAAGTATAAAGGAATACATGATTTATACACCTACAATCCCAAGAAATAATTAGTATCATTAAATATGCTTGAATTTGACTATTTCATTACCAATACAATTCGATTATTCTTTCCACACAACGCATTGTTTGATACGATATTTAGTTTTTTTTCTGGTCTTGGCTATTCTATTCCTTTATGGATTATTATCCTACTCTTTTTCATCATGTTTGAAGAAAAAAAACATAGGTTTTTTTTCTATTCATTTTTTATCAGTGTGATTGGATCTTTTGGTATATCACAATATATCTTAAAGTTCATATTTAAGCGTGTTCGACCTGAAGATATTTATCATTTCTGTACTACTGATTTTTCCTTTCCTTCAGGACATAGCACCGTAGCCTTTGCAGGAGCAAGCATAATCGCCTATTATGATCCAAAACGAAAATATTTGTATTATCTTTTTGCTCTTTGTGTGGCTATTTCTCGTATTTATCTCAGTTGTCATTATGTTTCAGATACGATTGCTGGAGCTATTATTGGATATCTTATAACACAACTAACTCTCTATTTTGTTGAAAAAAAACGATAAACTCACATCTTTTTTCTTCGCTGTTGTATTCTAATGACTTATAGTATATAATTCAGCATAGAGATTGAGTAGTAATCATCTATTTTTAGAAATATATCTATGATTTCACAATTTGTCGTACCATTACTAGGAATATTTAATTCACACCCTAAAATTAAGAAATACTGGTACATGGATATTAAGGATGAGAATTATCGCTTTGCAGTACGCGAATCTATTCATCGATGGCGTGAAGCAATCGCGTCAATGCTTGGTGTTTTTGCTGGTATTATCATCTATCTTTCTCCTGCTGAATATCGGATACAATCTGTGATGGTTGTGATGACTTTTTCTTTTATGATTCTTTGGATAAATCATTATATGGGCGCCAAAGTCCAAGCATATATGGACAAATGGCTCAATCTCCAATAAATTATCCCATTGACATACATATTTGTTATGTATATAATATATACTATTATTCATATAATCAAATTTTATAAAAATGTCGGAAGTATCACAACAAGGCGCCGTTCGAGGAATCTCCTTTCCCAGATCTGACAGTTCTGTAGCTTTAATAGGCAGAACTGATTCAAGACCTCCAATAGATCTAGTAACTCAAATTCAACGTAGATTCACCCAAACATTAGGAGTATTTGGACTAGCCTTAGTCTTAACAGCATGTGGTGCAACTGGCACATCCTCATCTGGTACTTGCCTATATCAAGCTGTGGATGAACATGGGTATGCATATGGTGATAGAATTGAAGATAATTCTGATGCCACAAGGCAGACCGATCCTCATACAGGAAGGACTTACATTTCTAACTGTGGCAAAACAGATAAAGGATATGTACAAGTAAGTGGACCTTAAGTCTTGTATCTAATAACTGTAAAATAAGATAATTTAATATACGAGACCAATATAAATTAATCCTCACTTTTTCATCTTTCATCATTTGTCTTTAATCCTTAGACTTTTGACCTTGCACTTCTGACTTTAGACCTTACTTGATAAACTTTCTTTTGACTTATTTTACAGCGAGTTTGTTTTATCCACGGAGAAAAATTTGACACGATCACCACGGAACATCATATCAATATCCCCTACTGCACCATTACGATGTTTTTGAATAGAAAGTTTCATCATACGTTTACTACTTTCAATCAAGTCATCGCTTTCCTCTTCCGCATAAATAAACATAACAACATCTGCATCCTGTTCAATAGATCCCGATTCGCGAAGATCCGAAAGTTGAGGTCTCTTCGTGCCTCGTTGTTCAACCATACGCGAAAGCTGGGAAAGCGCGAGGACAGGAATACGAAGTTCACGAGCTAAATTTTTCAATCCGAGTGAAATAAATGAAACTTCCTGAGTACGTGAATCAAATTTTCGTCCCGGATCAGCAAGCTGTAAATAATCAACGACTAAAAATTTCAAATTTTTTTCAGCTTTGAGTTTTCGTGCCTTACTTCTCATCTCAAGAATTGAAAGCCCCGGTGTGTCATCTATAAATATAGGAGCTGTCGAAAGATCACCCATTGCTTCAGTAAGCTTTTTATAATCATCATCATTCAATCTGCCTGTCTTGAGCTTCCATGCATCAATATCCGCATGTCCGACAAGAAGACGATCTACCAATTCTTCCTTACTCATTTCCAGAGAAAAAAATCCAACTGCTTGATTGTATTTTGTAGCTACATTAAGAGCAATATTGAGAGCAAACGTAGTCTTTCCTACTCCGGGACGTGCTGCAAGAATAAGCAAATTTGAATCCTGCATACCTGAAAGTTTTGTATCAAGATCTACAAAACCAGTAGGCAAACCGCGATATCCTGAACTATTTTTCATTGTTTGTTCAAGACGCTCAAAACTTTCTCCTAATATATCTTTTATTTCTATAAAATCCCGATGTAAATTGGATTGTGAGATTGAAAATATCTCAGACTCTGCCATATCAAGAAGCTGTTTGATATCTCCAGTATCATCAAAAGCTTTTTCGACTAATCGTGATGAAAGATCGATCAATCGTCTTTTGGCATAATGACCTTTTACAATCTGGCCATAATGTTCAATATTTGCCGAAGTAGGAACAGAATTTATTATCTCCGATAGATATGCCAATCCTCCCATATCTTTTACCTGACCATCTTTTTGCAACTGGTTTTTTAGCGTTACCACATCAATTGGCTGTTGAGCCTCAAAAAGCCTCAACATAGATTCATAGATATATTGATGTTGTAATGTATAAAAAAATTCTGGTCTGAGAAATTCAGAGACGAGATGAATCGCAGATGAATCAAGTAATATTGATCCGAGCACTGATCGTTCTGCATCGAGATCCTGTGGTGGAAGTTTAAGTGCTTTTGACATATATAGATTAAAAATGAAAAATTAAAGACGAAAGATTATGGTCCGCTCTATTTTTTCATTGTAATTAAACTGGCTGTTAGTATTTTTTTCAATTGAGTTTAATTATACAACTAAAGATTCTATTTCTTTATTATAGCTCTTTGAAGTTTCTATTTCTTCTAATAAACTTATCCAATATTTTGACTCCTTTGCACTTTTTAAGGATATATGGAAGAAATTTATGAAGTCCTTTTTGGTTGACGAACTTTGTGCTTCTCGAATATTTACACCTATTGATGTTGCACTTCTTCCAAGCTGATCAGTTATAATCCAATAAGCTCGATTATTAGATAAAGTTCCGATTAGACGCAATACTTGAACTGCAAAATCCTTCGATAGAATTCCCAATTCATCATTTTCCATAATCATCAATCTTTAATCTTTCTTCCTTCGTATTTAATCCTTAATTTTTAGTCTTTCATCCTTCGTCTTTAATCTCTTATGCTCCATACGACATCACCACAACCTTCATCTCATCTGTCAGATCTTCTGGTCTAAGTGTAAGTCGTGCAACTGGCTCTGTACCAACTACTCCCATTTTTTTTAAGAAGACATCTAATTCGTTTACATCAGCAAATTGTTTTTGATCAAGATCTTTATGATTATAATGCATTGGTATCACGATAGTTGGCTCTAGCTTCTTTATCACGTCTGATGCTTGCGTTGCATCGATGGTATATCGACCACCAACTGGTATCATAAGTACATCAATTGGACCGATTTCTTCTACTAACTTATCATCAACTATATGTCCGATATCTCCCATATGAAGGACTGTTATACCCTCCACTTCAAATTTATATATCACATTTTCCCCTCGTTCTTCTCCCTTTTTTGCATCATGATATGATGCATATCCAGTAATACGCACTCCTTTACATTCAAATTCTCCGGGCCAATCAATAACAAGTGGCTCTCCCGGAATATTTGAGAGAGAATCGTGATCAATATGATGATGTGAGATAGTTACCACGTCTGCTTCTGTTTTTGGAAAATGAATGCCGATTGACTTGTCAAATGGGTCTATTACAACCTTTGCATCCTTTGATTTAATTAAAAATGATGAATGACCTATATATTTGATATCCATATGGTTATAAAGAATAATTTATGAGCAGGATAAGAATAGCACAATTTATTCCCCAAAGCAATAAAAAATTATTCTGTATCAGACCGATATGTTAATGTCATAGTATACCGAAATGAAAATGTCATACCCCACGCAATAGAAATCAAGTAGGATTGAGCTCTATGCAAAAACGAGAAATGAGTACAAAAGAACAAATAAGGGAA
>Ga0194060_10000536_pt1 | contig 27603 bp, 26 predicted proteins | sample SepL225m_MetaG_FD_163427 | JGI IMG/M metagenome (GOLD analysis project Ga0194060, IMG submission 163427) | Anoxic zone freshwater microbial communities from boreal shield lake in IISD Experimental Lakes Area, Ontario, Canada - Sep2016-L222-5m | ecosystem: Environmental > Aquatic > Freshwater >... | reverse complement strand
ATACAAAATTTAAACAAAAACTGTGCCCAAAAAATCGTTTTGCGCAAATAACTTATCGTTTAAATAACCTTATTCCAACCATTAATATACTACCAATAATAGCAGGTAAAATCAAATTAATAATCCATATACCTGCAGCTGCCGAAACAATTCCTATTGTATTTACACTTAACAACCCAAATAGTTGCAAACTTATTTTTCCTCTGAAACCTAATTCAGCTAATGCAATAGTAGGAACCATTGCCATTACCAAAAAAAGCACGGCTACCATCATTGCTAAATCGAGCTTAGAAGCTTCTACACCAAAAACTTCTAGCAAAACAACGTATTGCAAAACAAATACCAAATAACGAATAAAAGAAAGCAGTAAAATTCTTGTTAATTCTTTTTTACTCAGTGCCTCCACCTTTTCTATTAAATAACGAAACCGGTGCACAAATGGAATTTTTTCAACCAGTTTGGTAAATAGCGGTAGTTCAAAATAAAAAAGTGCAAAACATAAAATTCCAGGAATCAAGCCTATAATTAATCCGTCTAACCAAAACTCACTCAAACCTTGTAGCATATTGCCTTTTTGCAATAAATGCGATCTTAATCCTATGAGTGCAAAAATTCCAACCGCAAATGTTACCAATAGTTGACTAATGGAACCTACTAATGACAATGCTACTGCTCTTAATCGATTGCCTTCTTCTAAATAAAGCACCCTCCCAACAAAATCGCCTGCTCGATTAATGGTATTTAGTGCAAAAGCCTGTCCAGAAAAAATGGCTGAAAAAGCACGCAAAAAAGAAATTTTTTGTAGCCGACTCACAAGCAATTGCCACTTATACGCTTCAATACCCCAGTTTAAAAGCATCAATAGCATTACCAGTCCAATCTTCCAAGCCGATGGCCCTAGAAAGGCTGCTTTTATTAAATGCCATGACTGCTGAACATCGCCCTGCTGCTTGACTTGGTGGTAAATAGAAAAAGAGAGCCATACAAAAAGTGCTGGCCCTACAAAATAATTAAGGAATATTTTTAGTTTTCTACTCAGAATAGGTTGATTAATTTCTTTGCAAATGTCGGCTATCAATATGAGAATGAAAAATACCTCCATTATTTGGTTATTTTTACCTGAATGAATAAAAAAGCCACCATCATTTTAGGTATTGACCCTGGTACAACTGTAATGGGATATGCATTGCTTCGCGTTGAAAACAATCAACCGAGTGTTTTATTGATGGATGTATTGAAACTTGCCAAACAGAAAGATATTTATGCCCGACTAGAAATGATTCATACCAAAGTGATGGAATTAATACAATTGTACAGGCCTTCTAGCTTTGCTATTGAAGCCCCTTTCTTTGGTAAGAATGTGCAGAGTATGCTAAAACTAGGTCGAGCACAAGGAGTAGCCATTGCCGCTGCAATGCATGGCAAAATTCCGGTAACAGAATATGCCCCAAAAAAAGTAAAACAATCAATTACCGGAAACGGTAATGCCGATAAAGACCAGGTTTGGAAAATGTTACAGCGTGTTTTATCAATAGATGAACAGCCACAATATTTTGATGCCACCGATGCACTAGCCGTGGCACTTTGCCACCACTACCAATCGTCTTCTGTATTAGGAACAGCAGTAAAAGGACTAAAAGGATGGGATGAGTTTATTGCAAAAAATCCTGAGCGCGTAAAGAAAAAATAGTTGTTTTATATGGCAGCTAACTGCGCAACAATTAGGTCCTGAATTGCTTGAAATTCTACCGTACTTAATGCTAATTTAGGTCGACTAAAATTCAAATCATCCGCCGAATTAATGGGCATTAAATGCAAGTGTGCATGTGGCACTTCTAAGCCTATAACGCTTATGCCACAACGATTACAAGGAAACGACTGCTCAATTGCTTTTGCAATGGGTTGTGCAAATAATAAAATTTCAGACAAATAGTTTTCAGACAAATCAAAAAACTTGTCTGTTTCTGTTTTTGGCACAATTAATACATGCCCTTTTACCAATGGAAAAATATCTAGGAAGGCATAGAAATTTTCGTTCTCTGCAATTTTATACGAAGGAATAACTCCTGCAATTATTTTAGAGAAAATAGTCATACAAGAACAGCATTCAATTAAATGCTAATGTTTTCAATCTTGAATTTAATTACGCCATTTGGTGTTTGCACTTCTGCTGTTTCGCCAATTACTTTTCCTAACAAACCTTTGCCAATGGGTGAACTTGCCGAAATTTTACCAATTTTTAAATCAGCTTCTTTCTCGCCTACAATTTGATAAGTCACCACTTTTTTAGTGGCTATATTGGTAATAGTAACTTTTGTAAGAATGGTTACTTTGCTTATATCTAGGGTTCCTGGATCTACAATTTTAGCATTACTAATTACGCCTTCTAATTGCTTGATTTTTGCTTCAAGCATTCCTTGGGCTTCTTTAGCCGCATCATATTCAGCATTTTCCTTCAAATCTCCTTTCTCTCTTGCTTCTCCGATTGCTTTGGATGCTGCTGGACGGTCGATAGATTTCATACGGTGTAATTCCACACGCATTTTATCAAAAGTCTCTTGTGTTACATAATCGCTCATAATCTTACGGTTTAGCCTTGGGAAAAAAAATACAACGCCACATTTAATTGTAGCGTTGCAGGTCTGCAAAAGTAGAAAATCTTTTGCAAAAACAAACAATTGTTAATTCCTATATGATTCCTAGTTTATCAAGTACTACTTTGGCCATTTTGTAAAATGCTTCTTGACTATAACCAGCTATATGCGGCGTAATCAGCACATTGGGCTGTAATAATAGCCAGTTTAAGGTTTCTTTTTCAATAACTGTATAAGAAGGCAGGTTCTCGTTTTCTAATACATCTAAGCCGACCGCTCGAATTTTTCCTGTTTTCAAGGCTGTTTTTAAAGCCATGGTATCGGTCACCTTACCCCGACAAGTACTCAAAAAATAAGGCTGTTTCTCTAATCCATTAAAAAAAGAATCGTTTGCCAAATGCCTAGTTTCTTCAGTTAATGGAATATGTAAACTCAGTACATCTGCCTCTTGCATCAATTGTTGTAAACTTGCTTCTTGTACCTTATCTGTAGCAAAGCCCTGTTTATATTTATCATAGGCCAATATCTTAACATCAAAGCCTGCCAACACCTTGGCAAAAGCAGATCCAGTATTACCAAATCCAATAATACCAACAGTTTTGCCCGTTAATTCTTCGCCCCTATTTTCGTTACGAATCCATTTGCTTTGTTTGACTTCTTGGGCAGCCGTGGTCAATTTATTCATTAAATTCAATAGCATACCAAGGGCATGTTCTGCTACTGCTGTGCAATTGCCTTCTGGGCTACTTTCGCACTGAATTCCTTTCAATTCGGCATAAGCTGTATCAATCAATTCCATGCCACTACCTAGTCGGGCAATCCATTTTAAATGGGGTGCATGGTCAATTATTTTTTGGTTGATAGGACGCGTTGTGACCACCAAACCCTCAATATCAGCAACAGCATGTAAAAGCGCTTCGTCTCCAATTCCTGGAATGAACACCACTTTATACCCGTTAGCGGTAAGTTTTTCGGTTAAATAAGCATGTGCATTTGCTGTAATCAGCACTGTTTTTGCCACTATCTATGATTAGTTTGGTCTATTAAATATCATTAACGCATTCTAAAAGTTAATGCTGCAAAATCTTCTATGCTCAACTGCTCGGCTCTTTTATTAAATAAGGGATCAGCCAATACTTGATCTTCGAACAAACTCCTTACTGCATTGCGTAACATTTTTCTACGTTGGTTAAATGCCGCTTTTACCAGTATAAACAAGGCTTTCTCACTTTTCATATCCACCACCGTTGCTTTTCTATTTAACCTAATTACACCACTCATTACTTTTGGCGGTGGGTTAAAACTTTCGGGAGGCACATCAAACAAATATTCCACTTCATAAAATGCTTGAACCAACACACTCATAATGCCATACACTTTGGTATTGGGTTTCGAAGCAATGCGTTGTGCCACTTCTTTTTGAAACATTCCTACCAACACTGGCACTTGATCGCGCCATTCTAATACCTTAAACACAATTTGGGTGGAAATGTTATAAGGAAAGTTTCCTACCACTGTAAATGTGTTCTCGAAAGGTGGCGGAATATTTAAAAAATCGTCATGAATTATTTTTCCTTTAATAGCAGGATAGTTCAATTCTAAATAAGCCACTTTTTCGGTATCTAATTCTACGGCCTTAAAATCAATGTTTTTGATTGGCAATAAGTATTTGGTTAAAGCACCAGCACCCGGACCCACTTCTACCAATTGGGTAAAGTCATGCTCTTGCAGTTTGGCCACAATATGCTTACAAACTGATTCGTCTTTTAAAAAATGCTGTCCGAGGGATTTTTTTAGCCTGTATTCCATTGGTGCGAAATTAGGTTTTTTACACGGCCCTTGAGCGTATTGTATTTACTTAAACTAACGCTTATTGGGTGTACTGAGCACTTGCGGGTAATAATCCTTATTTTTACAGCATAAACTTTTTGAATGAGCAATGAATTGCAAAAGCCAGCTATTGGTTTTACCAGTGGCGATCTAAATGGAATAGGATTAGAACTAATTATAAAAACACTTTCAGACCACCGGATCTTAGAAATATGCACCCCCGTGGTATTTGCTAGTAATAAGTGTATCAATTTTTATAGAAAAACACTTCCTGAAAGTAATTTCAATTTTAGCAGTGTAAAAGAGCTCAATCGACTAAACCCAAAGCAGGTAAATATTTTTAACTGTTGGGAAGAAGAAGTAGCTATCACTCCTGGTCAATTAAATGAAATTGGTGGTAAATATGCATTGGAGTCACTCAAACAAGCTACACAGGCTTTAAAAGATGGTCATATTCAAGGTTTAGTAACGGCCCCTATTCACAAAAAAAATATTCAATCCGATAGTTTTCAATACACAGGACATACCCCTTATTTCAAAGCATTCTTTGGCGTGCAAGATGTGGTGATGTTTATGGTGGCAGAAAACCTACGCGTTGGCTTGGTAACAGAACATGTAACAATTGCAGATGTGGCTAAAAATATTACGCGCGAAAATATTTTATTGAAACTCAAAATCATGCACAATAGTTTGCAAAAAGATTTTGGAGTAGATAAACCAAAGATTGCTGTTTTAGGATTAAACCCACATGCAGGCGACGAAGGTTTAATAGGCAATGAAGAAGAAACAATTATTAAACCCGCAATTAAAGACGCCAAGCACTCCATGCTTGTTTTTGGACCTTATAGTGCTGATGCTTTTTTTGCAAGAGGCCAATTTGAAAAATTCGATGCGGTACTTGCCATGTATCACGACCAAGGATTGATTCCATTTAAATCTTTGGCTATTGGCGAGGGTGTAAATTATACTGCAGGCCTACCTGTTATTCGTACCAGTCCAGACCACGGCACTGCCTTTGATATTGCAGGTAAAGACAAAGCAGATCCTAACTCATTTATAGTAGCCGTTTTTGAAGCGGTAGATATTTATCGCAGACGCAATGGCTATGCCGAAATGCGTCAAAATCCATTAAAGAAAATTAGTGCGCGAATGATGGCCAATGCGGTGGACGAAAGAATGGATGAAAATTAAATTGGCTTTTGCTATTTAAACATCGAATCAGAAACACCTTTGTTGATGTTATAATTTGAATAGGTAATTTCTACACGGCCTTTTCTATTTTTCATTTTTTGTGCTTCTGAAATAGGCTTTTCATTGTCGTCGAACTCTAGGGTTACGCCTTTTGGAAGTTTATAATCTTTGGTATTAAAACTAAAAATTACTTTCTCGGGTAATCCATATTGCGCAAATGCTCCATAGCGCATTTCCATTTCGTAAGTACCATTTTCTTTGGTAGTAGTAATGGCTTTCTTAACCAGCAAATTGGGTTCGTCAATATACAAAGTAGTTAATACAATATCGCTGTTATCGTTTGATGGCAATAGTTTTACCACTTTTGTGGTTGTTCCATTTACCATTGATTCTCCTGCAGCAATTGCCACAAAATCATTGGTAGCAATTAAACTACTCATGTTTACAGATACACCTCCTTTGGGCAATAAAGAGATCCCTCCATTTTTTTTCAACCGAAAATGATTGGGCTTTTTAAAATACACTTTTACTTTTCCAATTGGGGCTTTAATAAAACTTACATCGGTTTTCATATTGCCATCGGCCTCGTAATCATTCACCAAATCGAGTTTGGTTTTAACGCGCTTTACCAATGCATTCATGTCTTGTGCATTTGCAAAAAAAGCAAACTGAAAAACGAGTAAAAATAAAAAACATTTTTGCATAGTACGAATTTTGAAAGCCCTTTAAATTAACTCAACACATCTTTTTTATTAAACACCAAAATTGATGCGCCAACAAAACCAACAATATGTAAAATCAAAACAAAAACAGAGTTGATAATTCTTTGAGGGTTTTGAATGCTTCCTATAATGGCGTCGTTGGTATCACTCACTTTAATATCAAAAAATTCTTTCCAACTATTTAAATGGGTGGTAAAAAGATAGGGTTTGATAATATTGAATACTGGAATATTTAAGGTGCTAAGTATGGTAAAAAAAACAATGATGCTCATGGTTGCAACAATGGGCCCAATAGAATTTTCTGAAAATATAGACAAGAAAAATCCGAGTGCTGCTACTGTAACCATGGCCAATGCTGCAAAACAAAACGCACCAGTATATCGCCAAAAAACATCAGCCTCATTAAGTAATACTACATAATTACTTTTCATTAAAAACATATCGCCCACACCAAAAATCCACATGCTTACAAATAGTGCTAAGAATGCTAACCACACTAACAACATTAGCGTATATACGGTGGCTGCAAAAAATTTGGCCAATAATAATTCTGTTCTACTATATGGTTTTGATAACAATAAACGTAGTGTGCCCATATTGGCTTCGCCAGAAATCATGTCTGCCGCAATAAGTGCAACAAGTAATGGAACATGCACTAGTAATAATTGCAACATGATATAACAAATCAAATAGCCATTCAATACGTTCCCTTCAATTTCCATACTTCCACCAATATCCTTCATTAAAAAATCGGTGTAAGATTTTCCATCGAGTTTTAAGCCAAACTGAATGATACCAATGAGTGCAGCAATTGCCCCAAAAGCAATATAGGTTCGTGGACGCCTGAATATTTTAAATAGTTCAATTTGTATAATGGTCCACATGTTGGTTGTTGGATGTTATTTGTAAAAAATAGTCTTCTAATGAATGACGAGGCTGAAGCGACAACAGTTGCACCTGCATCTGTGCAAGATCTGTATGCAATATTGGAATTTCCTTTCTATCTAATTTGAGTACAATGGCATTATTTCTTGGCGCTTGTAAGTTGTTTAACCATTTACTTTGCTTTAATTGCTGTAAGGCAAAAACATTGTCCATTGTTTGTAATTCCACAATGGTTTGCGAAGGATCAAACAATTCATTTGCATTGCCTTCTACTAATTTTTTTCCTTTATCAATAATAAGCACGCGAGTAGCAATCTGTTCTATTTCGCTTAATAAATGCGATGATACAATGACTGTTTTTTTAGACTCCCTACTTAAATGAAGAATTAAATTTCGAATATCTGCAATTCCTTGTGGATCTAATCCGTTGGTTGGTTCGTCTAAAATAATTAAGCGTGGATTATGAACAAGCGCAATGCCAATACCCAAGCGTTGTTTCATGCCTTGGGAGAATGTTTTTACTTTATCGTTGGCTCTGTGTGCAAGACCTACCATTTCTAATTGATCCATCAATTGCTGGCGACTAGGATTGATACCGCTAAGCTTTGCAAAAAGCTGTAGATTATCGTAGGCCGATAAATATTTATAAATGTCTGGCTTTTCAATAACTGCACCAATTTGGCTGAGTATTTCTCGTCGATGTTTAGCAAGCTTCATTCCAAAAATTTCTATCTCTCCGCTAGTTGGTTCAATCAGGGTAAGCATCATACGAATGCTGGTACTTTTTCCTGCGCCGTTTTGGCCCAAAAATCCATACACATCCCCTTCGTTTACAGAAAAGGATAATCCGTCAATGGCTGTAAGGTTTTTAAACTGTTTTGTAAGGCCAGTTACCTGAACGATTTGTTGCATCTTATTGTATAACCACAAAATTAAAGAAGTGGTTCATAGAATAGCCATATTTTATTGTTAGGATAGGAAAATAGAAAATGAATAGCCTTTCCCCAAAAAACCTTCGTAACTTTTTTAATTAGAAAAGCCTGATTATTTAAATTCAAATGATCTGTATTTGATACCTACTATTCAAAAAAACGACTGTAATTGTTTTTTTGAAAAACTATAAAGTAATTGTTACGTAGGCATTTCCCTTTACTAATAAATTTGTTTGCCCTTTTGCAAATTCTTGCTGTATAGGCGATTCTATACTAGCTCCAATTGTAAAATTTTTATAACCAATTTGTAAGCCCCCAATCAAACCATAAGCATAACCTCCAGTTTCATAAGACCCTTGGTTAATCCCTTCCTTTAAAAAGACTTTTGACCCATTCAAACTGTTTCCAGAAACCTTTTCATACATCAATCCTGCACTCGGCGTTATAGCTATATTTCGAATATTAAATCGATAATATTCAGTAGTGGTTAAAGTAAAAACACTACCATATTTATAGCCCTGACTATTGGTCAAACCAAGTTTCCAATCAGCCGATGTATTTAATCCAAACCCATCCAATTCCATTGAATGGCGTAAATTGAAAAGTACGCTATTAGAACCTGAGCCAATCTGTGTATTAATATCTGCTAGTTTTATTGTGGAATCGGTAAAATCAATATTGCTAAAGCCTGTAGGTAATTTGAGGCCCAATCCCATCCATAATTCTTGCGACAATCTTCCTTGCACTCGAGAAGATAATGTTGTATTAAAGAGTTTATAATTTACAGAGATTGAAATATCACCTAAACCAGACTTCCCAAACCGACCATCGTCATGATTTTGCAATAAAGACCGATATGGAATCACCGCCAAAACTTGCAAACGTTTACCAATGTTTGACCCCAACAAAACTTCTGTTGTGTTGTAGAAGTTATGACTGAATTGCGTTGTGTCATTTAAAAGATATGTATTGTATGCTTCATAATTATGTCTAATACATAAAAACGATTTCTTATAATTAGGATAAATTCCCATGTACATATTGCTTGCACCTGCTCCACAAATACTACAAGCATAATTTGTACAAGTGATAATTAAAAAAAATAAAGTAAAAAGTATTTTTCTCATGCTTAATTATTAAAATCAAATAAGCGGATAGTTTAAAACTACCCGCTTACTTTTTATGTAAATGCTTTTTTATTATTTTTTCAAATGAACAACACTTGTAGAAACAACTTGGTTACCAACAGTAACCTTACAAGTAAATGTACCAGTAGGTAAATCATCACCTTCAATTGTAAAGTTTTGTGCACCTTGGTTTAAATTACCATTAAATACCTTTTTCACAACTTGTCCTTGTCCGTTAATTAATTCAATAGTTACCTTAGCAGAAGCCTTCAAATAAAACTGTACCATACATTTTTCTGTAAATGGATTTGGTATTGTTTTTAATTGAAGCGTGCTTAAAAAGTCGCTTGTAGGAACTGTTGAATTATTTTTCACTATTTCCAATGGACGCATCATGTCATGGTCTTCGTGCGATAAAATATGACAATGCCATACATAGCTACCAGCCAAATCAAACTTAGCTCTTACACGCATTACCTGACCAGGATAAATTACCCAAGTATCTTTCCTACCTAATTCATCGGCAGTTGGTAAAATAGGATTACCAATCATTTTAATGTCTGTAAGGATTCCAGCACCATTATTTGCTGCCATAACCATTGTAGAAAGTGTATTTGTCATGTTAACCGAAGACATATGTACTGAACCATTCGACATAACCATATTAGCCTGTGGTGCTTTTGTTGCAAAAGTCGATGGGTCAAATTCCATAGCACTATAAAATTGGCGATTAACCAATTGCATACTTACAGAGTGCAAGTGGATTGGGTGGGCATCCATCGTTTCATTATAGATTTCCCATTCCTCTGTATCATTTAATTGAACTGTTTCAGTGGTAGGATCCATCCACATCATAGCGCCATCTTTTACGGTACCTAAACTAGGTCTTAATCTACCAAACTCATCTCTTACTTCTTTTAAAATTACTTGACGAGGTGCAGCAGGTTTAGTAGGAGTAAGTGTTGCAATAGAAGGACGTAAACTTCCTGGGATTGCAGTAAGTGGGTATTTTGTATTCAATGGTTTTGAAACTTTAAATTTCATAATCACAGAAGTATGTTCATCTACCATATCACCCATTGGGAAAGGACCATTCGCGTTGTTAGTTAAAACATATTCTTGACCAGGTGTTAAACCACTAAAGTCTACAATAATATCTTTTCTTTCGCCTGGTGCTATAAACATTCTTTGTAATCGTGCAGGAATAGATAATAAACCATCATCCGTTCCAATTTGTGTCATTGTTAAACCAGTCAACGATGGAGCATAATCCATGTTTGCATTCATGATATTGTCCATTGTAACATCTTGTGATTTCAACAACATCATATTGTACATACGTGAGTCAGCACCATTCAAAACTCTAAAACGATATTGACGTGGTTCCACTTCTAAAACTGGCCAAGTCATACCATTCACTAACATAAAGTTTCCAAAAAATTCAGGAATAATACTTGTTGAAGGTAAGGCATTAGGAATGCCAGCTTCTGGATCTCCTGCATAAAAATCAGTAGGATCTGATGGATAAAAAATTTGTCCGTTTGCTTTAAACTGACGATCCTGCAAAAACAATGGGATATCATATGGAGCTGCTGGTAATTTTTTAGTTTCCTTCAATTCCTCTTCATTCTCATCAGTAATAATATATAATCCAGCTAAACCAGCCATTACATTTACCCTTGTTAAACCAAGTGTATGGTCGTGGTACCAAATAGTTGCGGCTTCTTGGTCATTTTTATACTGGTAAGAAACTTTTTGAAAATCTTTCCCTTTTAAAATATAGTTAGGCGTATACCATGCAGTTGGGTAACCGTCGCTCTGCCATTCTGTATGACCACCATGCAAATGCGTTACTAAAGGAATACCATTACTAGCAATTGATGCACTAATATCACGAAAAGCCCAGTGTATTGTATTGTCAATTGGCAATAAATGTGGCAATGGTTTTCCAGTAACATCCACTAATTTATTGTCCCAGTTAACAGACAGTGGTTCGAATTTTTTTGCAAGAATTGTTGGGCCAGGATATTTTCCATTATAGCCAAATAAATTGGTAGTTAAATTAGCCTTGGTAATTGGATCAATAATACCCAACCACTGTGTCATTGGCTTTGCTTCAATGGTAAGACTACCACCGTCCCTTTTGTCAATCACACTAGGAATAGGTAATGCATTGACAAATTTTGGTTGACCAACTGGACTTAAAAGCGAAGTTGGTGTTACTTGAGCAATAATAAATGAACTTGCCAATAGCAAATTAAATATTATGATCAATGTTTTGAAAGTTTGTAAAATTTTAAAGTTCATATGTTTTTTTTAGGCGACGAAAATCTAAAAAGAAGCGTATGTTTTTTATACCAAGTTTTTTGTATTTTTTTAAAAAAAACATCATTAATTAGCCGATTCGTTTGCTTTGTTAATCAATAATTATAAATTAATTAAACAAAAAAAAGGTCCCTCACGAAAATCGTGAGGGACCTTTATAAAAAAATGTTACTTGCTTATTTATACTGAGGTGCCAAGCTTTTAGCGAGGTCAGTCATTTTAACCAAACTAGCATCATTTAATTGGCCTTTTTTAAATTCAGCCAATACTTCAGGTAATTTGTTGGCCATTTCAGTTAAGAAATGTGCTTCAAATTCTTTTACATTTTTTACTGCTACATCGCGCAATAAACCTTGTGTACCTAAGTAAATTATTGCTACCTGATTTTCAACCGACATAGGCGCATATTGCAATTGTTTCAATATTTCTACGTTACGAGCACCTTTGTCAATTACAGATTTTGTTGCAGCATCCAAATCTCCACCAAATTTAGAGAACGCTTCTAACTCGCGGTATAAAGCTTGGTCTAATTTTAATGTACCAGCTACTTTTTTCATTGACTTGATCTGTGCATTACCACCCACACGGCTAACGGAGATACCTACGTTAATTGCTGGACGGATACCTGCGTTGAACAAGTTACCTTCTAAAAATATCTGACCATCTGTAATAGAAATTACGTTAGTTGGAATGTATGCAGAAACGTCACCAGCTTGTGTTTCAATAATTGGCAAGGCTGTTAATGAGCCACCACCTTTTACCAAATGTTTAATAGATGCTGGTAAATCGTTCATGTTTTTAGCAACTTCGTCATTGGCAATAACTTTAGCAGCTCTTTCCAATAAACGACTATGCAAATAGAATACGTCACCAGGATATGCTTCACGTCCTGGAGGTCTTCTTAATAACAAAGAAACTTCACGATATGCAACGGCTTGTTTACTTAAATCATCAAATACAATCAATGCTGGACGGCCGGTATCACGGAAGAACTCACCAATTGCTGCGCCAGAGAATGGTGCATAGAATTGTAATGGAGCAGGATCAGATGCAGAAGCACAAACGATAATGGTATAAGCCATTGCGCCACTGTCGGTTAAAGTTTTCATCACACCGGCAACGGTAGATGCTTTTTGACCAATCGCTACATATATACAATACACAGGATTTCCTGCTTCAAAGAATTCTTTTTGATTGATAATAGTATCAACGCAAATAGCAGTTTTACCAGTTTGACGATCTCCAATTACCAACTCACGTTGACCACGACCAATTGGAATCATTGCATCAATTGCTTTGATACCAGTTTGTAATGGTTCCTTTACTGGTTCTCTATAAATTACCCCTGGTGCTTTACGCTCTAAAGGCATTTCATACAATTCACCAGTTACAGGACCTTTGCCATCAATAGGTTCTCCTAAAGTATTAATTACACGACCAACCAATCCTTCTCCTACTTTAATAGAAGCAATTTGTCCGGTTCTTTTTACTTTGGCTCCTTCTTTGATATCGCCGCTTTCGCCCATCAATACCACACCCACATTGTCTTCTTCTAAATTCAAGGCAATTGCTTTTACCCCATTTTCAAATTCTACAAGCTCTCCGCTACGTACACCATTTAGGCCATACACACGGGCAATACCATCTCCAACTTGTAATACAGTTCCTACTTCTTCTAAATCAGCACTTACATTAAAGTTGCTGAGCTGCTGCCTCAGTATCGCGGAAATTTCATCGGGCTTAATGTCAACCATGATAGTTATTTTTAAAAATTATCGTTAATGAATTGTTCTTTATTATTATATTTTTTCTACAAAATGATTTTGTAAAAATTGTTGTTTAACTATTTTAAGATCATGCAAGATACTTGCATCCACCAAATTATTATTGAACTCTAAAACGAATCCACCAATTAAAGATGCATCAGTTTTGCTTTCTAATTCAATGGTAGGAAATCCTTGTGCCGCTGTTAGTTTTGATTCAATGCTGGCTTTTAATTCGGCACTCAATTCAGTTGCTGCAGTTAATTTAACTACATGAATTCCTTTTAAACTATTGTATTGCTCAACAAATGCAGTAGCTATTTCTGGCAAATCAGCTTCACGACCTTTTTTAACCAATAAATTATTAAAAGCAGCTGTTAACTCACTAATTTTTCCATGAGTAATAGCTGTTAAAATTGTATTTTTTTGGTCGTTTTTTATAACCGGACTACGCATCAGGTTAACAAATTCCCTGCTTTGCTTACACAGTTCTTGCAGGTATTTCATATCGGCATATACCGCTTCTAATTGATTTTTCTCAATAGATAAATCAATTAAACTTTTTGCGTATCTGCCTGCTAAACGTGGATTGGGCATCTTAATTTAATTTAACTACTTCAGCTAATCCTTTAATGTACGCTTCTTGTTCTGCTTTATTAGCTAACTCTCTGCGCAAAACTTTTTCAGCTACTTCAACAACCAATGTGCCTACTTGATTTTTTACTTCAGTAAGTGCAGCATTTTTTTGTTGTAGGATAGCAGTTTGTGCATCAGCAACAATTCTATCGTATTCAAATCTTGCTTTTTCTTTTGCTTCAGAAAGCATTTTAGTAGATGCTTCTTTCGCTTCTTTAATCATCACAGCTCTTTCTTCACGTGCCTGCACCATCAATGCTTCGTTTTCATTTTTTAATGCAGCCATTTCTACTTTTATTTTATCAGCAGAAGCGATTGCATCAGCAATACCTGTTTCTCTTTCTTTCAGCGATGCCAAAATTGGCTTCCAAGCAAATTTTTTCAAAATCACCAGCACCACAATAAAAGCCAATAAGGTCCAAAACAACAATCCTAAACCTGGTAATAAAAGTTCCATATTGTTCTATTTTCAAAATTTTAAAAAATACTGCATTCGCCGCCCTGTGCATTGAATGCAGTAAAAGTTTTGCTAATGGCGATTATTTTAAAACAGCCAAGATACCAACGATAACTGCGAAAAGGGCAACACCCTCTACAAACGCAGCAGTCAAAATCATGTTAGCACGGATTTCATTTGCAGCTTCTGGTTGACGAGCAATGCTCTCAAGAGCACCTTTACCAATTTGGCCAATACCGATTCCAGAACCGATAGCAGCTAAACCAGCGCCAATTGCACCACCTAAGTGGCTTAAGCCTACATCCATCAAAAAATTCATTGAAGACATGTTGTGTGTTTTATTGTTAAAGAAAAAAAATATTAATGGTGGTCTTCATCATGAGCACCTTCTCTAGACTGACCAATAAATACTGCGGTCAAGTTGGTGAAAATAAATGCTTGTATAAAGGCTACTAAAATTTCTATGAAATAAATGAAAATGGTGAACGCCAATGAAATTGGAGCAAAACCCCAACCCGCTGTTTTACTAAGTCCTCCAAAAATAAAAATCAGCATAATAAAACAAGTAATCACAATATGCCCTGCCACCATGTTTGCAAACAAACGGACAATTAATGCAAATGGTTTTGTGAATATTCCAAGGAATTCTACAGGCACCATAATTGGCTTTACAAAATGCGGCACTGGAGGCCAAAAAATATGTTTCCAAAAATGCTTATTGGTACTAAATAAATTCACCAAGAAACTGATAATTCCTAATACAATTGTAAAGGCAATATTTCCTGTAACATTTGCAGTTCCTGGAATTAAGCCAATTAAATTATTAATTAAGATAAAAAAGAAAACAGTTAATAAGTAAGGCATGTAACGTTCGTAGTCTTTACCCAAATTGGTTTTACCAACATCATCACGAATTAACGCAATGACAGGCTCAACAGCATTTTGAAAACCAGACGGAGCAACATTTACCCCATTTTTTTTGTACTTATTTGCCACGCCAATCATTACAAACATCAATAATAAAGCAGCAATAAGCATCTGTACAACATTGCGCGTTAAACTGAAATCATATAATTTGATAGACTCTTCTATTTTTCCTGTTGCGTCAACTGCAACTATTTTTCCTTCTTCAGATTTATAACCATTATACACTTCGTGGCCATGATGAAAATTGCCAAATGAAAAAACGGCAAGGCCTCTTTCTTTAGAATAAATGATGATAGGTAGAGGGATGGCAATTTCAGTTTCTCCAATAGTAAAAAAATGAAACTCGTGGGCATCTAAAATATGCTCCATTATCAACTTTGCTGGATCGAATGCCGATTCTTTTGCTCCTGCTTCTTTTTCTATTGTTTTTCCAGCTTGCTCGGGCAGATTTTCTGCATAAGTAGCTGTAATTGATAGCATCGATAAAAATGTAAACAATACTAAAACCTTAAATTTAATGCTTCTTAGGGCCATATCAGTCTCCAAATTTCGTGCAAAGATAGGGGTATGACCTCGAAATTGCGAACCAAAATGATAGAAAATATTATCCTTCAAAAACTGAGCGATTTTTAATGATTTCGTAGATTGATTGCACCTAGGCTAGAACTGCTTTTTTCCGCTCAAACTGCAATTCGTGCAGCTTTGCGTAATAGCCACCAAGGGCTAAAAGGCTTTCGTGGGTGCCAATTTCTTTCACTTCTCCTTTGTCAAGCACAATTATTTTATTGGCTTTTCTAATGGTAGAAAGTCTATGGGCAATTACAATAGAGGTTCTTCCGGCAATGAGGGTATCAATTGCTTTTTCAATTAATTGTTCGCTTTCTGTATCTATTGAAGAAGTGGCTTCGTCGAGAATTAAAATGGCAGGGTTGAATAAGATGGCTCTGATAAACGATAATAACTGCCTTTGACCCAAACTAAGTGTGCTACCCCTTTCCATTACATGGTAGTCGTATCCGCCAGGCAAAGAATTAATAAATTCATCCACCCCAATCATTTTTGCTGCTTCAATTACCTGCTCTCTGGTGATTTCAGGATTGCGCAAACTAATATTATCTAGTACCGACCCACTAAATAAGAATACATCTTGCAAAACCACCCCTATGTTTTTACGGAGGATTTCCAAATCGTAGGCTTCAATATTTACAGCATCTATACAAATTTCACCTTTTTGAATATGGTACAAGCGATTCAGCAAACTGATAATGGAGGTTTTCCCGCTACCAGTATGGCCAACTAAGGCAACCGTTTCGCCAGCATTTACCGAAAATTCAATGTTTTTTAATACATAATGGGGTTCGGCACTTGGGTCGGAATAAGAAAACCAAACCTGTTTAAAATCAATACTACCTTTTACATTTTGGGGTTTATAAGCATCTGGCGCAGCACTAGCAATGTAATCTGGATTGTCAAGCACTTTAAACACGCGTTCCGCTGCAATCATGCCCATTTGCAAAACATTGAACTTATCTGCTATTACCCTTAAAGGCCTAAAAATTTGATTCAAATACAGAATAAATGCCACCAACAAACCTGCATCCAATGCTTTGCCTGCAATCCACCAAACCAATAAACCCATGCTCACTGCCAGCACTACTTCCACTACTGGAAAAAAAACCGAGTAGGCAAAAATGGCATTGATATTTGCATTTCGATGGTCTTTATTAATATCAGTAAACTTTTTTATTTCGCGCTTTTCGGCCGCAAACGCTTGCACTACTTGCATTCCCGTAATATGCTCCTGTACAAAAGCATTAAGTGCCGCAACAGCATTGCGCACCCGAATAAAACTCTTGTTAACGCTTTCTTTAAAATAATAAGTAGCCACAATCATTAAAGGAAATGGTAGCAAACTCACCAGGGTTAAACGCCAATCCATCCAGAACATGGTAGCCAGTGTAATAATGATGGTTAATAAATCGGCAATAATTGGAATCAATCCGTCCGAAAAAATATCATTAATACTTTCTATATCGTTGATTGTACGAGTAGTTAGTGTTCCAATTGGTGTTTTGTCGAACTGACTCAGGTTTAACCCTACAATTTTTTCATATACCGCAACTCGCATGTCTTTTACAACTGATTGACCAATCCAGGCAGTAATAAACGTAAAGCCAAAACGTACGCTAGTTTCAATAAATAGAAAAATTACCTGAAATATAGTAACTGAAATAATAAACTTTACAGCATCAAATGCCGGTGTTTTTATTAATACAAACTCAAGCCAAACAGGCACGTGTACTGTTTTTCCGGCTGCCGAGTCTATTGTTAGTTGAATTAAATAGGGGCGGATGGGCGCAAATAAAGCCATCACCACTGCTAATAAAATACTGGCATAAAAAAATCCTTTATAAGGTCGCACAAATCGAAAGACCCTCGATAATAGTGATAATTTAAATATTTTTTTTGGCGCAGTATTACTCATCTAGGGTGCAAATGTAATAAGATTGAATTCAGTGGCTACTTTCAAAAATAAATATTCTATAAACTTTTCTGAATCGATAGCAATCTACCCCCTATTAACAGGCCATTGCTTATATTCGTATTGCGATGGAAGAAGCAATGGAAAATCAAACTACAGGAATTCTGCTCCCAAAATACAATCTCGATGAGGAACAGGAAAAAAAAGAAATCATCAGGCATTACCGTGCCCTATTGCGCAGCATCCGTCCAAAATTAAAAAGAGGAGATAAAGAACTAGTTAGGCATGCATTTGAAATGGCTGCAACAGCCCATAAAACGATGCGCAGAAAAAGTGGAGAGCCTTATATTATTCATCCGCTTGCCGTGGCAATGATTTGTGTAGAAGAAATTGGATTAGGGGTAAGAAGTACCATTTGCGCATTATTACACGACACAGTAGAAGATACCGATATTTCTTTAGATGATGTAGAAGATGAATTTGGTACTGAAATTGCACGTATTGTAGATGGGTTAACAAAAATTTCTAACGTTATTGACACCAACACTAGTCAGCAAGCAGAGAACTTTAAAAAAATCTTATTAACCCTTACAGACGACCCTCGTGTAATACTCATTAAACTAGCCGATCGTTTGCACAATATGCGAACCCTCGATCACATGAAGCGTGAGAAACAATTAAAGATTGCTTCAGAAACAGTTTGGGTATATGCACCACTTGCGCATCGAATGGGATTGTATAGTATTAAAACAGAATTAGAAGATCTCTCCATGAAATACATGGAGCCAGAAGCTTACAAAGATATTGCTAAAAAACTCGCAGAAACTAAAAGAGAAAGAAGCCGATATATCAATGAATTTATTCGCCCATTAAAAGATAAATTAGAAGGATCTGATTTAGCATTTGAAATATATGGTCGCCCAAAAAGTATCCACTCTATTTGGAATAAAATAAAAAAGAAATCGGTTTCATTTGAAGAAGTGTACGACCTTTTTGCCATTCGCGTAATTTTAGATTCTGCAGCAGAAAAAGAAAAAGAAGATTGCTGGAAAGTATACTCATTAATTACCGACGAATACACACCTTCTCCAGAAAGATTACGAGATTGGTTGAGTAACCCAAAAAGCAATGGATACGAGGCTTTGCACACAACAGTGATGGGGCCGCAAGGCAAATGGGTAGAAGTGCAAATACGTTCTAAAAGAATGAATGAAATTGCAGAAAAAGGGTTGGCTGCACACTATAAATACAAAGAAGGTGGCGGAGAAGAAGATCGATTCGATAAATGGTTTGGACAAATAAGAGAAGTACTAGCAACACACGATACAGATACGGTTGATTTTTTACAAGATTTTAAAACTTCTTTTTTAGCAGAAGAAATTTATGTGTATACACCAAAAGGTGATGTAAAGATGTTGCCTGTTGGTAGTACCGCTCTTGACTTTGCGTTTTCTATTCACTCTGCCATTGGCACAAAATGTATTGGCGCAAAAGTGCACCATAAACTAGTTCCTATTAGCCATAAATTACGCAGTGGCGATCAAATAGAAATTATTACAAGTAATAAACAAAAGCCTTCAGAGGACTGGCTTAGTTTGGTGGTTACTGCTAAGGCAAAAAGTAAAATCAAAGACTCCCTGCGGGAAGAAAAAAGAAAAATTGCAGACGATGGAAAATATACCCTGCAAAGAAAATTAGAAGGACTAGGTGCCGCATATAACCAACACAATATTGAAGAGTTAGTACATTTTTACAAACTACCTTCTCCCTTAGATTTGTTGTATAGAATTGCTACAAAATCTATAGACCTGCGTGAGTTAAAAGATTTTCATGTTTTGGGCGATAAATTAGAACATCCCAAACCAAAACCAGTTGTTCATGAATTGGCCATTGATCAACAAAAAAATTATACAAAAAAAGATTCTGAACTAATCATTTTTGGAGAGAGCAGTGATAGAATCGTTTATAATTTGGCCAAATGTTGTAACCCTATTCCTGGAGACGATGTATTTGGTTTTGTAAGTACCGGAAAAGGATTAATTATACATAGAACTAGTTGCCCAAATGCAGCACAATTAATGGCCAATTACGGACACCGTGTGGTAAAAACCAAATGGGCTAAAAACAAAGAGATTTCGTTTTTAACTGGTTTGAAAATTATTGGAATGGACGATGTGGGTGTTATTAATAAAATAACCAATGTTATTAGTGGAGATATGCGCGTGAACATTGCCGCACTTACTATTGAATCGGCTGAAGGTATTTTTAGGGGAACTATCAAGGTTTTCGTACACGATAAAGAAGAATTAGAGGAACTTGTAGAAAGATTAAAGCAACTCAATGGAATACAAACAGTTGATCGTTTTGACACAGAATCCGTTGCCTAATAAACTTTTCTAAGAATGTCAATAAAATGATAACTATTTAATTTGACTCATTTAGTAATTACTCAAAATCAAGGCTTATTTTTGCGTCTATTCAAAACAAATTTATGGTTGATGTTATTTTAGGTTTACAATGGGGTGACGAGGGCAAAGGAAAAATCGTCGATTATTTTGCGCCCAATTACGATATCGTAGCGCGTTTTCAAGGTGGTCCAAATGCAGGACATACTTTGTATGTAGAAGGAAAGAAAATGGTCTTGCACCAAATTCCCTCTGGTATTTTTCACCAGAACAAAGTAAATATCATCGGTAACGGTGTGGTATTAGATCCTGTTACACTCAAAAGAGAGTGTGATGCAGTTGCAGCATACGGAATCGATGTAAAAAAGAACTTATTCATTTCTCAAAGAACCAATATCATTATTCCAACCCACCGAGCGCTAGACAAAGCTTCTGAAATGTCTAAGGGTGAAAGTAAAATAGGATCAACTTTAAAAGGAATAGGACCTGCCTATATGGATAAAACAGGCCGTAACGCTATAAGGGTAGGCGATTTGTTAGACAAAAGCTTTACCACGCAATACATTAAGCTCCGATTAAAGCACCAAAAATTATTAGATAATTTTCATTTTATTGAAGATATATCTGCTTGGGAAGAAGAGTTTTTTGAAGCATTAGAGTTTTTGAAAACTTTGAACGTAATTAATTGCGAGTATTATATTAATGAGCAAATAGGTAAAGGCAAAAAAGTATTGGCAGAAGGCGCACAAGGCAGTATGCTAGATATTGACTTTGGAACTTTTCCTTTTGTTACTTCTTCCAATACCATTTCTGCAGGCGTTTGTACCGGTTTAGGTATTTCTCCTAAACAAATCAACGAAGTGATGGGTGTAACCAAAGCTTATTGTACCAGAGTTGGTAGCGGACCATTCCCTACTGAATTAAATGATGCCACTGGCGAAGAACTTAGAAAAATTGGTAGTGAGTTTGGTGCAACAACAGGACGACCGCGTCGTTGTGGTTGGATGGACCTTGTAGCATTGCAATATGCATGTATGATTAATGGGGTTACCCAAGTGATTATGACCAAGGCAGATGTTTTAGACGCATTTGAAGACCTTTCTGTTTGTACTGCTTATAATGTTAATGGAGTGGAAACCAAGCAAGTACCTTTCCAAATGGCTAAAGCAGATATCGTTCCAATTTTAGAACAATTAAAGGGATGGAAAACGGATACTACACAAATTAAGCTTGCAACAGATTTACCAGCAACAATGCATCAATATATTGCGTACATTAACAACTATATTGGTGTTCCGGTAAAGCATGTTTCGAACGGACCGGGTCGCGATCAGATAGTGCATTTATAAAAATTTGAAACTTTTATAAAGAAAAGGCGTTTTTTTTTTGGTGAATACAATTTTGCGTTGAAATTTTACGCACTAAACTTATTAGAATATGGCAGCGAAATCTGATAAGGATAATAAATCCTCTTCAATGAAAAACCCATTGGCAACTAATGCCAATGCAAAACCATCTACAAAAAGCAAAAAAGCTTTGGAAGATGACGACGACTTAGATGACGACGATGCACTTGACACTAAATCAAGTAGCAAAAAACCAGCAACAAAATCAGCTGGAAAAAAATCAAAGGACGACGATGACGACGACGATGATTCAGAAGTAGATGACGACTGGGAAAAACCTGAAGAAGACGACGACTGGGATCCAGACTTTGACGAATTTGATATTCCTAAAAGTAAGGGGAAAAAAGCCGCACCGGGTCCTAAGAAAAAAGCGGATGAAGAAGATGATTTTAAAATCGACGAAGACTTCAAAGAATTCGACCTATTCAACGATAAATCTAATGGATTTGATGACGACGAAGAAGATGATGACTTTTAATCAGCCAAGCTGGTGAAAAGAACTACTGCATCTTATCCAATACATCAACCCGAAGCATTCAAACAACAAATGTTGTATTGGGCCTCTCAATACAATATTTGTTGTTTCTTAGACAATCATGCATACCCTTCCAACTATTCAAACCTCGATTGTTTATTAGCGGTTGACGCTTTTCAATTCTGTTTTCCGGATGTAAATAAGCTAGCAGCATTACGCGAATTTATAGATACGACTGATGATTGGATCTTTGGACAAATTGGCTATGATATTAAAGACGAAATTGCTTCAATACCTTCTGAGCACTTTGATGGAATTGGCTTTCCTGACTTATATTTTTTTCAGCCTGCAATGGTATTAACGTTAGTCAATAACGAGCTAACTATTGCTTCGCTTAGTTTAAGTCCTGAACAAATTTTTACTGAAATTCAAAACATAGATCTTAGTGTTGTTTCAATTGCCAACAATAAAACAGCACTTAATATTCAACCAAGAATTACTAAAGACGAATACGAAGTTGCAGTTAAAAAAATTAAAGAACATATTTTACGAGGCGACTGTTACGAATTAAATTTTTGCCAAGAATTTTTTGCAGAAAATGCAAGCATTGACCCTATCAATGTTTACCAAGAACTCACACAGCTTTCACCAAATCCATTTGCCTGTTATTACCAATGGAATAACAAGCATTTATTGTGTGCTAGTCCTGAAAGGTACTTGCAAAAAAAAGGTAGTCACATCATATCGCAACCCATAAAAGGCACTATTAAAAGAGATGCTGTAAATGAAGCAAACGACCTGCAATTACAAGAAGCACTTTTAGCTAGTGAAAAAGACAAATCAGAAAATGTAATGGTGGTTGATTTAGTAAGAAACGATTTAAGTAAAGTATGCGAAGAAGGGACTGTTAAAGTAGAAGAACTTTTTGGATTATATAGTTTTCCGCAAGTACACCAACTCATTTCAACCGTTTCTGGCGAGCTAAAAAAAGGTATTGACCTGAGTGCTATTTTACAAGCAAGTTTTCCTATGGGCAGTATGACTGGCGCACCAAAACAGCGGGTGATGGAATTAATTGAACGCTACGAAAAAACAAAAAGAGGATTGTATTCTGGCGCTGTGGGATATATTACACCCAATAAAGATTTTGATTTTAATGTAGTAATCAGAAGCATTCTCTATAATGCAAATACGCATTATTTAAGTTACCAAGTGGGCGGTGGTATTACTTTTTATAGCGATGCAGAAAAAGAATACGAAGAATGTTTAACCAAAGCGGCTGCAATTAAAACTGTATTGAATAGTCCTACAAGTATTTAGTGACCCCCATCAACCAATAATCGAAAAGATTCCATTAATAATTGATTTTTTTTAGCAGAAAAAATAGCTAGTTTTTCTTTAGGTAAACGCATGCTAAATTTTTTCCCTTCCGATAATGCTTTGTCAAAACCTGGATTCCACTTATTAAATTGTTGGATGTCTATTACAAGTGCACTAGCAACAATCAATGAATTATACCTGCCACTTATTTCTATCAATTCTGTATTAGCCGTTTCTTCTGCCGATAAAGCAATTGGCTCATTATGCTTAACTATATTTTGTTTCAGTTTTACCGTTTCTTCTGCAGTAAGTGTGGTCCATCCACCCCCACCTTCAAAAACATAATGCGTGGCAATAAATTTTTTTACATGGTTGCGGGTTTCTTCGGGTAAAAAATATTGCAAATCCCAAAAGCTTCTACTACCTGCTTTTCGAATGCATTGTCGAACCCTACCTGCACCACCATTATAGGCTGCTACTACTAATAACCAATCACCAAATTCAGTATATAATTCTCGCATTAATTTAGCAGCTACATGGGTACTTTTATTAAAGTCCATACGCTCGTCATTGAATCCTACTCTTAAACCAAAACGTTTTGCTTCGTAGTCCATTAGTTGCCAAGGACCTACTGCTCCAGCCCATGAAACCAACCCAGATTGTAAATGACTTTCAATTACGCTGAGGTATTTCATTTCTTTGGGAATACCATAGAGCGCTAAAATATTATCGTACAAATCAAAATAAGGTTTGCCCCAGGTTTTCATACGCTCCAATTCTTTCCCTTGTTTGCGCATATATTCTTGTACAAAAGAAACTGCTCTTGGATTTAATTGGGCGGTATAAGGTTTGGTTGCGTCAAAATGGTTGTCATTAAATAAACTCTGAAAGCCATACCGATCCTTGGTTGTATCAATTGTTGCTGACTTTGGTTTTATAATTGAATCAATTGCAAGAGCATTTGCCTGCAACGAAAAAAAACAGGCAATAAGGCTACTTAAAAAAACTTGGTGCCAATGTTTGATGAAATAACATGTTTGCATCAGCAACAAATTATGGGTTGATTGCTTTGCTTTGCATTAACTGATTAGACAATTGCAATAAGGTGGTTTCTGCAAATTGATTGGTCATAATTTGCAAGCCAAAAGGCAAACCATTAGAATGCTGGAATAGTGGAATAGAAATACCAGGAATCCCTACAAGATTTGCAAAAACAGTATAAATATCTGCCAAAAACATGGCAACTTGGTCGCTAGATTTTTCGCCAATTTTAAACGCCGTAAAAGGAACCGTTGGCGATATAATGGCATCGTATTGTTTAAATACTTCTGTGGATTTATTTAATAAAATTCTACGCACTTGTTGCGCCTTAGTAAAGTAGGCATCAAAATAGCCTGCACTCAATACAAAAGTTCCTAATAAAATTCTGCGTTGTACTTCTTTGCCAAAACCTGCAGTTCTAGACGCTTTGTATAGCTCGTTTAAATCTGCGTTTTCAATAGGGGCTCGATAACCATACCTAACCCCGTCAAACCTTGAAAGATTACTTGACGCCTCGGCCGTTGTTAGTACATAATAAGTTGGCACAATTTGGTCTAATAAATCAAACTCAATGGGCTCCACTGTATGTCCTTGCAATTGCAATGTTTGTATCAATGCAAGAATGCTATTTTTTATTTCTGAATCTAAACCCGCGTGTTCAAGTGCTTGTTTAAAATAAGCAATCCGGTATTTTTTTTGACTAGGTAAAATACTTTTAGAATAATCCGGAACAGGAGTTACAGAAACGGTGCTATCATAGTCATCCGCTCCTGCTATCACTTCTAAAACAAGTGCTGCATCTTCTACGGTTACCGCAAAAATGCCAATTTGATCGAAGGATGAAGCATAAGCAATTAATCCATACCTAGAAATTCTACCATAACTAGGCTTCAAGCCAACTACGCCACAAAAATCTGCAGGTTGACGAACAGAACCACCGGTATCTGACCCCAAACTAATCATGGAAAGACCTGCTTGAACACTAACGGCCGAACCGCCAGAAGATCCACCAGGAACGCGAGATGTGTCAATTGCATTTTTCACCGGACCGTAAGCAGAATTTTCATTGCTGCTACCCATGGCGAATTCATCGCAGTTTTGTCTGCCAATAATAATGGCTTCTTCTTGCAATAGTTTTTCAACAACAGTTGCGTGGTATATTGACTGAAAATTTTCTAGAATTTTAGAACCGGCAGAAACTTTGTGTCCTTTGTAGCAAATAACATCTTTAATACCAACAACAACGCCGTGTAATTTTCCTAGTGGTGCGCCTGATTGGCGTTTTGCATCTAAAGATTCTGCCATAGCAATAGCCTCTTCTGTAAACACTTCTAAATAAGCATTTAAATGGTTGTTGGTTGCTATTGACCCTACATAATAACGAACGGCCTCCACACAGGTGGTTTGGCCGTTCTGTAATGCATTATGGTAGTCTTTGATTGTGCTGAAGCGAAACAAAGGCTAAAAAGCTTTAATAGTAAATTGAATTAAGGTTGTGGGGTAGTTTGGTCTTTTTCTTTCATACCTTCTTCTATTTCTTTTTTCACATTGTTCTTGGCATCGTTGAACTCACGAATCCCCTTGCCTAAACCTTTCATAAACTCTGGAATCTTGCGACCACCAAATAAAACCAACACAACTACTGCAATAAGTAAAATTTCTTGAAATCCTAAGTTGCCCATAAAAATTGTTTTTTGAGAAAATAAAGTTAAGGCAAATCAACTGCCTCACAATTAAATATTATCATTCAAGCAATAATTAACAAAAAAGCGGAAGCTTAGCATAACTAACCTTCCGCTTTTAACTATTTCAACAAAACGTTTAGAAACGTTTTTCTTTAATACGAGCACTTTTACCACTACGCTCTCTCAAGTAGTACAATTTGGCACGGCGAACCTTACCAGTCTTGTTCAACAAGATAGAATCAATATTTGGCGATAACATAGGGAACAAACGTTCAACACCTACTGCATCTGAAATTTTGCGAACTGTAAAAGAAGCCGTTGCTCCAGTGCCTTGTAATTTAATTACATCACCACGGAAACTTTGGATACGTTCCTTGCCACCCTCTACAATTTTATAGTTTACAGTGACATTGTCACCTGCTTTAAACTTAGGGTGTTGTTTTTTAACGGTCAATTGTTCGTGTACAAACTGAACTGCTGCGTCCATAACTTTATTTTTTTGCGGACGGCAAAGGTATAGAAAAAATTATAAAATATAACTGCTAAACAGAATATTTTTTATCTCGCTACGTTTACCGCTCTTTTTTCTCTAATAACGGTTACTTTGATCTGACCAGGATAGGTCATTTCTGTCTGAATTTTTTGAGCAATCTCAAAGCTTAGCTTATCGCTATCGCCATCGGTTACTTTTTCTGCTTCAACAATTACGCGTAATTCACGTCCTGCTTGAATTGCATAGGCTTTTTCAACTCCTTGATACGCCATGGCTAGGTTCTCAAGGTCTTTGATTCTTTGCAGGTATTGTTGCATGATTTCACGACGCGCACCAGGACGAGCACCGCTAATAGCGTCACAGGCCTGAATAATTGGAGAAATCACATATTGCATCTCCATTTCATCGTGGTGAGCACCAATTGCATTAACAACTGCTGGATTTTCGCCATATTTTTCAGCCAATTTGGCTCCTAATAATGCGTGGCTCAATTCGGTTTCTTCGTCTGGAACCTTACCTATATCGTGCAATAATCCGGCACGTTTAGCCAATTTAGGGTTCATTCCTAGTTCTGCTGCCATGATTCCGCATAAATTAGCAGTTTCACGACTATGCATTAACAAGTTCTGACCATAAGAAGAACGGAAACGCATTTTACCTACAATACGTACCAATTCTTTGTGCAAGCCATGGATCCCCATTTCGATAACGGTTCTTTCTCCAATTTCCATTACTTGCTCTTCTAACTGGCGACGGGTTTTTTCAACCACTTCTTCAATACGTGCTGGGTGGATCCGGCCATCGGCCACCAAACGTTGTAAGCTTAAGCGGGCAATTTCGCGTCTTAGCGGATCGAATGAAGAAAGAATAATGGCTTCTGGCGTATCATCCACAATAAGGTCAACCC